>JAAUXT010094958.1_pt1 | contig 10449 bp, 11 predicted proteins | sample 7278171 | NCBI WGS metagenome assembly JAAUXT01 (sample SAMN14350112, study PRJNA611818) | marine sediment metagenome | isolation source: surface marine sediment (1.8m) | place: French Polynesia: Moorea | collected 2018-08 | reverse complement strand
CCCCCCCCGCCCCAGCAGCCCTGCTCTTCGTGAGGGCCCACCCCACCACAACACCCGCAGGTACTGTGTGTCCATGGCCCACGCTGTCCCGAACTTAGCGCGGGCCCAGGGCTCCAGCACACCTGCAGGAAGGGAGGGTCCAGGGCTCCAGCAGACCTGCAGGAAGGGAGGGTCGAGGGCTCCAGTGGACCTGCAGGAAGGGAGGGTCCAGGGCTCCAGCAGACCTGCAGGAAGGGAGAGAGGGTCCAGGGCTCCAGCCGACCTGCAGGAAGGGGGGGTCCAGGGCGAATACCTCAGGAAGGCTGAGGGGAAGGCCCTGGGCTCCATCAGATTGGAGAGAAGGGCACAGGACTGCATCTTACAGGAGGGGGAGGGCCGGGCTTGAGAGAGCGGACGTGAACCCTGGGAGACTCCACTGGGTCTGGGGCGGAGGGGGGAGCCTGAGCTCCAGCAGATCTGGGGAAGCGGCACAGGGCTGCAGCAGATACAGTCTGGGAGGGAAGGGGCCAGGTCAGACTACAGCAGGTCTGAGCCCGGGGCTTCAGCAGGTCTGTATGTGAGAAGGGTCTAGGGCTGTAGTAGCAAGAGGGGAAGGCCCAGGCTGCATGAGACTGCAGCAGAGTGGAGGGGAACCTCCAGGGGGTCTGATGAGAGTGAGGTCCAGGGCCCCAGCAGGTCTGACGGGGGCGGGACCGATTGGATCTGAGGGGACAACAGGGTGAGACTGTAGGAGCGTGTCCACGGGCTGCCCCCGGGAACCCATTGGAGTGAATGGCCTGTGATGCACAAGACACCAGGGCTCTTTTCCCGTGTGGGATCTGGCAGTGCATGGCAGTCTCGATTGGACACAGGAGTTTGGTCGTTGATTGTAGAAGTACCACACGGAGCACCACCGGTGGCTGGGTCATGACACGCACGACGTGGACATCCCCGCGCGCATAGAGAGCCACCTCTTCAGAACCTGGTGGACCAAGTGCATCTGGCTCTTCTTCCACCCGATCATACACGGTGAGTGCACAACGTTATCACAAAGGGGTGGTGCACACGTGTGTGACTTGTGTGTTGCTTTACGCGTGTGCGTGTGTGTGCGTGCGTGTGTTTATGCATGTCTGTGCGTGTGCGCGTATGTATGTGCCCACGTGTGTGCGTGCACGCACGCAGGTTTTTTGTGCATGTGTCTTCATGCGCTGTGTTCCTCCCTTGCAGCGACCCGCCCCTTCTGTAAGTGCACAACACAGGTTGTGTACAGATACATGCGTGTATGTGTGCGTGTGTGTGCGTGCATGACTTTCATCCGGTGGTCCCACTCTCCCTTGCAGCGACCCGTCCCACACTTGTGTACAGGTACATGCGTGTACGTGTGCGTGTGTGTGCGTGCTTGACGCCCCTGGAGATGGTGAACACTTCTGTCCCATGAGTTCAAAATTGTTGTGTGTGCGTGTGTGTGCGTGCACAGGTCTTCACGCGCTATATTCCTCCCTTGCAGCGATCCGCCCCTTCTGTAAGGACCCGAAGCCCGTCACGACCCTGGAGATGGTCAACACTGCAGTACAGATGGTGTTCAACGTGGCGCTGTTCTACACGTTCGGGGGCAAGGCGCTCGTCTACCTGCTGCTGGGGACCCTGTTCGGGTTCGGCTTCCACCCCTGCGCAGGGCACTTCATCTCAGAGCACTATCTGTACAACAAGGGGCAGGCCACGCACTCTTACTACGGTGAGCTGTGGGTGGGGCGGTGGGGAGATCCGAGGGGGGAGGAGAGGTAGGGCCAGGAGATGGGAAGTTAGGGTCAGGAGGCAGGTTGAGGTCAGGGGGGAGAGGTCAGGGGGGAGGAGGAGAGATCATGATCTGAGGAAGGGAAGCTGCTTTTTTCATTGCTTCAAAAGGGTAACTTTTGAGACCATGATGTACATCAAATCTCAGCAACAATTTGAAGATAAAGCAAAAGGCCGACCTGAATTCTTCGTTCCAAAACACAAGGAATTTGTGCTCTTTTGGGCAGGTTATTTTTGCATCTTGGACCTGGCTTCATGGGACACGCCATGCAGCTAGGGGTGCCCTTGGGGGTCTGGTCTCCTTGGACCTCCATTTGGCCTTGTCCCATTACTGGATCCTGATTGGCTATTACTCTGTTTCAGGCATTATGAACCCGATCCTATTCAACGTGGGTTACCACAACGAGCACCACGACTTCCCGTACATCCCGTACAACCGTCTCCCCGAGGTCCGGCGCATCGCGGCCGAGTACTACGATGAGATCCCCTACCACACCTCGTGGGTCAAGGTCCTCTGGGACTTCATCTTTGACAATGACCTTGGGCCCCACGCCAGAGGGGTCGGATACAAGAAGAAGGATGTGGATGAGCAGAAGGAGGAGGTGGAGAGACTGAGGGAGGCAGCCGGGGGAGGAGGAGAGAAACCGGAAGTGAACGGACACGTGACTGAGGAGCATGCGCGCAGGTGTCTGTGGTCGCATACGGAGGTGAGAAATGGAGACGCTGTTGCTAATGGACACGCCAAGAGTGAGTGAGGATCCAGGATTTTGGGTGAACATTGTCTGGTTCTGTGTTTGACCCAATGTTGCGCGTTCTTCAGTGAAGTGAACGTGTGAATAGGAACAACACTGAGGTTCAGCAAAAACATCCGCTCCTTGTCCGACATGCCCCGCCAGATCAGTGACACAGAAACCATTTGATCGCTTCTCATTGGTTCTCAACTGCTCATGTGATGCAAAATTTGGTCATCTGTGCCACTGATCTGTCAATTTGGGCACCGCACGTGTAAAATTAGGCCGTGCTGAACCGCACCACTGAGTATTTTTCCTGTCGTTTTGCGGGAACTGCGTTGGCGATTGTCTGCGCAAGCGCAAAGCAAAGTTCAAGCGTGAACGTGTGTTGTTCTGCGCTTTAGGTAGTTCCTGGGTCATTCAGAGCCGGACCCAAAGTTGGGGAGAACCCACATTCCAAATCTGACGTACCCCTGGTTCAGGCAGCCGCCCCGGGTTTAGTCAGAGGCCTAGTCTTGGGTGGGTGGGGACTAAAAACCTAACAAACCAAGGGCAAAGCGCCTATGGCGCAAAACTGGTGGGAGGGGTGGGGGGGCAAAAAAGTGGGGGGGGAGGGCCGAGGTCACGTTTCGCCCCCCCCCGGATCAGGCAGCTGACACTACGAAGCTGCCCTTGAGGTCAGATTCTGTCGGATTCAGCCACATGTCGGAAACGTCTGGTGGTCGGATCACGTCAAGCCGCTCTCTGTCGACGTCAAAGACAGCAGAAATTTGATGTCAATGTCAAAAGTTAACCTGATGCCCAATTGTTGAGTGTCAAAAAATGCTCCAGACAATTCTTTGACGTCATCCAAAAAGTTGCTGTCAACTGCAGAAAAAGATGACGCCGTCACCAACGTGAAACCACTTTACTTGGTGCATCATCAGAATTCGGTGTGAGATCCAGGGTCCGGGGTCCCAGAGTGTTTCCCCCTGGTGACGTCATACGTCGTGTGCCATTGGAAATTGGGCGCACGTTTTCCAAACCAATGGTTAGGAATGGGTCATCTTGGATCTTGTGATTGCCAAGGGGTGACTTGAATTTTCAAGAATGTGTTCTGGTAAATGGTATAAAATCTGTGCGTCTGCAGCGAAAAATTTGAGCGTCTTTTCAAACGTTTTCAGAGGCCAGAGGGCCCGGCCACCTTGGCCCCTTTTGGTCCGCTCCGTTCATGTTTCACTTTGACGAACCTCCCTCATTCTATTCAAGTTTTGTCATTAAGGGTTTTCACGTTGGTGACGCGCGCGTCAAATATGTGTGATCGGTCTGGACCGATAATTTGATGCTCTCCATTAGGTGTCATGTTGAATTTTGACGCGCGCGTCAAAAATTCTGACGCCGCCCAACCGCGCGTCACCAACGTGAAAACCCCTTTTGTGTTTTTGTTTCATGAGATGTTCGGTTCACTGGGCGCTTTCAGTGAATGTTTCAAATGTGTGCGCCTGTCTGTTGAAGAAGAAACCCATTGAGTCTGCTTCGTATCCGATGTTATGCCTGTGTTCTGTGTCTTCCGAGTTGTTGGAGTCAGCATTGTAGCAGCCACAGTCAAGTCTCTCGTTTCTTCGCCTCAGTCTCCTGTGGGCCCCCAGGGCGAAGGTCTGGCCCCCTGACCCCTGCAAAACTTCCCTTATTTTGTGCCTCAGATACATATTATTTTTGGCCAAACATGCTGGCCATCTGAAACTGATTTGGGCCCCTCTCCCCACCCCTCTGAATTTTGAGCCATTGTGAGTGGGACACCACCCGAGGCCTGAAGTCGCCCCTCCCGCCTGAAGCCAGTGCTGGGGCACCAGGGCGCATTTCTCTCAAGTCACAGCTGTACCCGATACATGCACTACGTCATGCAGTTTGGGACTGTTTGCGTCCAACCATTGGTCCAGTGATGTGTCCATCATATCCGACGACGGATGTCACTTTCACCTGTTGATTTCTTGTTTTTCACCTCTTTGTTGTCCTTCCGTTGCAGCTGTTGCACAGTGTCGTTGTGCCTCAGAATCCACGTTTATTTTCAGACTTACACCTTGTCAACTGTCTAATGTTGAAATGAAATTCTGGATTTTCAAGCAAACGTGTAGTTTTCCAAATAAACACTGAAAACTTCACCCTGGTTGTCCGATTTCCGCGCGCGTTTGGCGACTGTGGTGGAGCCAGGAGGCCTCTATGGTGCGAGCCCACTCGAGAAAAATGGGTTTGACGCTGGCGTCAAATTTAACATGATGCCCAATGGTCCGTTTTTGCTGTCGCGTCAAAATTTTGACGCCGCGTCATCCGTGCGAAAACCCCCATTTCATTGTAAACAAAACTACAAAGTTACTTTTGTGTCAAACTGCGCAATGGTGGGTGAAGAGCCACCCGTCCAAGACCAGAAACCATAAAACACCAAATAAGGCATCACCACTTGTTTTGGTGTGCTGCATTGCTCGCGTGAGTACGATGAACCAAACACATGGGAGCATCTCACTGGAATTTGATTTTCCCGCCACCGCGCCAGCAGCAGCCACAAGAGATGCGGACAAAAAATCCATAGAAGGTTCGCGCGTGCGCAAAGCCTTGCCTCCCTTATTCAGAGGCACGACGCGCCTTGCATCACACACAGCCCAGCGCTGATTCACCGTGCAACTCACAGCAAATCATACCGGATTTAAACCCTCAAACACACGGACATCTGCACCTCAAGCACCAATCTGGATATTTTACCATTGAAGGGAGAATTTGTGCCTGAATAGCTGGACGTGTGGAGTGGTCCAGAGGTGAAACAAAACGAGGATTTTGAAGTGGTTTTTTGCACGCTGCTGCAGCACCTGGGTCCCCGCGTGTGCCGGCTCCGGCTGTCGCTGCAGTGACCATGCCGGGAGCAGGGGACGGGTAGCCGGGGAGCGGACAGGGCCCCGCGCCGGAGCTTCCCTCATACAGTGCAGTACTTGTATGGATTACCTCACCTGAGGAACAAGGATTTTCTTCATTGATTAGAACACACAACAGGTGAGAATCTCTGTTTTCTGCATGGAGAAAAGATGTGATAAAATACAAGCACGAATGACAGTTGTTGGTCACGACAAAGCGTGTTTATTTTGACCATCTTATCACAACAAAAATTGCTTCAATTTACTTTTGGTCCGTTGCAATTTTCCACATAAATTTGATTTCCATGGGCAAACATAGACGCAGAATCCAAGTTCACTGCACAGGTCTGCAGAAAGGTTCTTTCAGGACAAAAGCAAACGCATTCCTATCCATTGTGCACATGTCCACTGCCTTGAGTGTCTTCGCCTGCAAACCGCCCGGGACTGCACTGGCCTCACCCCAGTCTGAGACAATAGGACACAGAGAGCCGAGCCGAGATTTCATTGATTACTCATTGTGGGTGGGAGGGTGGGTGGGAGGGTGGGTGGGAGGGTGGATAAAAAGTTGTGTGCACAACATGTGAAAATGAAATCACCTGCACGCGGTTCAAGGACAATTGGCATCACTCATCGTCGCTGCGATGAATCAGCTGTTCCTGTCAGCAAGGCGCACTGTTCACACTGCATGGGCTGCAGCAATGCAGGCGGTGGGCAGGGGGGCGGATCCAGGGGTCGGGGGCCACCCCCCCCCGCGCGGAGAAGGTGAATCAACTCAACAACGTGATCGCTTTGAGATAGAGAGAGAATAGGGAGGCTGTGGCGGACCTAGAGATCAGGGCTCCAGGGGTGGGGCATGAGGGGCTGGCCTCGCTCAAATGGACCCAGGCTCGGCCGCCAGGTTCGTTGGTAGCAATGCTTTTTCCAGCAATTTGTGCTTTCCTGAAGAATTTCTCTTGTCAGCCGCAGACAATCTGACAGACTGGGAAAATGCCTTGATGTCTTGTTGGCTGTGACAAACTGGTTCTTTGCAAGTTTCCTTCTCAGAATTGCAGCTTTTAGCTCAAGTGAAGTAAATTTTTGTGAGCAGCTCGTGCCCTGAGGCGGAATTCTCAGTCTGCACGAACAGAAGCTCAAGTGCAACATTTGTCTCCGCAAATCAAAGGAATCAAACCGAAGAAACGAAAAGTTCTGGCACTGAATTCTGGGAAACAGAAAACAGCACGTGTCAGGGTCGGATCCAGGGTCGACCCTCATGTAAAATTGCCAGTACCCGATCCGTCACCGAATCCTTGCGGAAGATGATCCAACAGAGGGTCAGGTTTCGTCCCTCCTGACAAGAGGCAAAAATCAGTCCAATTACACCTCCGGATCTTGCTCTGCGTCCCTGCACAATTCTCACGGCTCCCTCCCCTCCTCATTCTGATGTGTACAGAAGGGACACGGGAACAAAAGGCCACACCTCTGCCAGACAGACCCACAGGGTCGGGCGTCTGGATCCAAAAGTTGAGTTTTGGGGCCTGGTCAGACATCGGCACGCGATTTTCACATTGGTGACGCGCGGCCGTTTGCTTGACGTCGGCGTCAAAATTTGACGTTGAGGAATTCTTGACGGCAGCCCAAAAACGACCGCGCGTCACCCAATGTGAAACCCTGCAGAGACACAGATCCTGGATCCGCTTGAGACCACACGGCTGCTGCGTGAATCCGCGCCTTTTGGGGTTCTACCTCCCCCAACCCAACCCTGGCTCACCCTCGACACAGATTGATGCCCAGGAATAACCACACACGTCCTCCCGTCCCGTCTCATGTTACCGTTTCCTTCCTTTGCAGACATACAGGAACTGCGACACATTGTGAAATGTCAGGGACAGTGTGAGAACAATAGGAAAGGATAAATGAGCACGTGCTACCCACTACAGACCATCCTCCTCACCGTCTCCGCTGTCAGCCTCTTCTCAATGACAGGTGAGCTGCTGCCGTCCACACACACACACGCACACACACGCACGCACACACACACACACACACACACACACACACACACACACACAGGATACAGTCCTTCCTGTTGTGTGGCACACACAAATGCTCTTGGATCACACAGGCAGTTCAAGTACAATCACGCTCAGCTCATTGGGAAATTCTGTTAAAGACAGAAAAATGCGACAAGCTCCAGAGACAAAGGTCAAATGGGGGGGGGGGCTAACTTGATTGGTGCACTCCGAGTGAAAGGCTCTGGTCCTCCCTCTGTGCATCGCACCCGTTTTCAGTGTTCGGTTCTTGTGCATCTTTCACAACGCAAAAAGCCGCTATAAATCAAGCGTGCGAAGCTCAAGTACCCCTCTCTCACTGCGTACGTCACGTGATGCGTCGGTGTGCAAATCGCGAGAGGCGACGCAGTGCCCATTTGCCTGCACAGCAAAGACTACGCTGGACGCATCAAGCGTGAAATACGTCATGACGCTGTGCTCCAGTAAAAGCGACGACGCGACGTCCTTTGACATGCGACGCAATGACTGCACGACGCATCCAACATGAAACACGCCTTGACTCCTTGGCTCCAGTACCCTGGCTGCGTCGGACGCAGCCACCACTGACCCGCGCGTAGCAACGGGCATAGCAACGCATGACGCCTCCAGCTTGATCCCCCCAACGACCCTGGCAGAACCTGGGCTGTTTACTGCGTGTTTTTTCTCCCTGAAGGAAAGTGCCTTTTCCGCGTTTTACTCTGGTAGACCAGCTGAACCCGAGACACGCCGGAGCCTCGTGAGGTTCAATAAAACACAGCTCCGGCCGAAGGTCGGGTAATTATGCCGTAAAAAGTGCGGGGAGCCGGCAGTGTGGTCCATTTGTGGGGAATAGGCGCAAAAGGCGCACAGCAGAAAGGCATTTCTCAGTGAATTGGCTTGAATATGGCTGCTGTTATGGGGGTTTCTCAAAACTGTATCTGCGCGCTGTGCTGTGCTGATGTTCACTGGAACGTTTTGAGTGTGCCATAAAATTTGAAGATTGACCAGACGCATGTGGTGTGAGACAGACTTGACTCTCTTTTTGCACAAGGAGATGTGTGTGTATGCGTGTTTGTGTGCGCGCGCTATCTGGCGTGAGCCTGTGTGTGTGTGTGTGTGTGTGTGTGTGTGTGTGCGTGTCTCTGTGTGTGTGTTCAATGTATCGGGCGTGAGCCTCTGTGTGCGTGCGTATGTGCGAATGTGCGAGGCCTCTGATGAGCCTGCCGCCTGTACGTGTTTGTTGTGTATCTCTGTTCCAAACCTGTGCGTGAGTGCGGTACAGTATCTCTGTTGTCAGCCTGTGTGTGCGTGCGTGCGGTATGTCTGTTGTCAGCCTGTGTGTGCGTGCGTGCGGTTCTCTGTCGTCTGCCTGTGTGTGCGTGTGTGCGGTTCTCTGTCGTCTGCCTGTGTGTGCGTGTGTGCGGTATCTCTGTTGTTGGCCTGTGTGTGCGTGCGTGCGGTATCTCTGTTGTTGGCCTGTGTGTGCGTGCGTGCGAAAGGTCGATGCAGGTGGATCTGTACACGGCGCCGCAGCTCCGCGTGACTCACTCACTGGCGACACGGAGTCTGGGCCTCGACAATGGAAGCCGAGTTCCCACTGCACACACGCACCTCAAACGGTGCAGCTTCAATACAGGGAGAGAACGCGCAGTGCGAGATCCAGGTGTCGTGTGCGTTCTTCTCTCTCTCTCTCTCTCTCTCTCTCTCTCTCTCTCTCTCTCTCTCTCTCTCTCTCTCTCCCTCTCTCTCTCTCTCTCCCCCTCTCTCTCCCTCCCTCCCTCTCTCTCTCTCTCTCTCTCTCTCTGCGTGTGTGCCTGAACGGGCGTGTGTGTGCGTGCGCGTCTGTGCGCGTGTGTGTGTGTCGTGTGTGCGTGCTTCACAGACAATTTTGAGACAGTCTGCCACTGGAATGTGAACAAGGGACGTACCCACATTGTGTGGTGCTTGTGGTTAAGAACTAATTTTTGCAATTGTAGTGTGTTGCAATGTATGACAACTTTGATTATCACAGAGAGTCACATCTAGAGAATCAGACGCAGTTGCAATTCTGTTGCACTATCCCTTCTAACTCCATTGGACCAGTTCTGTTCACGAGTAACACAGATTCCCAGGACCCTGGCACCGTGAACCAACAAATTAATTTGCTGCTCTGCTTTTTCCCCATTGACATGTGTATCTGATAGGCCTATTCAATCGCGATATGCACACATGGGAGGAAGATTATTCCGCGGGGCCCATTCACACACACACGACTCTGCCGCTGCAGTGGCAGTGCGGAGGATTCACGCAAGGTGCGTCATGCCGGTTGAGTGTCCCTGCGCACGTCATGCGTTTTGGCTGACGTCACGTCGCGGTGGTGAACGTCAACGTCAATGGGCGTGACGTCACTACGTTATTTTAGCGTGGCGTCCACGTTGGCGTCAATGGGCGCTGCGTCATCTCTGGCGGTATGAGCAACACCATGTTTGGCATGACGCCCACGGGAGCGTCAATGGACGCTGCGTCGCCGCTGGCGTTACGTCCCTCTGCCAGCCAGTGTCTGTTGACTCGATTACTCGTACAGGGACGCCACGCATGCATGCTTGATCCAACGTTTATCAAGCTTGACTTGTACAAGGACGTGACGCACATCGCATCCAGCGCGTAACGCATTCAACGTGAACAGTGCTTGACCTGCACAGGAACGCCTCGCGTGACGCACCCAGCGTGAAACGAGTCCTGCATTGTGTATTGTATGCGCGGCACCCATTAGCGCGTGTATGACACAAGGCGCGCATGGCCCTCCATAGTGATGGAGGTACTGTGCATACAGGTGGAGTGATTAGTACATGGAGGCTGCGAAAGGGTGTGCGTGCGTGTGTGTGTATGGAGGCAGCTGAAGCTGGGTGTGAGTCACGCCTGCTCGGAATAGTATCTATTGATGAATAACAGTACTCATACAGGTCTGGGCGCATGGAGGCTCAATGTTGTGTGTGTGTGTGTGTGTGTGTGTGTGTGTGTGTGTCGGGGGGGGGGTGTGTGTGTGAGTGTGTGTGTGTGTGTGGGGGTGCGGGT
>JAAUXT010145628.1_pt1 | contig 10451 bp, 7 predicted proteins | sample 7278171 | NCBI WGS metagenome assembly JAAUXT01 (sample SAMN14350112, study PRJNA611818) | marine sediment metagenome | isolation source: surface marine sediment (1.8m) | place: French Polynesia: Moorea | collected 2018-08 | reverse complement strand
GGGGTCGGAGTGATTTAAATCCTCTGACCCCTTTCCTTTCTAGACCCCTTTTTCTACTAGTACATCTGCTCATAAGTTCGCACACACTGCTCCCCCCTTTAGCAAAGGGGGGTTGGGGGGGATTTGGAGGGGGCGGCCGGGTCGGTGAACGTAGCTGAAATCCCCCCCGACCCCCCTTTTTCAAAGGGGGGAGCCGGGACACTGGCACCGATAACCTCCGAGGAAAGTTCAAGGGCGGGGGTGTCTACGAACTTATGCGCAGAGGTAGTAGCCGCATCCCGCGGCATGATCAGGCCAGCAAACGCTTGCGATCCAAGGCACCGGGACTGCGCGGCCGACCCCATTTACAGCGGAACCATTCGACCGTGCGCATGAGGCCCTCCTCGAACTCCACTTTCGGCTCCCAGCCCAGTTCGCGCCGGGCCTTGACCGCCGAGACCTCCTTGCCACTGAAATCACCGGTCCGCTGGGGTACGAATTCGATCCGCACCTGATCGCCGAGCAGGCTACGAATGCCTTCGGCCACTTCCAGCACGGTGACCTTGTGCCGCCCTTCGAGATTGTAGGTCTGTTTCACCGCCCGCTCGTTCATGGCCAGCACATGGGCTTCGGCGAGATCGCGCACGTATACGAACTTCCGGTATTGTTTGCCTTCGCCGGTGACCGTCAGCGGTTTGCCCGCCAGGGCCTTGCGGATGAAGGTGGGGATGAGCAGTTCCTCGCGCATCCGCTCCCCGTAAGGAATGCCGTAGCGCAATACGGTGAACGGTACCTCGTACAGTTCGCCATAGTTGTGGCACAGCATCTCGTCGGCCATCTTGGTCGAGGTGTAGATGTGCCCGGCGCCGTTGAGATAAAAAGGCACCGACTCGTCCGCCGGCACCCCGTTCGGCGCACCGTTATAGACCCACACGGTCGAGGCCAGATAGACGCGCTTGCAGCCGTTGATCCGCGCCGCCTCCAGCACGTTGGCGGTGCCCATGACGTTGAGCGCTGTGCTGTAGACCGGGTACTTATGCGCGTAGTTGACGTTGGAGACGGCGCCGAGGTGGAAGACGTGCTCGGCATCCCGGGTAGCGACCAGCACCGACGACAGATCCAGGAGATCGACATCTTCGAACGGAACGTCCTCGCGGTACGGGCGCACCCGATGATCGATGACGCTGACCTGGTGGCCGGCCTCCAGCAGCACGTCGACCACGTGCGAGCCGATGAAACCGCTGCCTCCGGTGACGACAACTTTCTGACCCATAATCAGTACTTCCTAACCTATAGTTGTTTTCAATGCATCGATGACCTGCCGAGCCTGGTCCCCGGTCATGCCCGAAAAGACCGGCAGGCAGATATGGCGGGCGCAAACGTGCTCGGAATGGGGCAGCGGATAGTCGCCATAGCGCTCGAAGACCGGCTGTTTTTGGAGCGGCTCCTCGTAGACCTCGCCCGCCAGCGACACGCCGTAACGCTCCCGCAACTCCGTTTTCAGCGCCTTGCGATCAATCTTTTCGGCCAGCACGGCGATGTACTTATAATAGTTGCATACTCCGCCGGCAGGCACCGCCAGCGGCGTCAGTCGCCGGCAATCCGCCAACCCTTCGTCGTAGAGGGCCGCGATCCGCTGGCGTGCCTCGATCATCGCCGGCAGACGCTCGAGGTGCTTCAATCCGATAATGGCATGGGGTTCGGAAAGCCGCCAATTGTAGCCAAGACGGGTATGGATGTTCTCGGTGAATCCCGCCTTGCCCTGGTCCCGATAGATGCGTGCCTCCGCGGCGATTCGCTCGTCGCCGGTGACGATCATGCCGCCTTCGCCTGCCGTCATCACTTTGGTGGCGTAGAAGCTGAAGGCGCTAGCTACGCCGAAAGTGCCGGCGGCGGTGCCGGCAAACGATGAACCGTGGGCGTGGGCCGCGTCCTCCACCAGCCAGATGCCTTTTTTTCGTGCCAGCTCCTGCAGCTCGGGCATCCGTCGCGAGACGACGCCGCCGATGTGCACCACGATTATCGCCGCTGTCTTCGGGGTGAGGCGCCGCTCCACCTCTTCCGGCGCCGTGCCGAACGAGTCCGGATCGGTGTCAACCAGCACCGGCCGGGCGCCGGCGTGAAGCACGGCCGCGGCGGTGGCGAAGAAGGTATTGGCGGGCACCAGCACGTCCTTGCCCGCGACCTCCAGGGACCGCAGGATGATCTCCAGGGCCGCGGTTCCGCTGTTGACCGCCACGGCATGCGGGGCGCCGCAATAGGCGGCAAATCGTTCTTCGAAAGCGGCCCCGTAGGGGCCGAGCGTCAGCCGCCCACTTTCCAGAACTTCCTGAATGCGCTCGGCAATCCACTGCCGATCCTCGGGTGAAAAATCGACCCGAGCGGCGGGAACGGGTAATAACGTTGAATGTTGTACCATGAATTCTCCCCTTCAGACTTTGTTTTCACGGCTGCCGAGAAACTGGAAAAATTCCATGCCTTCCCGCAACCGCCGCCCGATCATCGCCGGGTTGCGCACCATCTCCCAGGCCATCTCGGCCATCTTGCCGGGCCGGAAATAGAAGCGGCGGTAGAATTGCTCGACCGCCCTGAAGATCTCCTCGTGGGACAAGTGCGGATAGTTCAGGGAACTGACCTGCACGCCGTTGCCGGCAACCCAATGCTCTTCGTCCTCCCGCAGCCAGCCCTTCTCCTTGGCCTGGTTGTAAAGATAGGTGCCCGGATAGGTCGCGGCGAGAGATACCTGGATGGTATGCGGGTTGATCTCCCTGGCGAACTTGATGGTCTCCTCGATCGTCTCGCGCGTTTCACCAGGCAGTCCGACGATAAACGTGCCGTGCAGGGTGATGCCGAGCTTGTGGCAATCTTCGGTGAACCGGCGCGCCCGCTCGACCCGCATGCCTTTCTTGATGTTGATCAGGATCTTCTGATTGCCGCTCTCGTAGCCCACCACGAACAGCCTGAGACCATTTTCCTTGAGGATTTTCAGGGTCTCGTAGGGGACGTTGCCCTTGGCGTTGCAGGACCAGGTAACTCCCAGCTTGCCCAACCCGCGCGCGATTTCCTCGGCCCGCGGCAGGTCGTCGGTGAAGGTGTCGTCGTCGAAGAAGAACTCCTTGATCTGGGGAAAATACCGTTTGGCCAGGGCGATTTCCTGAACGACGTTCCCGGGACTGCGGGTCCGGTAGCGATGGCCGCCGATGGTTTGCGGCCACAAACAGAACGTGCACCGGGATTTACAGCCGCGGCCGGTGTAGATGGACAGATAGGGGTGCTGCAGGTAGCCGATGAAATAATCTTCAATGACCAGATCGCGCCGGTAGACATCGACCACGAACGGCAGCTGATCCATGTCCGCCAACGGGGCGCGTTCCCGGTTATGCACGATGCGGTGGCCGGTTCTATAACTGATGCCGTCGATCTTCTCGAAGGGACGACCTTCGGCGATTTCCTTGAGGGTAAAATCGAACTCCTTACGCGCCACGAAGTCGATTACCGTGGATGCACGCAGCGAGGCATCCGGGGAAACCGCCACGTGGGGCCCCACGAAGCCGATGGCGAGCTTCGGGTTCGCTTCCTTGAGTGCCTCGGCCACCTGCACGTCGGACGGAAACGACGGCGTACTGGTATGCAATACGGCGAGCTCGTAGTCGTTGGCCAGGGCGATGAGATCCTCCACCGCCAGGTCGCGCGCCGGCGCGTCGAGCAAGCGGCTGTCCGGCACCAGGGCAGCCGGCTGCGCCAGCCAGGTCGGATACCAGAAGGAACGGATCTCGCGCTTCGCCTGGTAGCGGGACCCGGCGCCGCCGTCGAAGCCTTCGTACGAAGGTGGATTTAGGAACAGGGATGTCTTCAACGTTATGCTCCTTAATAAAAATCAAAAACGCAGCAACCACGGCAGTTCTTCGAACACCGCCCGCAGCGAGCCCAGATTGCTGGGACGGGCGAGCGCCCTCGCCGCCTCGCCCGGCCGGCCCGAGCGCAAGGCGCTGTAGGCGTCATGCAGCGAAACCCCGATGTACTGCATGACGCTGGAATCCCGATAGCAGTCGATCATGCAGCGGGTGCAGCCGTCACGAACCCGCTGTGAGCCGTCGAATTCATAGACCGAGCACAGGGGCTTGTCCCAGTAGTGGCAGCGCCACAGGTCCAGATTCCAATCCAGATAAAAATATTGATACCCGCCGAGGCAGGGAAAGCGCTGCTCCTCCTTGCGGACGAAGCGCTGCATCTCCGCCAGCGACGGCGTCGGGTTGACCACCAGAAACCGCTTTTTCAAGCGCTTGACCCGTTCGAACGCCTCAAGCAGCTCTTCATCGGTGTAATTCACCAGCGCCGAGTCCGAGTAACCGAGGAAATTCGACCGCAGATGGTTGAGCGGATAAGAAAAAGTGACCGAACGAAAACCCAGCGAGCGGAGGAAATCGGGCAGCGCCTCGTAGTCCAACAGCCGGCTCATGGTCACCGAAGCCGTGGCGTGCAAGCCGAGTTCCCCGAGCACCCGGTTGGCCTCACGAATTCGTTCGCAAACGCCCGGCAGCCCACGGTTTTGCTCGTGCACGTCCGCCGAGGCGGCGTCCATGGAAATAATAAAACTGGACAGGCCGGCCTCGGCCAGTTCCCGAATGCGGTGTGGCTTCAAGAGCGAGCCGTTGGTGACCAACATCACCTTCATCTTCAGGTCGGTCGCGCGCCGCACGATGGTGATCAGATCCGGATGCAGCATGGGCTCGCCGCCGGTGATGACCAGAAAGCGGATGCCCTGGCGATGGAGGATGTCCAGCGCGTCCAGCGCGCCGGCGCGACTGACGTAGCGCCAGGATTCCCGGGGCAGCTTATCGAGGGCGAAATTGCAAAAACCGCAGCGCGCGTTGCAGGCGTTGTTGAGGGCGAACTGGCAAAAGCCCGGCCCTCCTTCCTCAAGCACGAGGCGCAGCGTGCCGCGTTTGTCGATCGGCGGCAGGGGGTTGACCGTCGCGGAGAATTGGGACATTAACGCCACCTCTTGTGGATTCTACCCGCTGGCGTCGCGGCTCCCGAGCGCCTTCTTGACCCCATGGGTTTTGGCCTCGAGTTCGGATGAGCCAAGGCGGGGCGACTCGAAAGTAAACAATCCCCCAAGCACCAGGCCCAAGGCGACCCAAATTATCTCACGAAAGCGCAGCACCAGGGAGATGGCCAGCCCGAGCGCCGGCGAGCCGGTCAGCGCTCCGCCGATCAGCAGCGCAGTGCCCTCCTGGACGCCGATACCAGCAGGCACCAGGAACAGCCCCGAACGGACCAACACCACGCCGGCCGCGATCGTCCAGGCCTCGCCGAAGCTCGCCGAATAGCCCAGCAACCTCAGAATCAAGCCGATCTCGACGGCACTCAGCATCCAGCTCACGAATTCGAGCACCAACGCCAGCGCGAAGCGCCGTCCATAACAAGTATAGAAAACAATAAGACGGTCCTCCAGGTCGTGCACGAGCCCGAGTACGACCGACGCCCGGGTGCCGAAGCTGCTGCCGAGCCGGGAGAAGAACTTGTACCGTTGCACCAGGAAAAACAGCATGATGCTGGTGGAAAACACCATTAATCCAACGCCCGCCGCCACTTGGTAGGGCAACGGCAGAACCCCGGCACCGAGCAGCAACACAAATCCGATCAGCAGAAAAGGAATCAGCGCCAGGTTCTGTACCGTCTGTTCCAAGATCAGGGAGGCCGCAGCTTCCCGGTACCCGATACCGTAGTGGCTGTTGATCAACGCCGCCTTCAACGGCTCGCCCCCCAGGGAAGCCAGCGGGGTCACGATGTTGAAGGCTTCGCCCACCAGCCTGAGCTTCCAGAGCCGATACATCCAGATGATGTCCAGCCGGATCGACAACAGCTTCAGTTGCCAGGATACGGTTTCCAGCACGGAGGCCAGGCAAAAAAGCCCCAGGATCGCGGCGACGCCCCAGACGCCGATGCGGCGGAGGTAGTTCCAGAGTTCCGCCAAATCGGTCTGATAGACGATGACACCCAGCAGCGCCACGCCGGCCAGCAACAGGGTGGCCATTATGATTTTCACTGAATCTCGCCCGGGACGATCGACGGTTTCACGGTTCCACTTGTCGCGGCATCAGCCGCCCGCCAGGTCGCGAACCGGCAACAACGCCAGATGGCGCAAGTCTTCGCGGTCGTGCAGGCCGCGGCCCGGGATCAGGGCACCGGTTGCCAGCCGCACAGTGGGTGCTACCGCCAGCACCGGGATCAGCGGCGGCGGTTGACAGTATCCGTCGAGCTAAGAGCTTGATCATCGAGTATCAGTTTCCGGCTCTATAGCGCTGCCACAGGGTCCGGTAAGCGGCCTCCAGATCCCGGGTAAAGCCTGCGGCATCGCACAGCGGCGAGCGGCGCATCCGCTCCCGCAGCCCCGCGCGCAGCTCCGCCAGACGCTCCGGATCGCCCGCCAGGGCGGCGGCGATGGCGACATACGCCGTGGGCGTGGTGGCCACCAGCTCGGGCAGCCCGACGGTGTTGAGGAGGCTCACCCCCATACGGGCGTAATAGTGCGCGCCGGCCAGGGTAACCACCGGCACCCCCATCCACAGGGCCTCGCAGGTGGTGGTGCCGCCGGTGTAGGGCAGGGGGTCCAGGGCGATGTCGATCCGGGCGTAGTCGGCCAGGTACGCGCTCAGGGGTTGACTGGGGGGGAGTAAATCGACCCGTTCCGGGGCAATGCCCAGCCGCGCGAGCCGGTCCCGGAAGCGCTCGCGGGTGCCGGACTCGGCCAGGGACAGGGCCTTGAGCACCAACCGCGCGCCGGGCACCGCCTGCAGCACTTGCGCCCACAGGGCAAGGGCGCTCGGCGAGACCTTGGCCAGGTTGTTGAAACAACCGAAGGTGACGTGGCCCCGGGCCGACGCCGGTGCCGGGGCGGGCGCCGGTGCTTCGGCCGGGGGCTGAAAGCACAGGAAGGAGTCTTTCAGGGTCACGATCCGCTCGCTGTAGAGGGCCGCCCGCTCGGGGGGACTGACCCAGCGGTCGGCGATCAGGTAGTCGATGGTGGCCAGCCCCGAGGTGCACGGGTAGCCGAGGTAGAGGGCTTGGACCGGGGCCGGGCGGCGGGCCATCAGCGCCAGCCGGTTGCCGGCGGTATGCCCGGCCAGCTCGATCAGGATGTCGATGCCGTCGGCGCGGATCCGGCAGCCCAGGCGCTCATCATCCCAGCCGTAGCTGTTGCACCAGCGATGAGCCAGGTGCTGCAGCCGCGCGCTGGTCGCATCACTGGCCGCCGCCACGGTGTAGCAGGTCACCTGGACGTGCTGCGGATCGTGATGGGCCAGGATCGGCTCCAGGAACAAACCCACCGGGTGGCTGCGCAGGTCCGGCGACAAGTAGCCGATCCGCAGCACCCGCTCGGGAGTGAGGTCCGGCGCCAGGGCGAAGCGGGGTCCGGCCCGGGCCGTCAGCTCGGCGGCCAGCCGCCGGTGCCGGTCGGTGATGGTCTCGGCCGAAAGCCGGTCGCTGTAGAGGCTGGAAAACAGGTAGTTGGACTGGGCACCGGGGTGGGCCGGGTCCAGCGCTCGGGCTTGGCCCAGGGCGGCCAGGCCCTCCTCGGTGCGGGCCTGCAGGATCAGCGCGTGACCCAGGGCCTTGTGGCCGTCGAGGCATGCCGGATGGGCCGCGGTCAGTGGTTCCAGGATAGCCAGCGCCGGACTCACGTGACCCACCTCCAGCAGGGTCTGGGCCAGGCTCACCCGGGCCACGGGAGCCACGGGCTGGAGCCGCACCGCCTGGCGCAGATGTGCGATGGCTTGCTGGTGGCGTTTTTGGGCACGGTACAAGGTGCCCAGGTTGGTGTGCACGGCAGCGTTGTCCGGCGCCAGCGCCAGCGCCTGTTGCCAGCAACGCTGGGTCTGCTCCACCTGGCCCAGGTCGAACAGGGCCACCCCCAGGGCATTGAGGGTATCGGCATGGTCGGGCGCGGCAGCCAGGGCCCGGCGGTAGAGTTCGACGGCCTCGGCGGTGCGCTGGGCGGCGTACGCCAGCTGCGCGAGCTGGCGCAGCAGACGGGGTTCGCGCGGCCGGGCCTCCAAGCCCTGGCGCAGCAGCGCTTCGGCTGCCTCGGGCCGGCCTTGCTGCTGGAGCAGGCGGCTCAGCTCGAGGCGGGCCGGGAGCAGGGCCGGCGCCAGGCTCAAGGCGCGGCGGTAGGCCCGCTCGGCGGCTGCCCCTTGACCCCGGGTGCGGAGGAGGTTGGCGTAGTTGAACCACACTTCGGGCCGACGCTCATCCCGGGCCAGCAGCGCCTGAAACTGGGCCAGGGCCTCGGCGGTGCGCCCGGCCTGGCGCAGGGCCGAGGCCAGGTTGGCCTGCGCCTCCGGGTGGTCCGGTGCGCGCGCGAGCAGCGCCTGGTAGCCGGCGATGGCGCCCGCCAGGTCGCGGCGCTGGTGGCAGGCGATGGCCGCCTGGAGCAGAGACTGAAGGTCGGGGGGCATGGGCCGTTGCGGAGGTGGGGAAACGGAGCGGTACGCGCTCAGGGGTCGGGGGGGAGGCTGAGGACTCGCCGGATCTGGTCCTGCTGCAGCCCGATGGCCATGGGCCGGCGGCTGCCGGGCAGCACCACCACGTCGTAGAGCTCCTCGATCAGCCCGCCGATGCGCAGCCAATGGACCATGTCGCCGCTGCGCAGATCGATCACGGACAGCCCGCAGCGGGCCTCGGCCTGACGGTGGCGCAGCGCCTCGTCCAGGGGCAGGCCGGAGAAGGTGCGGTTGTGGCGGGGCCGGGACAGTCCCACCACGGCGAAGTCACCCGCGAAGGCCAGCCCCCGGGCATAGCCGGGACAGAACGCCACCGGCTCGAACCGGCCCTGCTGCGGATCCACGTAGCCGAGCTGGCCGCGGCCGGACTCCAGCAGCCACAGGCGGTCGCGGTACAGACGCGGCGAATGGGGCATGGACAGCCCGGCGGCGACGATCTCGTCGTGCGCCACGTCCACCACCACGCCGCCGCCGCGGCGCTCCTCGCGCCAGCCATCGGCCACGTCGCTGCGGCCAACGCAGGTAACGTAGCGCGCCCGACCCGCCTCCAGGGCCACGCCGTTCATATGGCAGCGATCCTCGGCCGCCAGCCGGGAGATAAACGGCGGGCGCCACAGGGGCTGGAAGCTGTAGCGCTCGCTGACCGTGGCCAGGCAACTGAACAGGGTGTTGACGAACACCGGGCGGCCCTCGGCGTCCGCGGCGATGTCGTGGATGTCCAAATCGCCGGTGGTGTAGGCCACCTGCGGCACGTACATCCGGTCGTAGCCCTGGTAGTACTGTCCCGGGGCGAGGCTGTTCTGAAAGCGCCAGAGCTGGAACAGGCTGCTCATGTAGAGGGTGTCGCCGGCGGCGCATAGGCCCACGCAGCGGGGGAAGGTGCGGTTGAACAGCTCCAGGCGGCCATCGGGCTGCAGGCCCACCAGGAACAGCTTGCCGGCCTGGTAGGTGGTCAGCCCCAGGCTGAGGTGCTGCTCGGCCAGCCAGGCCGGCAGCTGGCGCGAGCTGAAGAACTCGAACGCCGGCGCGCCGGCCGGCTCGATCGTGCCGGAGGGGGTGGGTGCATTTGACACGGGTGCGGATCTCCTCGGGGTTGGCCCGGTGGGCGTTCTCATAACAAACCGGAGCCGTCCCTGGCTCCGAGTGGTTCCAGCAGGCGCCGCGCCGCTCAGGGCGTGAGCGCGTTCCGGGCCTCGATGAGCTTGTCGTAGACGGCCAGTTGATCGACGCAGACTATGATCCAATCCTCCTTGATGCCGCCGCCGCCCGCCGGATCGGGCTGCCCGCGCAGGGCGCAGCCATCCACCCGCTCGATGAGCTTCTCCACGAAGTGCAGCGCCTGATCGAGCTGACCTTTCTCGATCTTGTCGATGGCCTTGGAGATCTCCTTGGTGATCTTGTCCTGACTCTCGGGCTTGTCGAAGCGGCTCTCATCCAGGCCGCCGACAATGATGCTCGCCTGCATCAGCGCGCTCAGGGCGAAGTCCGTGGCGGTGATGGCGCTCACCGTCACCGTGTCCGCCACGGAGTCCTCGAAGCCGTCGTTGACCACCAGCTCGATCACGTAGGCGCCGGTCACATCGGGGGTCAGGGACGGGAACTCGGTGGTGTCATCGACCAATGTCGCGGTGCTCCCCGCGGGGCTCGTGTCCAGCGTCCAGGCGAAGCTCAGGGGATCGCCGTCGGCATCGTCGCTGCCGCTGCCATCCAACGACACCGTCGTATTGACGATGGCGACCGCATCGAGGCCGGCATCGGCCTGCGGGGGCACGTTCAGGGAGGTCACCGTCACTTCACTCGTATCGCTCAGGGTGCCTTCGTCGGTCACCTCCAGTTCGATAATATAGGACCCGAGCAGGTCGGCCGTGAAGCTGGGCGTGATGCTGGCAGCATCGTCGAACTGTGCCAGGCTGCCCGCCGGCTTGGCGGTAAACGTCCAGCTGAACACTAAATCCGCCGTCTCGG
>JAAUXT010127707.1_pt1 | contig 10452 bp, 9 predicted proteins | sample 7278171 | NCBI WGS metagenome assembly JAAUXT01 (sample SAMN14350112, study PRJNA611818) | marine sediment metagenome | isolation source: surface marine sediment (1.8m) | place: French Polynesia: Moorea | collected 2018-08 | reverse complement strand
CTAGAAAACGCTTATCAAGACATCATGAACGTCTTAGAAGAATAAAAGACCAACAAGCACAAGAACTGGATAAGTTTAAAACTGATATTAACCTCGCTGATTATGCTCAAGATAACGGTTACAGCATAGACAAAAAGAAAAGTTCAGTTAACTGTCTTGTTCTTAAAGATAACCAAGGTGATAAGATTCTCGTTGGTCTTAATCAATCCGATGGTCACTACTTTTACTCATCGGTTAATGATGATAGAGATAGTGGCTCAATCATTGATTTTATTCAGAATAGAAGAAACCTCAACTTAGGGGAAGTCAGAAAGGAACTTAGACCCTGGATAAATGAACCTTCTAATCCTCCTTATTCTCCTAAACAAGCAACGCCTAAACTAACCCCAAGTAGCCCAGACAGACATAAAATCATTACTCAATTTGAAGGGTTCCAAGCAATAGTAACTCATCCTTATTTAACCCGACGGGGTATTAGTCAACAGACCAGTAATGACCCTAGATTTCAAGGTAGAATCTATACTGACAGCCGTAATAATGTTATTTTCCCTCATTTAGACCGTGAGGGGGTTTGTGGCTATGAACTGCGTAATCAGGAGTTTAAAAGCTTTTCTAAGGGGGGTATCAAGGGTTTATGGGCTTCTAACGGTTCACCTGATGATACGACGTTGGTTATTTGTGAAAGTCCCGTGGACTGCTTAAGTTATCATCAATTGTTCAGAGATGATACTACCCGTTATTTTGCCACCGGTGGCACTTTATCAGATAAGCAGAAAACCCTACTTAAAGGGGTTTTTGAGAAGTTCCATAATAAAGGTGGACATATTATGATTGCGACTGATAATGATGAAGCTGGTCAGGCAATGGAGCAGGAATTAAGGAATCTTGCTCCATCTACGGCTCAAATTAATCGGATAGTTCCTAGACATCATAAGGATTGGAATGAAACTCTTATGGCTGAACTTCGACGGCAACGGGAACTTGAACAGAAACGTAGTCGGAGTAGAGGATTTTCACGTTGAACAACCCACTTACTTCTTTCCCATCTGCCCAATTTTTAGTTATTTCTTGTGACTAAAATTTCTGCTTTGACAACATCGATGATAGCTTGGGACTCTTTGAGAAAATCCATCCCCAATAACCCATTAACCAAGGCTGTTCCTGGTAAATTCAACGCGACAACTGGAAAATTCTCTTTTTCTATTCCTAAACAGTTCAACCAAGGGACGGCTACAATGGGAACCCTAATTGCTCCCCCTGCGGCCACAATGGTCGTTGTTTTGATGGGAGCATCTAAATTACAGCCTATTCTTTTGAGAATACGAGCAGGTAGAACAGTATAACTTGAACCTGTGTCCACCAATAACCGCAAAAAGAACGGATTTTCGCCTCTACGACCCACCGCTATTCTTAGCCAGAGTAAGTCCCCATGACGTTGTAAACGATAGATTTTCTTGGCACTCATAAAATAAAGGCTAAATCTTCAGGAACCTTCCCTACATATTCAATGGCTAAAGGCTGTTCTCCCACTGATTCTAAAGCTTGATAGATATCCTCTTGAATAGGAGAATGGGCTAACACCTCTCCCTTGATAACTTGTAAGTCTTCATCGACTTCTTTTGGGGCGATTAGTAGCCACTCCCCATCATAACTACGCTGCATTTCTTCAAAAGTTATTATTTTAGACATTTTTTCCTCTCCTTTTGATTCGCTTTAATCCCTTGTTATCTTTCTTAATTGGTTGATTATCAGCATCATCAAGGGCATTCTGCTCTATCTCTGATTCTGACATTTTTTCAATTCGTTCCCAATCCGTTAAGTCTTCTAGACTTTTTGCTTGTTCAAGTGTAATTCTCGTAATAGATTTTTCTTTCATTTTTAGTCGCTTTTCTGGCACTGATCACTCGGATATGTTACGGGCAATATTCTAAAATTGTCCAAACAGTAGGGAATTCTGATATCGATACATAACTCTCATTATTAATCAAGATTTTATTATAGTAATCATTAACTATATAAAGTTTCTCGCCGTACTTAATCGCCCCGGTTTCGCTTGAGTTATTAGGTCGTTTGATATGCCAACTAACTTTATCCCCTTGAGCTTTATCTTTGTAATAGAGGACATTTTTATTGCTTAAAAATGCACCAAGTCGATCATTATCTATAAAATCAACCTCCCAATCATCTTTATCTACGATTATGAGTTGAAAAGATTTATTTTCTTCTAAATTTCCCCTAAATTCTCCTACTTTATGCCGTCCAGCGTCGGACTGATTGGGTCTCATCGTTGCATAACTGTAGTTCCCATTTCTCAAAGCTTTTCCAAGATACCAATCTCCGTCGTCTTGCAATAGAACTATATCATTCCCTTGAATAGTATTATTAGCATGACATACTGCTGACGAAGCAGAGGATTTAGATGTCAACAATATGGAAAAGGCTATTAAAACCCCGACAGACAATAGGGTAATGATTTTTTTTATCATTTTAAAGCTTCCTTTTTAAATTCAATGAGATTCAACATTTTATTCTAATCTGTTAATTAGAAGTCTTTAATTTATTTTTCTTTCATTTGTTAATCAACTCTCTTACAAAAATCCTGTCAACAGAACCTTTTAGGCACACATCCCCTGTTCAATAGTATTTATACATGGGGTGTGACACCCTGCACTATCCCTCTCGAACCATCGAGCAAAAATACTCATACGGTCATCAGGGTTTAAGCTCATCATCTTATACTCCCTTATTCGTTTCCCATTGACCCGCCGTTGTCCAATACAAGTTAACTGAAGGCCAAACAGCGACCTCAACAACCGTTGACCCACACCCACAGGGGTATCCCTTTCAGGATTAATGCTCATATTCAAATACTCTTTAATTTGCTGCCTATTTATGGGCTTACAAATAAGCTCAAACCATTCCCTTAAATTGTCGTGGGTAAACACCTTATCAGGGTCAAAAAATTGCTTGATGTTAATACATTCCAATGCCATAATTTGAGTAGAAAGTAAAGCCTTATTCACATCCGGCGTAAACCCTTTCCCTGGACTATTTTTAGTTAACTTCTCAACCTTCTTTTTATCCCTTTCTTTGAGAAACGGTTTACCCATTGTCAAATAATAGTGTAACGTCAACTTACCAAACCAACCCTCATCATCTTTTTTAACCATTTCAGGGCTAATGTCTTCCGTACCATAACGACGGCATAATTCCCCTTTACGCTGGCGATGTCGGTCTTCTTTGCTTTTCTTTTTCTTCTCTTTTAATTCATTTAATTCGGCATCACTAGGGTTCTTTTGAGCAGAGATACTCTTATTTTCTTGGTTATAATTTTCCTCTTGATTAGCCTTAATCATCCCTTTAATTTCCTCCTTATCTGACTTCTCCTCTTCAACCGAATCAGGCGTATAATTAACAATCTCATACCCATCTTCTGCCAATTTGCTGAGGATAAACTCTCGATAATGACGATAGCCTAAATTAACCAAACAACACTTTTTAACCCAAGTGGAAAGGTGTTCAGGGTGTTCCCCATCTAAGGCTGCTAAAGTATCACTTTGAGCCAACAAATTCATATTGGTAGTAAATACTTTCTTTTGACTCTTTAATAAACCTCGGTGATCTGTCGCTCCATTACCAATGCGAGTTGATGAGGTTTTTTTAACATACAAATAACGAGGCACATCATCCCTGACTCGTTCGATGGTTTGACAAACAGCTTCCACGGTTTGCACACCCCCGGCAAAACAGTAGACCCCATCAAAATGCTTCACATCGATACTCACCCCCGTCTCCAATACAGGAGAGGTGATCACAATGTCATAGAGGGGGAGAACCGCATTAAGATTCCCCATAACCCCATCGGCAGGGTGTGACAGTTCCGTTGACGATTCCCCATCTATTCTTAAAATCTTGAGGTTAAGATGCTTAAAGACTTGTTTGATGAGGATTTCAAGGTTAATGGTTGACCATTGACTTCTGGCCTTTTGGGCTGCGGTGTGAATAATAATTTTTTCCCCTCGCTCAATGGCTTCAAAGATTTGTTTGAGAAGCATTTCAGGGGAGTCGAAATTATAGAGAATTCGTTTCCCTTGTTTGGGGTTATAGTGATTCTCCACGATCCACCGCTTGACTGGATGGCCGATTAATTTCTCCATGTACTCGATGGCCAAGGGGGATAAATCCGCATCCGAGAGAAAGATTTTCCCCCCTCCTTCAATGACATTCTGCACCAACTCTTTAAACGTTTCGAGCATGGGTACACGGTTGAATTTACAGGTAGGGGAATTTAAAGCGTGCCAGATCACTTGGTCAGCTTCATCGAGCATTAAGATGGCTCCTGACCAATTATTGGGCTTAAAAGGCGGATTAGCATGGGGGTGGAGGGAGTCCACACAGAGACTATAACCCAGTTGCCGTCCTGCTTTGGTCAATTCGGTGCGGTATTCTATGCCTAACCGTCTTCCCAGTTCTTTAGCCAATTGTTGTCGGTGTAATGGCACTAGGATGGGAACGCCCTCCTCTGCCAGACCAGCAATTTTAGACAGTAATTGGGTCTTTCCTGTTTTCTTAGCGGATTTTATGCCGATTAATTGGGCATTTTCAGGAATTTCTATATCTAAATAACGTTGGTTAACGTTTTGGTCAACTAAATGGGAAATACTGGTGAGATTTTTATTGTCCCATTGGGGGAAGGAGACGGCACTGTTGATAACGGTTTTAACATAGTCAGCCCCTTGGTTAACGATGAGGTCATCGAGTCCTTTGCCTAATTTGGCATCCCAGAGAACAATGTGAGGATGGCCACCGGCTTTGGATATGGCTATGGCTAGTCTTCTAATGCCTTTGGTGACGGCTTGTTTGGCTTTGGGGTTAATATCACGGTCAAAGCCGATGTTAATCCGTCGTCCTTTGACCAGGGGAATTAATTCAGGGATGAGGGTTAGGGGAATTATATTACCCTCTGAATCCTTAGTTTTTGCCCCACATTGGCAACCAAACAGGGAAATGGTAGGAATTTCTATGGAGAGGCTAGAAAGGGTCTTCTTGACCCCTTCTGTGATGGTTAAGGGTATGGTTGTGGTTTGGAACCAGTCCCAATATCCCTTAATGACAATGTTCTGCTCTCTTAGTTCTTTCGAGAATTCTAATAGCGCAGAATCCGCAAGAGGTTCTGTCCCCTGGATGATAGTCGGCGATGTAGTTGGGGTATTGTTGATTGAACCATTCAACAACTGTAACCAGATGTTTTTTGCGTTTTCGTTTGAAGAAAAAGTGTCCTTGTCCTTCCCCTTGTTCTTTCCAATGCTTAAGCAATAACCTTCTAAGCTGTTCAGGAGTGTTGTGTTGGTCACTACTAAACCCTTTAGCCATTGGATTAACCTCTCTGGTAACGGTTGCTGATGTTCGATACACATAGCCAACCAGGTTAGGGCTGGCACGGGGGGCAGGTAAGGAACGTCCCCTATACCTCTGGGGGCGTAATATTTTCCTGTTTTGTTCCCTGTATCGGCTTGACCATAGACTTTGGTTTGAAACAGCTTGCCATTTTCCGAGTAGAAGGCCGCCCCAAGCAGGTTGGGCTTGGCTTGATGACCAAATCGGGTGTAAGGCCAACCCAGGAGGTCGTACAACGGCGTTCCCGTCACTTCTTTGGTGATGGAGTCAATTTCAAGGTCGGGGACGATTTTGACGGCAAAATCGTAGAGGTCAGGGGCGATTCCTGACGATGTGATGAATTCCTGACGGATGGCACAGGTATTTGTCACGCTTCCCCCTCCTCTTTAGGTAACAGCCAGAGAGGGGAAGGAATTCGGTGATACTTAACGGATGCACAGGATTTCCAGACAGCAGAATTGTGTACAATACTTGTCTGTTCCCACCGAAATAGGGTAGGATTAATCATAAGTATTATTGTATTTTTACAAATACGCAACAAGCCCTACTTTTCGGTGAGACGGTCGGTGGGGTTTTGTTGTGTATTATTATCTTAATATGAGTTTCTCATTTTGGAAACCTTTTTGAAACTATAATTTGTTAAGATTTTTTGCGTTCACGATGACGTTTGATGTACTCTAAAGCATTTTCATCAGATATAAAGAGAATTCTCCCAACTTTGAACGCTTCTAGATTTGGCTCAATGTTTTTCTTCGGATAGCCCGTAATATCGTATCCTATTCGACGAGTGCTAAGATTTACCTCAGTCGCAATCTCTTCAAGCGTCCAATAACCAGGGAGACTTGGTTCTTTACGTTTTAGTGGGGGATCAAAATCTTCGGGACGCAATATATTATTTTCTGAAGTGGTTAGAGACTTAGGCATTTAAACAGATTAGGACGACTCCTGACTTACCTTTATGATAAACTGGGTGAACATTTTGTGAAGACTTAGGATAAGCTATCGTCTTGCTCCTAAAGTTAAGGATATCAACATTTGTGTGAAAACTAAAATTACTTTTATTAATGAATAATCTGCCTCCTCAATGCCAAAACTTAGAGAAATCAGTTGAAGATTTAATACAATTGGCTAGACAAGAAAATGCTATTAAATCACTAAATTTTACCCAAATTGATATTGCTCTCAATAAAGCAATTTCGCCTAGGTTTGAAATCGTATTTGCTGGAGCATACAGTGCTGGAAAATCCATGCTAATTAATGCTCTTTTTGAAGAAGAACTACTTTATAGTTCAGCCGGACACGCTACGGGAACAGAATGTCAAATTCAAAATGTTGGCTCTGATGGCAAAGAAAAAGTTATCCTGACATTTTTGAGCCAGAAAGAAATTGTTAATCAAATTGAAGAGCTTTGGGAGAAGTTACGTGAAGCTAATGTCGTTCAATCTTATCAGTTTGTCAGTTTTTCAGATAAAGAGACTTTAAATATAATACAAGAAGAATGTAATAAGGCTATCTCCGAAGCAGGAGGAAAAGATAGAACTAAACAAGCAGAGTGGGCGAATGCGATAATGTCACTTATCGACGGACTATATAAGAACTGGGACCGTATTAAGGAAGATAGTGAATACGAAATCCCTATGGAGAATATTGGGTTTCAGAATTTATCAGACGCAGTGGAATATGTTCGACAAGGTTCTAATAGTGCAGTCCTTAGACGAGTAGAGTATTTCTATAAAAACAAATTATTAGAAGGTGGAAACGTCATTATAGATACTCCAGGAATTGATGCACCCGTGGCAAGAGATGCAGATTTGACTTATAAAAAGCTTGAAAATCCTGACACATCAGCAGTAGTCTGTGTTTTTCAATCGGCAATGAGTGGAAAAGGAGAACTATCGAGGCCAGAAAGGCAACTTTTAGAGAGAATACAAGCTAATCCTAGTATTGGAAATCGAGTTTTTAATGTTTTCAATTATATTGACAATACTTGGTACGATGGAAAAACAGAACAGTTAGTTGAAAACCTCATAAAAGACCAATTTCGTAATTTAAGAGTCTATAAAACGAGTGCATTATTAGGATTCTATGGCAGTCAGATTAAGAAAACAGATGAATCAAGTCAGTTTGGATTAGGGACTCTTTTTTCTAAAGAAGTAAATATTCAAGATGGAAACAACACAACTCCTAAATTCATATCAGAGTTCATAAGATATTGTGGCACTTCAGGGAGACTAGTAGGTACTCGGTTCAATGTAAGTACACACAGTTATGAGAAACCTAATGATGCTTATCAAAGAATCCTCAAAGAACAGGGGTTTGACTTAGTAGACCATTTGGTTAACGATAGTGGGATTAATGATTTTCGTCAAGCTATTACTGATTATCTGACAAAAGAAAAATCACCTCAATTGTACACTGACTTGGCCAAAAAGCTTTTAGAATTATGTAGAGATATACGAAAGACATATCAGAAAGAACTTGATCTATTGCTTAAAGAACGTCCAAATCAATCGTTAACTGAAAAAGAGCAAGCTGTTATAGAAATTAATAAAAAGTTATGGCAAGTTGGAGACAATTTTTATACAAAGATACGTTCTGAGATTAATCAGATAATAGCTACTAATTTGGAAAGTAGTGATAATTTGACGACAGAAAGTGAGAGCATAAATGAATCGTCTTTAAAAGATATAAATAGCTCATATGAAGTTTTCAGAGAAAAATATTCTGAACTAAAAACAGCAATCTACAATAAAATTAATGAGATCGATAACTTATCCATGAAGCAAGTTGGTAATAGTACGGTGGCGAAACAAAACAACAACAGCACGGCTCCTATTTTTGGACTTTTATCTGAGCCTTTTGAAATAATACCTAAAAACATAGAAGAGGTGTTTAAGTCATCAGCTTCTGAACTTGTTGAAACACTTTTTAATCATCTTATTGAACGAATGACTAACACTAACAACAGTTACATACAAGATTTACTAAAGTTCACTGATACAGATGGTCGAATTGATGAAAAATTGAGAGATTGTAAAGAGCAAGTGGAAATTGCTATTGATAATCATGTAATTGTAGAATGTGATCGTTATCGACGTGAAGATAAGACATATTATGGGTTAAAGAGTGCATTAGATAAAGACAAATTACGAAAAGCACTCTCTGATCCCCAATTTGATCCCCAAAATAGACTGCCCGAAGACCTCAAAAACAAAATCGTTGATACTGCTATAAATGTCTTACAGCTATCTAAAGCTGGGGGAACTTCTTCAGTCGCTACTATCGTATCTAAAATCATTGATGATACACAGGGATTTGGAAGTGCTAACATAACAGAGGATCAAGAAAGTACCATGAAGCAATTTTTGAAAGCGAATTTTCAGAGTCGAGTTGACGTTACTCTTAATATTTACTTTCCACAAATCTTAAAACAAACATTAAAAACCCATCTCAATCGTTTTGCAGACGAGCAAATGCGTCACATCACTCAACTTGCTGCAACTCCTGAATTTCAGAGAAAGCTGGATGCTTTAGCGCAGCAAAAGCAACAACACTTTGAGCAAAAAGTGGAAAATCTACAGAACAAAGTGTCTCAATATAATGAAGCCGTTTCAAACATTAACCAGTGTCTATCATATTGGAAACTAGACGTAAGTTTGCCTTCCTCCGAAATTGCCAATAGATTAGATACTTTTAAATAAGATTGATCATCTTCGAGCGATAAATAAGACTAATTATTGATAACTAATGACTAAGACTGATTAGGTGAAACATCATGCCAAACGAAGATCATTTAGCTCTACTCAATCAAGGTGTAAGAGTATGGAATGAGTGGAGAGAGAACAATCCTCAAGTCACTCCGGATCTCAGTGATGCCAACTTTATTGGGACAAACCTGAGTGGTGCCAACCTCAGTAAAGCCGACCTCAATGGAACAAATCTTAGAAGCGTCAACCTCAGTCGTGCCAACCTCAGTCGTGCCAACCTCAATGAAACAAATCTTAGAAGGGCAGATTTGAGAAAGGCAGACCTTTCTGAAGCAGACCTTTCTGAAGCAGACCTTTCTGAAGCAGACTTAAGTGGAGCAAACCTCTTTAAAGCAGACCTTTCTGAAGCAGACTTTGATGCAACAGATCTCTCTAAAACAGACCTTTCTGAAGCATCCCTGACTTCTGCACAACTCAGTCAAATTAATCTGTCCGAGGCAAATCTCTCTAAAGTGGATCTCTCTGATGCAGACTTAAGTGGAGCGAATCTCTCTGAGACCAACCTGAGTGATGCCAACCTTAGTTGGGCAAATCTCTCTAAAGCGGATCTCTCTGATGCAGACTTAAGTGGAGCGAATCTCTCTGAGACCAACCTGAGTGATGCCAACCTTAGTTGGGCAAATCTCTCTAAAGCGGATCTCTCTGATGCAGATCTGAACTGGGCAAAATTGAAAGAAGTCAAAATTAGTCACGAAACTTCTATTGATGAGAAATGGCGTTTAGTTTGGGAATTGGTCAATTATGGAGCAGCACAACGAAATCTAAGTCAGATAGATCTGAGCCAAGCCAATCTAAGTCAAACGGACTTTAGGAAGGCAAACTTGTCTGAGGCAGACCTCAGTGAAGCAGACTTAAGTGGAGCGAATCTTGCTGGAGCTTACTTGTCTGAGGCAGATCTCAGTAAGGCCAACTTGTGTAGAGCAAATCTTAGAGAGACAGACCTAGAACAGACAAATCTTAAAACGGCAAATCTAGATAGTGCAGACCTCACTAGCGCAGATCTCAGTAAGGCCAACTTGTGTGAGGCTAACTTGCGTGGGGCTATCCTGCATGAAGTGAGCCTCAGAAATACAGCCCTCAGAAATACAGACCTCAGTAGACAAGATCTCAGTAGACAAGACCTCAGTAGGACAGATTTCACTGGTGCCGACCTTACTGATGCAAATTTTACCAATACAACCGTTCCTATAAACTTACTCAAAGTTGATCATTTGAATAAGCGCAGACCGAACAGCCTTGTCTGCTAAGGTCAGGGAATCTCACCCTGAAGAAAAAGTGCCAATGGGCT
>JAAUXT010102548.1_pt1 | contig 10452 bp, 14 predicted proteins | sample 7278171 | NCBI WGS metagenome assembly JAAUXT01 (sample SAMN14350112, study PRJNA611818) | marine sediment metagenome | isolation source: surface marine sediment (1.8m) | place: French Polynesia: Moorea | collected 2018-08 | reverse complement strand
TAGCCCTTTGCCTCCTCCTCCAGCTGTAGGTAGTACTGATCCAGATCAATTGTTCCTTTCAAGCCTGTTAGCAGATTTCAAGGCTGTTCTGGCATATAATAAGGCTCAGACAAAAGTGAATCTGATCACATTACTTGAAAATGCAAAGTCCATGGATCCAAACATCTCACTGTCCACTTTGCTGGAAGAAGAATATGTTCCCAAATCTCCAGACTTTTTGGCACTGATTGACAAGAACATCTTTGCAGGCCCAATATTCTCTACCCCAGCATAACCACAAGCAAAAGCACAAACGCAGCTTCATGCCAGGATGTTCCCAGTGAGTCATGCAGCACATTCTGTGGGTCAAAACATTCTTGTGGACAACAATAACCAGCGGACTGATGCTTCATTTCTGTTTGCTTCTCCGGGCCCAGTGGGACCCCAAGCACAAAGTGTTCCAGATGTGACCAGTCCAGCTCACAATGTTCCTGTCCATATCATTTCTCAAAAGTCAGGTGCGAGTCAGGTTCTGCAGCCAAGACAGTAAGGTTTCATTGGTTTTGAACCAGTCCCCTGTTTTGCCAAGATACAGAACTAATTTTGCTGAAGTATTTGCAAACATGTTCCTTGTTTGTAGAGCTGCTTGATTGGGTCGCATGCCATACTTTTTCCACTGTGTGTACACAACTGAATTCCCTGGCAAGTCAATGTTCTCTAGAATCATTTTCTCATCTTCTAGGTTGAGTCTCTTTGTTAGCACACACATATTGGCTTGTGACCTGACACCTTTAGTTAGGAAATTGTGCAGACATATTGCTGCCTGTAACAACTTGCAGTAGTTCTCTGGGAACAACTCCATGGTACATTTCAAGAACCGGAACCTTGCAGATAAAATTCCAAATGCACTTTCAACCATATGCCATGCAGTGGACAGATGGGTGTTGAACCATCTCTTACTGTTGGTCAATGGTTTCTTTCTTCGTGAGTGTGGTCTCATGATGTTTGGTGTGATGGGAAAGGCCTCATCAGCTACGAAGACATGGGGAAGCTTCACCCTCCATCCAGGCAGGCTTTTTTCTTGTGGGATATCAAGTTTCCTTTGCATGTGCAATTTACCAAAAGATGTGCTGTGAAAAAATCCTGCATCTCCACTACCTCCTGGTCAACCAATATCTACCCAAGTAAATTTGTGGTTTGCATTTACCACTGCAAGCAGAACAATGGAGAACATGTGCTTCCAAGAGTAGTGCAATGAACCTGTATTTGGTGGGCAAATCATAGTGCAGTGCTTTCCATCAATAGCTCCCATGCAGTTGGGAAATTTCCAAATTTGCTCAAATTCCAAAGCATTGTGTTCCCAAATGTTCCTTGTGGGTTGTGGTAGATACATAGGTTGCAGAACATCCCAAATGGCTGCACATGTTTCTAGTACTAATTTCCGGACTGTGGACTCTCCTTGCACAAAGGAAAATGCCAAATGGGTGAAGTTCCTTCCCGTTGCCAGACATCTGAAAATGAAAATAACAATTCATTACTTTTGAATGTGCTCAGGATGTTCTCTTTCATGTTCCAGCAGTGGGACATCTTGTGGCCCTGGATGCTCAGAAACGAATAATCCTTGCACTTGATGCTCAAGTTTCACACTTTCTGAAAGTTATGCAATCATCTGTTGCCATGTTAAAAGAAATTGACACACATGTTGGCAACTTGTGAGCTTCTGTTTGTTTCTCTTCAGGCTCTGATGACAGCCAGGAAACTGTCATTTTGTATGTGGGGCCACAACAAGTATTCATTTTTCCAAGAGGGAATGTTTCACCGTGTTGGTCTGATGTGTTAACAGTACTCTGTGAGACAGATGAGGTGGAAGGGCATGATTTTGATGATGATATTTAGTCCAAGGTGTAGCATGTTACTTGTTCGCAATTTACGCATGTACAGTGTTCCTCAACTCATTCGCAATTTAATTGTGTACAGTGTTCATCAACTCAAATGTCGTGAATAAGTTCCCTACTGTCAAAGATGTTCTTCATTTTCTGGATCCGCATCTGCCTCTTCGACAGTTGACCCAGAGATGTTCCAATTTTTGACTGTGCTCACAGCACAGTGCTGTACCCTCGCACCGTGTTTGTTGACTTGTTTGAATTGCATATTGCCCATCTCACAATATATGTGTGTCAATATTTGATGTTCAAATTATATCAGAAATTCAAAAAGTAGTATTGTTCAATGAATGTATATGTTCCTTTTGAGAAAATGCACTTCGTTTCATGTCTTTTGAGAATATATTTGAGAGATGCTCCATTCTCACAAGCTGTTTGACAAGAGAAGGACGTGCAAGTGGATACTTATTGAGAAAAAGTCTGAAGAGGCGCTGAATTTGAGAATGTTCTTACAGAATATTGTTATTTAAGAGATAAAGGCAAGTCAGTGACTGTTTTGAAAAGACATTTGTGCTTCAATTGTGTTGTAATTGTGGTGGACTGACTGACTGCAAACAGATGGACATGGCAACTCCCAGAGCGCAGCTAAAGAAGCAACTCAACAAAGTGCGCTTCAACAGCAGCTTGGTTAGAGAGATTCCATCAGATCCATTTGATAACGTGGATGCCTTGGCGACATTCACAAAGCAACGTGGTCTGCAACCAATCATTATAAGTAAAACAGTCAAAAATGTTCATAAAAGCATGACTTTGGTTTCATTCTTGAGTGACAAAGTGAAGAAGGGCTTCATTTCTCGATTGCAAAGTTCGAATTTTTGATTAGGAACACCCATTTTCATGTATTGGGAACCTCCTGTGACATCATTTCTCGAGAAGTATCTGCTGCTTTGCAACTCTGCAAAAATTGATATTTCGGGAACATAATTCATAATTGTGAATCATTTTTCAACAATTTCAATTCAAGTGCACTTGGAAGAACATCTTTTGTGTGTTGTTCTGTGAATTCGTGCACGTCATACTGCGGCATCTGTGCTAAAGTGAAATGGTGACTTAGATCTGGGTTCCAGTGCAGAGTTGAATGTTCATTGTTGTCACCATTCTGGAGCCAAGACAGGGGGTGTCTGAAATGAAAACTAAGACAGCTATGAGGTGGCCGCTTCAGATTCAGACCTTCACATAGTTCTACTTTTTAGCTGTGAAGTTTGGTGCATTTCAATCAACATTTGTGCTGACAGGAACAGTTTGAAAATTGAAAAAAAAGACGTTCTGCTCATTGTTGTCACCATTCTGGAGCCAAGACAGGGGGTGTCTGAAATGAAAACTAAGACAGCTATGAGGTTGCCGCATCAGATTCAGACCTTCACATAGTTCTAGTTTTTAGCTGTGAAGTTTGGTGCATTTCGATCAACATTTGTGCTGATAGGAACAGTTTGAAAATCGAAAAAAGACATTCTGTCACACTGCTACGTCTTTGGTTTCACACAATAAGAATCAAGATGTTCCGCTCGTTGCTGTGGCTTTGGTTAAAAGGCTTTTTACAAAGCAAAGACATGTTGGTTGGGCCGGTCTGTTTTTGTTTTTGTTTGTTCTGTCTTGTGAACCAAGTGCTACGCATGGCACATTGTTCTGTCGCTTTTGCTGAAATCAGAACACTGACAAGGATTCATTTTTGCAGTGTATATTGAGTCCAAATTTTTACATATGCATCAAATAGTATGCAGTGAAATTGAATTGGTTGTAATTCATCAGAATTGGGTTTCATTTGGCTCATCTTCTAACATCAGATTGTTTCGTCACACTGAAATGAGACCACATGCAGGGTTGATATTAATTGCTTGTGAGATATTAAGGAATGTTTGGAATGTTCTCCAGTATTCAAGCATATTTAGGCATATTTTCAATTAGTGAGTGAAATTTTGACCTCCAAATCAATGTACCTGCCAGCACATGTTTGGATGTAGGCAAAATTCATCAATCGTCTTCCTCTTTCTTCCAGCAATCATCACAAATTAAGTCACGGGTTTCCATTCCAACTGTGTCACAATTTCCAGTAGAAGCATCAGGACACTTGTCAAATTCTACATCTGATACAAGTCCACATCTTGGACATTTTGTTGTGATTTGGCGACACATGCTGGAAACAAAGAACCGATCTGTTGCTGATTCACATTGGAACATTCTTTAGCAAAATTTTGCCCATAAAAGATGTGCCACACAATTTGTAGAATTGAAAATAAAATTAAATTGAATTACTTGCCTTCCTGTGGATGTGCTTAAATTAGCAGCAGGTTCTCAAAATGTTTATCTCGGAGTTGGAGCATGTGCTCTGTTGAAGACCTCATGAGACAATGAGAACGACTTTCACCTGAGATTGTTACACATGATTGCACATTTCCCAGGGATGAACTAAAGTGCATGCCATTGGCATGGGGGAGCTACACTGCACAGTGTGCACAACCCATTATGGGACATTACCGGTCAAATTAATGAAGAATGTTCCAATATTGAATATGTTGCAATGAATTGTCCTGCTTTTTGTTGAACATTCCAGCCACAGTAAACGAGAACAATGGACTCGCACAGAGAGGCACATTTTTTCAGAAATGGGTTGTGTCTGTTTGACAATTTCAAATTTGACCGAAAGACTCAGGAACATTTCTATTTCTCTGATCTTCCTACCAGTGCAACAATTGATGACTTGGCACGCTTTTTGGGTCTCCTTCCACCACACACTGGTTACAACCATACTATCCAAATGGAGGTGTATGTTGACAATTGGAAAAGAACAGGATATGCTCTGGTCATTGTTCCCAAAAATTTGAGAGATTCAATACTGTCCAAGGACAGGTCCATTTTCCAAAACCATGTGATCAATGTCAGATCAGAAACGGAGAAGCCTCTGTATGTTCCCAAAAAAGGTTGGACATGAAAGTTGTCTGCATGTATGTCTGTCTGTGTATCTGCCTTCATAACATGTGCCAAATGAGTACAGGTAAAACTTTTACACTTTCAGCCTGTAGCTGGATACAACAGGCCTGGCTCATTCAGAATGTCCACAGATATGGTTCGCTACCTGATTTGTGGTCTTCCAAAAGAAACACTGCCAAGTTCTCTTATGACATTCATATTGATACCGTAAGAATCACCAAAGTATCGGGTTGAAGTGGCTTTTGACAAACAAACTGGATTGTGCATTGGAGTTGCCTTTGTGACACTGCCTAAATCAATGGCTGAAGCACTTGTTTGGCACGATGGGTGGAACATCATGCCATGTCACAAGCTCAAAATTTTGCTTGATGATCCTCAACCAATGTCAAGGTGTGTCAAAATTATGCATGCTGCTTATGGTGAAAGGGGCATATTCACTGGTGAAAAGAGTTAGGAAAATAAGATTGTTCTCGTTTGCTGCATGAAACGTGTGTACATGCAGTGAATGTTTGACTACAAAATAAGTGTGGTGAAGGTAAAATGAAATAATCAGAATGTTCTGTGAGAAAAATTCTTTGACAGCTGAATGCGTTGACAGCTGCCCGCACATCAAAACAAATGTTACATAAGATGATCCAGCACTGTGAAAGTAGAAGCTGCAAAAATAGCGTGCACATCGTTTCGGCATCACAATGTGCCAAATATGCATCCAATGAGACCTTCGCGACTGTTTCTGTTTTCAGTGCTTGTTCAAAACTATGCGAGTGCATGACCTAGTTTGGAAATTACAATTGCTCTGGTACGAGAATGGCAGAAGCTTTTTGAATGATTACAATGCCAAAAAATTGTAAATGCTTCCTAGCACCATCTCAAATTATCTCGCATTTTTTGGACATAATTGAACATCTTTTTGAAGTGAATAACATGTTTTTCCCCTATCTACACAATGCTAAACATTGCGAAAAAAGTAGTTTTTTGGAGCGCAAAAGTCCAAAAGTGGTACATTTTGACAAATTCTGAAAGGATGCCCTGCTGAACTTATCCACACATGTGCATCAGTAATCGCATGGTTGACAATCGAAATCAGAATGGTCTGTTGGCTCATTGAACTTTTTGTTCATATTCTGACAAGATGTTCTGTTTTCTCCAGTGCGAGTGTGAGTTTCAAGGAGTAGGCCTATCCCATTCCATTGGACACCACTTCGCAGATGCCAATCTACAGCCTGGATCGAACATCCCTACCCTCGAATCAAGAATCCTGGTCAAGGTACAAGAAGAATTGGAAAAAATGTTCGCAGCAGCTGAACACCATCAGGAGTTCTCAAAGCGAGGAATTTCTAAGAAAGAATACTTGGCTGCACTGAATCTTGACTCGTTCCAAGAAGACAATCTGTATGCTATGTTGATGTGTCGAGCGCTACAGTTTCACATTGGAATTCTTGGAAAAAGTGGGCTGATTTGGAGTTTGTGTTCTGCAAATTCAACCATGATGTTGAACGTGTTTGTGGGGCAAGTTAACAACCAAGGTACAAACATCTATCTTCCGCTGGAACAAATGGGAGATGTGGAAGTGGAATTTGGTGGAGTCCTCTGCTCGGTAGGATGTGCTAAGCTGGCTATAGTTCAACTTGTCCAAGAACATCTTGAAGAGAACCCATGTTCTGGAGTCTCACCAGAGAAAGATGAAACACTGAGTGGTTTGTTACAATTGCCGATAGTCACGGAAGTCTTTTCATCACAAGTGTGCCCAAGGGCACCCAAAATCCACCCCTGCATGAAATGGTTGAGGAAGTTCATCAAAAACTACTTCAGAGTGTGGAGAAGAAGGCTAAAGTTGTTCCTGCAGTGGTAACATTGACAATGAAGAGATCAATTACCACCAAGTGTTGAATCTGCAGAGAAGTGTTCAGTACAATAAAGAAACTGAAAGGGCACATTCGTAAGATGCACAAAGATCACTGCTACATTTGCATCATGTGTGAAGTTGTCTGTTACAAAGTGGAGTCTTCTTTGAAGAAGCACATCGCTAAGGAACACCCAGACCCGGAACTGGAAACCACTGAAAGTAGCCAGCACATTTTGAACCTGTCCACTTTGTCTGCTGGTAGTGCCATAGAGAGACAGCCTGTGAAGCGAAGCAGTTCAGCAACAGGACAACTGTGCAGCAAAAAACAGAAGATGTCAGAACATTCTGCGGAGTACAAGTGTGACCAATGCGAGAAGTCGTACAACTGGCACAAGTTGTTAATCAGGCACAACCAAACTCATGGAGACAGGTTCCCATGTACAGTATGTGGTCATACTTTTTTTACATCGGGCTGATGTGTGATTCACATGAAGAAATTTCATCCAGAGGTTGAGCACACAGTGCATCATGGAAAGAAGTACCAATTCAAGCAACTACTCAAGTCACCAGTTCAAGCGGCTGAAGATGTTCTGGTTGATGATGATGCGCGACAAGAAAATGAGTTGAATTTGGATACTCATCCACAGAACTATGAAGAGAATGCTTTGGATGAAGCAGATGATGAGAACGTTGATCAGGGTGATGAACAGAACTACGAAGAGAATGCTTTGGATGAAGCGGAGGATGAGAACATTGATCAGGGTGTTGCACTGCTGAAAGAAGAGAATGCTTTGGATGAAGCGGATGATGAGAATGTTGATCAGGGTGATGAACAGAACTATGAAGAGAATGCTTTGGATGAAGCGGATGATGAGAATGTTGATCAGGGTGACAAACAGAACTATGAAGAGAACGCTTTGGAAGAAGCAGAGGATGAGAACATTGATCAGGGTGATGAACAGAACTATGAAGAGAATGCTTTGGATGAAGCGAAGGATGAGAACATTGATCAGGGTGTCGCAATGCTGAAAGAAGAGAATGCTTTGGATGAAGCAGAGAATGAAAACGTTGATCAGTGTGTCGCACTGCTGAAAGAAGAGAACACTTCGGATGAAGCAGAGGATGAGAACATTGTTCAGGTTGATGAACTGCTGAAAGAAGAGAACTCTTCAGATGAAACTGAGAACAAGGATTCTGATGAGTCATCTGGTGAAGACCCCAACATTGTTCAGGGTGACGAACTGCTGAATGAAGAGAACTCTTTGGATGAAGCTGAGAACAAGGATTCTGATGAGTCATCTGGTGAAGGCCCCAACATTGTTCAGGGTGACAAACTGCTGCAAGAAGAGAACTCCTCAGATAAAGCTGAGAATAAGGATTCTGATGAGTCATCCGGTGAAAGCCCCAATGTTGTTCAGTGTGATGAACTGCTGACAGGACAAGTGGTGGATGAGAATGATGTTCAGTGTGACAAACTGCTGACAGGAAAAGCGGTGGATGAGAACATTGTTCAGTGTGACGAACTGCATACAGGAAAAGCGGTGGATGAGAACGTCATTCAGTGTGACGAACTGCTGACAGGACAAGCGGTGGATGAGAACATTGTTCAGTGTGACGAACTGCTGACAGGAAAAGCCATGGATGAGAACATTGTTCAGTATCACAAACTGCAGACAGGAAAAATAGTGGATGAGAATGTTGTTCAGTTTGATGAACTGTTGAAAGAACAAAATGCTTCGGATGAAGCTGAGAACGAAGATTCAGATGTGTCGTCTGATGTTTTTTCTCTGTCCGAAGCTGCAAATGAAAATATTCACGTAGCTCAAATGGAACAGAAAGACAGCAGCTATGATTCTAACATGGATCCAAACTTGGGTCTCAGTGCTGAGTTCGATCTTGCTGAGATAGCAAAAGAGAGCAGCATTGATTACAGGCAATAGTGTTTTTGTCACAGGGATCTTATTTCAGTCGTGATACAAAGATGTTCAGCATGTTTGCTATGTGTGATGTACAAAATAATCTCAACAAATGATCCATGGAAAAAAGGAAGTTGTTTCAGGGTCATTGGAGATGCAGAGATGTTCAGTATGTTTCCTGTGTGCGATGAACAAAATAATCCTGACAAATGTTCCATGGAAACAAAGAACTTGTTGCAGGATAAGTCGAGATGCAAGGATGTTCAGAGTGTTTGTTAATCCCAACAAATGTTCCACGGAAAAAAAGAAGTTGTTTCAGGGTCATTCGAGATGCAAAGATGTTCTGAGTGTATTGAATGTGACATTTATAATCCCAACAAATGTTCCATGGAAAAAAAGAAGTTGTTTCATGGTCATTCGTGACACAAAGATGTTCTGAGTGTTTGGTAATCCTGAGAAAAAATTCTTGTAGATTTTTTACGGATAAAGATGCAAAGATGTTCTCAGTTTTTTGAATGTGATGTGCTGATTTGTTTGTGACATTTGAATAAACTGTTGAAACAAAATCAAATCTTACCTCAATGTAATGGCCAACTGCTTCCTAGATGAAATAGGCTTCCGTTAGTTTGTCCTCTGCCTGTAAAGTTTAGGTTCCAACAAAGCGTGAAGATGTTCAAATTCCTCAAAAGTCATCCTGTAGTACTGGAAGAAGCGATTATCTGCATCTTTGGCCGTGTTAACAAGTTTTGAGTGCAACCTCTCAAACTCTCCATCATCTTTGTTTTGATTCATAGGGTGAACCTAAAAACATCTGACTCTTTGCAGCCTCAAGTTGTGCTCAAGTAAAACCAATACCAACAAAAATATTCTAAAATCATCAGTGGCATTTCTAAATTGTTCTTCTTCAAAATTTCCTTCAATGATGTTGAACAAGCTAAGAAAGTACAAAAAGTAGAAGAATTGATTAAATTTCATCTGCATTTTGGCAGCCGGAAGTCACAGTTGCCAAGGAACATCTCATTAAAATTCAAGCCCAACCGGTCTTCAGCCCGATTCATTCAGTCCTCATGCGTACTTATCGGTTCAGAGCCTGTTCGGGCTAACCAGCCCGATCAGGTGTGCGTCACTCCATAGGGAACAATGCAATGCAAACATCCTGAAGCTGGCCCGAAGCCAGCCCGATACGAAACTGACATCGGGATGTTCTCCAGCCCGATCAGATGTGCGTCCGCCCCAAGGGGATGAAAAACGAGAAAAATCGACCACAAACGAGCACTTACAGTCTATGGTTTTGCTAAAAAATGCACAAAAACTGTGACCACGCACAAAATGCCCATTGTGCCAACTTCAGCTCAAACACACAAATGTGCACATCGAATCAAGCTATGAATAAGGAGTGTACGCAAAATGATCAGAAGACTCTTGGGAATTGTTCTGCCTGCATGTTGCGTTTATTTTCCAGCTCTCGAAAAGGCGATTCATGCGAAACCTTCTTTTTTCAGGTCACGTGGTCTCTGGTCTGTGGTCATGTGGATGATGTGTTTGAGATTGATTCGTCCCTTTCCACGAGCGTGCTTGTTCAATGGGCAGGAGAAGGTGGTGCAGGTACGTTTGTCGTCTGCTGCTTTCTCCCTTTTTCTGTTGCAGCCGATACGAGAACACTTATCCTCATGCACTCAGCTGTTAGGAATGTTCAACTTGCACAAGGATGTTGTACCTGCGTCCAGATTATGATTATGAAATCAAACCGTGGGTCGAGGCTGTGGGTGAATGGATGGGTGAGTGGGCAACACAACAGAAACAAGAAGTTCCGAGGCGGGAACCCTGATGGTCGCGGAAG
>JAAUXT010008261.1_pt1 | contig 10452 bp, 9 predicted proteins | sample 7278171 | NCBI WGS metagenome assembly JAAUXT01 (sample SAMN14350112, study PRJNA611818) | marine sediment metagenome | isolation source: surface marine sediment (1.8m) | place: French Polynesia: Moorea | collected 2018-08 | reverse complement strand
CTCGAATTTGTTGGCTTGAGCTCGTTCCAGGGCCTGGCCGTCCCGGTCGAACGCGGCGGCAGAGTAGGTCATCGTGTGGTCGAGCCAGAGCCGGTAAAAGTGGTTGCCCAGATCGTAGTGATACCGGATGTTGCTGGAGCTGCCCCTGCGTGAGTTCGCGCGCAGCCGATGGCGCAAACGGTCCACCCAGCAGAGCAGAGGGGAGGGGGTGGTCAGCGAACCCCAGTACTGCTGGTTGCGGGCTGCGAGCTCCAGTAGGCCGGTCAGGTCGGGGCTGTCCCACTCACCCGCCATGTAGCCTTCGGCGAATCCCAACGCTCCTCGTGACAGGAGTCGCAGGAAGAGGGCCGGCGACTCGACGCGGATGATCCCATGGGGCCCATCGCTCTCGCCGCGAATCACATACTCGCCGCCATCGCGGTCGCAAACGGTAAGCTTTCCCACATGCAAGGTACGGCAGGCATGCAGGGTAGGGCGCAGCCAGAACGGTGGTCTGAGCAACGCCGGTGACAGGGCGGACTGGTGATTGGACGAGGGCATTAACTAATCTCCTGTGTGGGCGGAGCAGGCTTGGTGTAGAAACGGGCACCCCGCAGCCAAAGCTTGAGCGCCTGCCAGTGAATCAATGCGACGACCTTGAGCGTGAGCAGGGGATAGGCGATGGCTATGTGGATGAGGCGTAGATCGCTCAGCTGGCGAAGTTGGCCGGTAAGGCTGGCAACCAGCATGAGTTCGCTGTCCTTGAACTCGTGAATGAGCACGGTCAAACGGTCTCCACTGGCGCTGAGGCGAAAACGGTATCGGGCATCCATGTCGATGAAGGGCGAAACATAAAACACTTTCGGCTTCTCGGATTTCAGCGGCCAGTGGAGAGCCTGGCCCTCGTCGTGGAGCAGATAGCAGTGCTTTTCACCGAAGGTATTGTTCACTTCACAGAGCACGGCGCGCAGAGTGCCATCCTGATGGTAGCAGTACCAGACGCTTAAAGGGTTGAAAACGAAACCGAGGATTCGCGGGAAGCTCAGGAGTTGCACCCGACCACCGTTAAGTTCGATGCTGTTTCGCTTTAACAGGCCGTCGAGCCACGGACGCAGCGGCGCATCCACCGCAGGGCCGTGATCCCGGTCGTAAAAGCTAAAGACGTTGAACCGGTTGTGAGAGAACAGCCGGAGACGACGGTCCATGGCTTGTAGTTCGCCAAGATCCACGAGCAGACTGAATATTCGGTAGACAAACCGGTATTGCAGCGGAAAGCGGCGTTTGTGCATAACAACACCGCGAAGAATCATGCGGTGGCTCCCGCCGCAGGCCTGTCGGCGCTTGCTGCATTGGCGGCCCAGGGCGCGGTGACGCCGAAATCCGTTGCCACGCCGATGGCGGAACGCAGACCGTCCTCGTGAAACCCATAGCCGAAATAGCTGCCGCAAAACCACACGCCGCCACTACCTTGAAGCGTCTGGAGCTGCCTTTGAGCAGCCATGGCAGCGTGGTCGAAAATCGGATGCGAGTAGCTTATCTCTCGAACTGTGCGCTTTGGGTCCGGGTCGCGTATCGGATTCAGGGAAACCAGGTAGGGAGTCTGTTGCCGGAGACGCTGCAGCCGGTTCATCCAGTAGGTAACCGACACGCTGTGCTCGCTTTCGGGATTGCTCTCACTGAGATAGTTCCATGAAGACCACACCCGACGTCGCCGAGGCATGAGCGCCGGGTCGCTGTGCAGCAGCGCTCGATTGTCCTGGTACTTGAACGCGCCCAAGACCCGGCGCTCCAACCGGTCAGGGGCACCCAGCATACTCAACGCCTGGTCGGCGTGAGTGGCGATAACCACCCGGTCGAAGAGCTCCCGCCGGCCGTCGGCAAGAACCACGGCTACGCCGCTGCCGCCCCGGACGACTTTGTCCACGCCCGTATGCACATGGGCCTGCGGTCGGAAGCGTTCCAGCAGGCGGTCCACGTAGGTGCGACCGCCGCCCACCACCGTTCGCCACTGCGGTCGGTCTTTCAAGTCCAGGAGACCGTGGTTGGCGAAAAACTTCAGCAGGCTTGCCGCCGGAAACGCCAGCATGGTGCGAGGAGGGCAGGACCAAATGGCTGCCGCCATGGGCAGGAGATAATGGTTCTTGAAGGCTTCGCCGAGCCCTTCCCGGGTCAGAAAGTCGCCGACGCTGCCGTCGAATGAGTCACTGCTGCGGAGCAGACGCTTAGCGGCCCGGTTGAATCGCAGAATATCCCAGACCATTCGCTGGAAGCGCCCGCTGAACAAGTGTCGACGCTGTGCATAGAGCGCATTCAGACTGTCGCCGGCATATTCGACTCGTCCGCCGTCGATGGAAGCCGCAAACGACATATCCGTCGCCTGGGTAGCTACGCCGATGTGGTCGAAGAGCGCGCTTAGCTGCGGATAATTTTGGCGGTTGTAGACAATGAACCCGGTGTCGACCGCAACCGGCCCGGAGTCGTCGCTCACGGTGACCGTGTTGGTGTGCCCGCCAAAGTACGACTCTCGCTCATAAAGGGTCACATGATATCGGGAACCTAGCAGCCAAGCCGCCCACAAACCGGATATGCCGCCACCAATCACCGCCACGCGTCCGTGCGTCGGCCCGCCAAACGAGTTCTTCAAACGTCGATGCTCCACCTGTGTGACTCCGCTTTGTCCAGGACATTTGTTGACATTTGTAGAGGTTCTGCCTAGGGTTTGTCAAGGCTTTTTTAGCTCGGTTTAACAAGGAGACTTCAGCATGACCACACTGCAACGCATTGCCATTGCGGGTTCGTTCCTGCTCGGAACTCCCGCAGTCTGGGGGGCCAGTTGCCCTGATACGCTCAACCACGACGTCCGCCCCCTGAACGGCGGAGACCGGCTAAACCTGTGCGATGCCTATCTGGGTAAGGTGGTTCTCGTAGTGAACACCGCCAGTTACTGCGGCTTCACCAACCAGTACGAAGGGCTTGAGGCGCTCTATCGAGAATACAAGGACAAAGGCCTGGTGGTCCTCGGATTTCCATCAAACGACTTCGGCGGACAGGAGCCGGGCACGGAAAAACAGATCCAGGACTTCTGCCGTCTCACTTACGGCGTGCAGTTCCCCATGTTCGAGAAGACCCACGCCTCGAAGACAAAAGCCGATGGTATCTACCGTGTTCTCGGGGAGCAAGCCGGCGAGTATCCCCGTTGGAACTTCCACAAGTATCTGCTGGATCGAGACGGGCAGCTGGCGGGAAGCTTCCCGAGCGCCGTTCGGCCGGAGAGCAGGCGCCTGGTCAACGCCGTGGAGAGCTTGTTGTAAGGCGTTGAGCTGCGTCCGTCGCTTCATGACAGCGCTGACAGCCCATTTGGTTTGCCAGCACTTGCCACGACGCTGCCTGTTTGAGCGCGCAGAACTGCCTGGATGCGATACGGTGTGAGCGCGTTAATGCGCATAATGTGTATTATGTTAAATCGTGGTTTCGCGAGGGTGGAGTAGCCGCGCAATGGACGGTTTCGCAGCTACCCTTTCGTTTCTGTCCGAGGAAGATTGAGCTCAAGTTGACGGCAGTGGTTTATCGTGCAGCCAGGGTGACGCCGGCCGCAGAAACGCAATCCCCGCTCCCGCCATGGCCAACCGCACGACAATCGCGCGTCTCTGCCAGAGACGGGTCACGGCGTTTCGTTCTTCGGCTACCAGCGCCACCTGCAGCGACTGGCCGACCTTTGGCCGCAGGTCGCCGAGCTTCAAGAATCCGCCAGAAACGCTCAGCTCCGACAACGAACAACGCACCGTTACCGGGTCGTCGCCGGGGAAACGGACCCGTGCGCTGTATCGCGCGCGACTGCGGGGGCACAGCCGCCGCTCCCTCCCGTTTGCAATGAGATGCGCCATGTTCAATTCCGTTGCCGTCGATGCGGCTTTAACAGTGTTGCCTGCGTTATTTGCAAGATTCGTGCGCAGGAGTGGATCTCGCGCGCAAACAGGGCGTTAGCCAACCCGAGGGGACTGCGGCGGTTACCGGGTGTAAAATTTGCCGACAGTTTACCGCCACGCATGCGGCAGGCCGCGGTCGGAGCCGACGCTGTAAGGGTTCGTATCCCGGCGTCGTTCCTGTGCTCGCGCGTCGGATTCCTTTTCTTTCTCCGCCTCGGCCTGCGGATAGGCTGGCGCCTGTTCCCCGCGGGTGCCTTCGGGTTTAAGGTGCGCGGGCGAAGCAGAATCAACCGACTCCTCCGGGTTTGTCGTCCGGTGGTGGTGCGACTGAAGGGGCAGGCCCGCAACCGGGAGACTGGATGCGGAGGGGCTTGCAGCTACCAGCGGGACGGCAGCTTGCGGTGCAGTATCACTCGCTGGTCTTCCACGGAAATGTAGCCGCCCGCCTTGAGATCTTTGAAAATCTTGCTGACCATCTCTCTGGAAGCACCGACCATGTTGGCGATGTCCTGCTGGGTCAAACGCTCCGTCGCCCGCTCGCCATCCTGCTCAGTGCTGCGCTCCACAAGCACTTTGGCAACGCGACCGTAGACATCGAGCAGGGCCAGACTGCTGACATTGTCGCTCAGCTCGCTGATGCGCTCAGCCAGCGCGCCGATGAGGTTGAAGGCAATGTTCGGGTGCCGTGACAGGCATTCCTGAAAGGCGCTCTTGGACAGCACAAGGAACTTGCTGTCCTCGGTCGTCATGACGGAACTGGTGCGCGGCGACTCGCGCACGAGGGCCAACTCCCCCAGATGGTCGCCGGCTGTCTGGGTATTCAGGATTATCTCCTTGCCCGTTTCGTCGGCTACGAACACCTTCACCCTGCCCGCCAGGATCAGGTACAGCGAATCGGTCTCATCGCCTTTGTGGATGATGATGGTGTTCTTCCGATGGCTGCGGATCACGCCGTGAGCCTCGATGGTGGTCAGCTCCTCGGCTGACAGGCCCGAGAACAGAGGAACGTTCTCCAGCATGCTGACGGCCGAACTCATCGCAGCCAGGTCAGGAATACGTAGACAAAGGGAATCAGCAGCAGGACGCCGTGTGCCAGTCCTCGACGCACGGCACGCTGCCGTATGCGCCGGGCAATGCCCTCCTTCGAACTCTCTCGGCGGGGCGTAAGTCCTGAAGTCCGGATGGCCCCGCTTGCCATGGCAATCAGGAGGTGGTGCCGACAAAGCCCATGAGGATGGCTGCCGCGTTCACGGCGAGCAAGACAAGGCCGGCTGTTATGGCGAAAAAGAGTTTAGGGTTCATTACCAGGGTCTGTCGCCGCTATCCGGCGAGAATACTCGCATTGCGTCGGAATCTACGTCGATCTCACAGCCTTGGCAATAGGGACCTGTACTTAGCCGGCTCAGGGTTTTCCTGATGGGCCGGCGTACTGCACAGTCGCGCCGAAATGCGCGCCGGGCTGGCAGTTAGCCGACTCTGGCGGTCATTCTGACAAGCTCGGCCACCGAGCTGGCGCGCATCTTTTCCATGACGCGCGCGCGATGTGTCTGCACGGTTTTTTCACTGATGTCGAGTGCCGAAGCGATAACCTTGCCTGATTTGCCTTCCACGATCATGGCCATGATCTGCCCTTCCCGGCGTGTGAGCTTTGCCATCCGCTGGGCAATTTCAGCGCTGCTGGCCCGTTCCCCGCGGTTACGGGCATCGTGCAGGATGGCCTCGTGGATCCTGTCCAGAAGCTCCTGGTCGTTGAAGGGCTTTTCCAGGAAGTCGAACGCGTGGGCTTTCATCGCCCGTACCGCCGTTGCCACATCCCCATGGCCGGTGATGAAGATGATGGGGATTTCCACTCCCCTGGAGACAAGGATCTCCTGCAGTGCCAGTCCACTGGTTCCGGGCATGCGAACGTCCAGCACCAGGCAGCCGGGGCTAGCGGGATCGTAGTCCGCAAGAAAGGCCTCCGCTGACGCATAGGTGCTGGAGTGCAGGCCCACGGACTCCAGAAGCAGGTCTACCGCCCGGCGGACGGCATCATCATCGTCTACTACAAAGACCGTGGCCTCGGTGCTCATCTTGTTCCTCTGCATCTCCGGCCGGTGCGGTGCGGCGACACAATAGTGTGCGGGTGTTCGCCCGGCCGACCCTCTACTGGCATTGCGGCATCGTCTCTCGGGAACCAGGCCCCTCCTTCGCCACGTTATGCTCCCAAGGGACTTTTGGCGGGGGCTTCCATGCGTGTCGAGGGCAAGACGAGGTGCAGCATGGCGCCCTGGTCGGCGGGCGTCTCTGCCCACAGTCGCCCATTGTGCGCTTCGACGATGGAGCGGCTGATGGAGAGGCCCATGCCCATGCCATGGGGCTTCGTGGTGAAGAAGGGATCGAAGACCCGCTGGTTGCCATCGCCGGGCAGTCCGGGGCCCGTGTCGCGTATGGTCAATTCCACGCCGTCGCGCCCGCGGCTCCTGGTCCTTATGACCAGCACGCGCCGGTCAGCGGAGATGCCCTCCATCGCCTCTATGGCGTTGACGAGCAGGTTCAGGATGACCTGTTCGATCTGAATCGTATCCACCACCACATCCGGCATCTTGCGTCCTAAACGCAGCTTCAGGCTGATCTGATTCTCGCGCACGCTGGCTGCCACGAATTTCACGACTTCCTGGACCAGGTCGTTGAAGCTTGCGGTGGAGCGCCGGGTCTCTTTCATTCGTGTGAACGCCCTGAGGCGCCGGATGATCTCGCCGGCGCGCAAGCCCTGGGTGGCGACTTCCTGCAGTGTGTCTCTCAGCTTCGTCTCGTTGCAGCGTTTAGCCCCCATCATACGCAGGCAGGCCTGGCTGTAAGTTACCATGGCGGTCAGGGGCTGGTTGACCTCATGGGCGACCCCGGTAGCCATTTCTCCCACGGTACTGAGCCGGAGCACATGCGCGAGCTGCGCCTGGTGTTCCCGGGCGGCGCTCTCGGCCCATTTACGCTCGGTAATGTCGCTGAAGATCACGACTCCCGCGGTGATACGCCCATCCGCGTCGCGGATGGGGGCCGAGCTGACTTCGATCACGCCGCGGGTGTCGTTGCCTCGCAGGATGCCTATCTCTTCTCTCTCGACTACTTCGCCTTTCTGAATTGACCGAGCGAGCGGCCACTCGTGCGGCGAATACGGGCGGCCGTCCGGGTGAAAGCCCCGGTAGACCTGCCACCCGGCAATGTTCTCGGAGGCGATGAAAGGATGGAGCCAGATCTGTTCCACCTGGTCGTTGCCGAGCACCAGGCGGCCGGACGGTGCCTCGGCAATGACCACGCCTGCCGGCATTCGCTGTAGCACCGCTTTCAGTCGCGCGCTTTCCGGTGCCACCTTCTCAAGCAGCCGCTCGCGCTCCACCTCCCCCCGCTCACGCTCGGCAGTCTCCCGCCTCAGCTTGTGGTTGGCGCTGGAGAGCTGGGCTGTTCGTTTCTCGACCCGTTCCTCCAAGGCATCACGTGCGTCCCGTAAGGCTGACTCGGCCCGCTTGCGCTCAATCTCCGCTGCCAGAATGTTGGCAACGGCCTGAAGGAAGTTGATGTCGTGCTTGGAGAACGTGCGCCGCTCGCTGGTGTGGGCGCCCAGGACGCCAAAAGGCCCTTCCCTACCCTGTATCACGACGCTCATGCCGCTGATCACACCGTGATCGTGAAGCAGGGTGGGCCCGTTGAAGCGTGTTTCCTCGCGTAAGTCCAGGACGACCACCGGCTGGTCCGAGGCCAGGGTATAACCGGCCTGCGACTGCATCCCTGCGCTTACCGTGGTCTGGCCCACGGCGCCCTCCTTCCAGCCGACGCCGGCGCGCAGCCGCAGGGTCGGCGCGTTCGGGACCAGCTCCAGCACCTTGGCGAATTCGACCTGCAGCCCAACGGTAACCTTCATCACTGCGTCGTCGCAGAGCGCATCCAGATCCAGGCCCGCGAGCGCGCGCTGACCCAGCTCTGCAACCAGGGCCTGCTGACGCATCCTGATGGTGAGTGCATCAGGTGCGGCCGGGCGGTTGCCCATGTCAATCAGCGCGGCGCGGCATGCTGCGGGTGTGCCAGGGCTCCGCTCGGTGAAGACGCTCTGCAAACGTACGCACCGGCCGCCGCCGTCGCGGGACTTCAGCTCGACGTCACACATGCCCCTGTCACGGGTTTCGAAAACTGCCCGAAGATGCTCGCGGAACCGACGCTCATCCTCCCCGGACAAGCAGCTGGCAAATGGTGTCTGCAGCAGTCGCTGACGCTCCCTTCCGAGCAGGCCGGCTGAGGTCAGGTTAAGCTCTTTAATGACCCCTTCCTCGTCCAACACCAGGTAGCCCACGGGGGCGTTGTCATAGAGGTCGGCGAATCGGTCACGGGATTCTTCCAGCTTCTGTTTGGCCTCGCGGAGTTCGCGGTTCTCAGTCTCGAGCTCCATGCGCTGGACCTGCAGCTGCTGCAACAGCTGGCCGAGATCCGAGGACGGCGGCGGACTGCTCCGCGCAGTCGTCCGACCGACAGGCTGTGCCCTGGCCCGCTGCCTGGGCTGTCCTGATCGGTCGCTCTTGCCCTGCCTTCTTGGTGCCATAGTCGAATCCTACACCCGGTTGCCTGTCTGGCTTTGTCTGTAGCCCGCCCCGAGGCTGGGTCCGGAATGCCTCGCGGTCCGAGGACGCGCAGCTTGGCCCATGGTAGCCACAGTCTGCTCGTTCCCGGCAGCATGGACTGGAGCCCGGATTGGTTGGCAGACTTCCCATCCTACACCAGCTCCCGCGCCTGTTGTCGAGTAGCGGCGCTCTGAGAGGCCCGCTCTGAACCGCAGCCGGATAGGGAAATCCCTGAGCGGGATAGGCGGAAGACCGCATTGTCAGTTCAGCCGGCTTGTCCGATGCTTCTTCACCACAGGGACCGTGCAGTCCGGGCACGGCATAACGTTCCCGTTCCGCGCGGGGGGGGGAGAAGCAGCGCCTCTGGCCCGCTATCCGTGGCCAGAGCCAGGACGTGGAGCCGTGGACAGGACGAGTCAACTGCACGGAACGTCGGCGACTGAGGAGTTCGAGAGTGCATATTTCTATGACCTATGAAGCTCACGGGAGGGGCAGGACCGCTGAGGCCAAGACAACGCCTTCAGCCCTGCAAGCGGAACTGCGTAAAGCGTTCCGAGAATGGCTGGATGCAAGCAAGGAGTGGTCGGCCCTGCAGAGGCGTTTTGGCGACGCCGAACCTGGTCCGGAGAACAGGCGCCGCCTGGCGGAGCTGGAGCAGCGGGTGGAGACAACGGCCGAGGCGTTCGCCGAAGCCAAGCAGCGGTGCAGCGAGTCGCCTTTGTACATGGCGATGCTCTACGGGACCATCTCCGGCACCAAGTAGGCGCCCAGGCTCCTGCGCAAGTCGGCGGCCCTATCCAGCGGTTAACGGCTCCTCGCCTCTACAAGAGTCCCTCGGTCCTGTCGACGGAATCCAGGGTTCAGCCGTGTCTGTTCGCGCCCAGTCGGGTTAACCGGGACAGTTGCCACAGCATCGACTTCAAGCGTGACCGGCTTCCCGGGTAACTGCGCATGAAAGTCGGTCACGGCCAGGTCAGCCCCTAAAGCCAGTAACCAACGTCCTTTACGGGCTCGGCTGTGGCGTTTTACCGAGCAGCTGTCTCGAGCTCGTTCTCGTTAACCAGGCTCGCCTGGCGCGGTCACGCCGAGGCCGGGGCGCGCAGTGTCGCCACGCGGGCCTCAGCGCTAGCGGGCCAGGGCTCGGAAGGGCGCCGTGAGGATGCGTTCGAGAGTTCGCAGCAAGTCCCGTATGATATCGACCGCGGCCGATATGAGGCGATTGATCAGTCCGCTGAGAACCGACGCAAGGGCCAGCAGTACGACAGCCAGCACGATGCCGAGAGCGATTTGTGTGTAGAGGGGCATGGTTCGATCCTCCCGCCAGACGTTCCCGCCAGATCCGAGTTAAGACGACGCATCGAGTGAAGTTGGCGGGTTCGCTGACAATTATCGAGAAAAACACGCTGGCGGAAAAGCGACTTGACGGCCATCAGGCCCGCCAAGAACTGCGTCACTCCGTGATTGGCGAAATGCCGGCGATTGGGGAGCGCACAGGGAGTGGCAAAGAGGACTTTAAAATGTCGACGACTGCTGAGTCACTGGCAAAAGACCGGAAGCCGCCCGTACCGGTTTCGTTCAAGGCTGCTCTGGTCTACTGGCTCAAGCTCGGCTTCGTCAGTTTCGGCGGACCGGCGGGACAGATATCCATGATGCATACCGAGCTGGTCGAGCGGCGGCGCTGGATCAGCGAGCACCGCTTCCTGCATGCACTGAACTACACCATGGTGCTACCGGGTCCGGAAGCCCAGCAGCTGGCCACCTATATCGGCTGGCTGATGCACGGCACTGCGGGGGGAATCACGGCCGGTGTCCTGTTCGTGCTGCCCTCGCTGGCAATCCTCAGCGCGCTGACATGGGTCTATCTGGCCTACGGCGACGTGCCTGCCGTCGCGGGCGTACTCTTCGGCATCAAGCCGGCAGTGACAGCGATCGTGGTGTTCGCTGCTTACCGGATCGGG
>JAAUXT010065498.1_pt1 | contig 10454 bp, 3 predicted proteins | sample 7278171 | NCBI WGS metagenome assembly JAAUXT01 (sample SAMN14350112, study PRJNA611818) | marine sediment metagenome | isolation source: surface marine sediment (1.8m) | place: French Polynesia: Moorea | collected 2018-08 | reverse complement strand
AGCAGTGGAGGCCGCAGCGTGCCCAGGCTGAGCCCCCCTCCCGGGACTCCCCCCCTCCCCCGCCCCCTGGCCCCGCCCCGCCCCTGACTCGGTTTGGCCCCGGGCAGCAGCAGCAGAGGCCGCAGAAGCGCCCAGGCTGTGCAAACAGAGGCGCCTCCGTCTCCACCGTCATTTTCCTCGCTTCAAGGAGCGCAGGGAAAACAGTTCAGAAAACACTGAACGTCAAGACCTGTTTCTCAGCGAGGTGTTCAGTCAGACCCAACAGGCTCTCAGAACTTCGTACAAGGAAGGCTTGCTACCAGGCTTTTGCTTTGGTTTCGCCCCCACTTTCCTCCCCACTCATCTCTTTGCTGTTGACGTCAACAGGGAAAAGCAGCGTCACAGAAACCTGGTCGTCGTCTACCAACAAATTTGCCCGACCCGACTGACCAAAGAACAGGGATTTTGCCAAATATTTTCGGCTTGTCCTGAAAGGTGGGCTTCTTCAATTTCAAGAAACATTTTGCGACGAGAGTCACCCTGTCGGTGAGCCTGAGCTGCGTATTTTGCGAAACCACAAACAAAGAGCAACAATATATTTATCTCCTGGTGTGCCAGCCTTAGTTCATTCACGAAAATCAGTTCGGCATGAAGACAATTTTTCTAGGCAATTTTTCTGCTGTGTTTACAACCGAGATTTTACGGTTTCTCAGACTCAACTGAGGACACAGAAAGTGTCTGGTCGAGTGGACCTGAGAGAAGGGACGATGAGACTCACAGGACGTTTCGGACTCGCTCGGAGTCTCAGTTGAGAATCGAAAAGAAACAGATCTGTGTTGTCTGAGCTTGGAGGTTTTTACGTCTTTTGAATACACAAAGCGTTGGAAGATGAAACATGAAAACCAGCAAATCCGTCGCAGTTTTCCATCAACCAAACTGATACTCCAACCTCTCTTCAAAACGAACAAAAGAAACTGAGTTAATTGTAACTTTATTGCGGAGGGTCTGATGAAACATTTAAACAGCGAGCGATTCAGGGGTCGCAAATTTTCATTTCCAAACACGTGAGCACAAAGCGACGGCGCGCGCCGCTATACACGACGCCATCGATTGGACGCTCCGGCGACGTATCAGCAGCGCCCATCTCTTTGACTGCAACACCGCTGGGACCCGGTCAATACAATCCCATTATGAGTTTGAGAAACGCTGATGACATAGCTGTCAATATGGCCGCAGCTCATCGGAATAGCGCAGACTTGTGTGATTTACATTGGAGGGACACGGGGCGAGGCGGTTGCCGTAGCGACGCGCTGCTCCAGGCCCGGAGACGTCGCGCCCGCGGTGGCGTCAGGGGCTTCACGCAAGTGTTCGCCCCGTGCCTCACGTCACGCGTCACGTCGCAATTTGTTGACATGTTCCCAGGGAAAAGTGACGAGGCGTGTGCCTGAACTCGCTATTGTCCTTGTTTTCGTCAGTGCTCTGCTGACCACACAGAAACACAAAAGAACGCACACACGCACACACCGCACACGCAACACACGCAACACACACATGTACACGCACACACACACACACACACACACACACACCACAGATTCAAGAAGGCGTGTCCCAGACTACAGTTCCAAGTCACACTCCACCACAAGGCAAGTTGTGACAGATTTTTGATAATTTTGGATTTTTTGAGTTCTCAAATCTGAAAAGTCAATTTGTAGGAAAACTATGTTTTTGTGAAAGTGATGACAGGGACCCAGGTAACACTTAGCAACAGGTGAAAGTCTCGTATCCTGTTGTTCAGTGTGGCCTGGTTCCATGGTAACACTTTGGACAGGTCGTCATGGCGTGACGAGTGACCATGGTAACCAATCTTTGCCTTGCGATCCACACACAACTCCCTCGTGTCCTCCATCACGCCTTCAGTTTCTACCCACACAAAGAGCACCATTTTATTTCAAAAGGCAAAGAAAGAGACGCAAGAACATGGCCACCGACTCACCAGGCCAGCGCTGCGAGCGAACGAGCAACGCTCGGGCCTTGAAGACGCCTGCCATCCAGCTGACATAAATATGTGAGCAAAACAAACAAACAAGCTCGGACCAGAAACACAAAGTGCCCGTCAACTCATCGAGGGACTAATGTATCTCTCTCTTTGGCTCCGAACTGACACAGTTGGTTTTTACATACAAAGCCCAGTTTGGTTGTAAGTTGCCTTCAACCATGTAGCGAGCGCTTGTCTGTTTGCTCTGGATTCTGTGTTTCACGCATCGCGTCGTGTAGAGCTACAAGCGACGCGGCGATCGCTTCTGATTTGCTAATCATCTCCCTTTGAATCCACATTGAATTCGCTGCCAACTGCGAATGGCTTGTAACCACGACGCATAAGTCAGCGGTGACTTTCCTTGTTCTTCTTGCACTGAAAGACAATGCAGAAAACTGCGCAGAATCTGTTGTAACCGTCCGGTTTGCTGTCTCACTCGAACTCGGACTGTTCGGAGAGGGACAGGCACAGCGTGACTTGGACACACTTGCTCTCTTTCGTGGGTGGAGTTGTGGTTTGCGCTCAGTGACTTTCACAACATTGGCAAACCCATGGGACCTGCTCCAAACACCAAACACTTCAGCAGGGTCTGGTGTCTCTCCTAGTCTACTTCTCTCCCCTCTCTCTCCGTCTGCTTCTGGCTCTCTCTCCCTCTCTCGCTCTGACTAGAGACAGAGGAGACAAAGGCAGAGTGAAAGGAATAAAAACTGAGATCAAGAGACTGAGACTGAGAGACAAATAAAAGATGAGAGAAGGAGACGGAAAAAGACTGAGATCAGGTCGCTCGCTCAAACTATGTTCTCAACAATCATGGACGCACCAAACCCAGGGACTCGTACTCTCAACACAAGTATCAACAAACACAACCTTTCGCAGACCCTCTTCACTTGTTATTCAGACCCACAGAACTTCTCTCCTCTGCTGGAGGGGATCAGAAAGCTCGGGTCTACTCGGCGAGCAGCGGGCAGCATGGTGTCCGTCCGCAGCTAGGTCAACAGGCTGCGCGTGGTAACAGACTCGGCGGCCGGTGTGTTTGCATAGCAGGCTATGTCCGAGCTGCTAATGTCCCACATTCTGCATACCTGAACGACAACTGGCGGTGGCATTCATACAAATGTCCCCCACTACGTCGGCCAAATAAGTAAATCATATTAATTAATCATTGACGCATTAATACAGTGTTGGCCTGATCCATCTTGTCGCCCCCCCCCCACACCCTCGCGTCGCGCGCGGTGCAGCGACACGGGAGCGATACTGAGCAGCGGCTTTGGTAAATCTGCCGCCGCCGCGACATTCTTAACCTTGTCGTCCCCGGTCAGAGAGACACAGAGGGAGAGAGAACGAGGGTGAGGGGGAGAGAGACAGAGACAAAACACAAGTGCGCTCGAAGACCCATCACACAGGAATGCATACACGCACACACATACACACACGCACGCACGCACGCACGCACACACACATACACGCCCATACGCGCGGAAGCAAAGAGCTTGAAATTTTGAATACTGTACACGAAATTTTGAATGCAGACAGCAGATGCACGAGCAAGAACAACTTGGGGTGGAGCCCCGAATTGCACGACAGGAACGCGTGCCCATATTTTGCAACACTTCTTATCAACACATTTACAAACTGGTGTTCCACAAAGGATGCCGAGTCCACCAAGTTCTGCAACTGCGATACTGCAGCTTCAATCCTCCTTCCTCGTTGTTGTCCCGCCAAGGGTCTGACCCTTGTCGAAGCCTTTGTTGCCCCCAGCCCGATCCTGGACCCCACTCCCACCACAACGCTCTGGTTTTCCAGACCACCTTGAGATCTGAAGACTCTGTCGTGTTTTGAAGACAGGGACTGGTGCTTCAAGGCGCGAGTTTTAGCAGGTTTTGTCCCAAAAATTCTGCAGCCCTGTGGGAAAGTTACTCGAGTCTAAGGAACCAACTTCAAAAACGAAAACCAGACCACGGACATGATCTTTTTGTTGGAAGGTGTGGCGGTCAACGGACGCCCAAATCAACTCCGTCAGAGAAAGACAACAGATGAAAATCTGATTGACGTAAATTTTATTTTCAGGTAACAAAAGAAGCTTCACAATGTACGAGTAACTGTCGACGCGTGAAGCAAAGTTTTACTTTTATGTACATGTTCTGTGCAAAATGTGGAAATGTAGAAAACAAGAGCAGAGCTCTACACGACCGGTGTGAGTTGGAGCAGGAAAAACACCATTTCGGAAGCAAATGCACAACTTGACAGACAGATAAACATGCAAAAGCGACTTGAAGCGTGTATGTTTTTCTCGAAGAATCCACAACTTTACCGACATCAGCCATAAGATTTTGCACATCATTTTCTTGTGTGCGAAAAAAACCCTTCAAATTCATGGTTCTAGCGTGACAAAAATACGTCCTGTTGAAAGTCCCTTCTGTGTGTACAACAATTTTCGTGCAAGAATTCTCACAGACTCTGCCAGTTCGCTGCCCAAGACTCTCCCCGCACGGACTTCAAACACTCCCTCCCTTTTCACGACTTACACATTCACTTCTCTCTGAAGCTCCTTTGTGGCCCAATCGGTTGGCAGCGGGGCAAAAGTCAAACACGTGTGGCGAGTTAGTTTTCCATTGTGGCCCCCCGCGTTTTTTCCACTGTTGTCCTTTTCAAGCCTTTGTAACGGTTAGTTCAGCCGGGCCCCACCACAATGCGTCGCGGGCCACATCTGCTGGTGCGCCGCGCGCACGCACCGTGGGTCGCCATTCTGCATGATTACCACACGGTCAGGCTAATTGGGTTTTCACCTTCGGCCACGGTTTGAAGTTGCCTTTTGAACTGTCTGCCTCTATATCCACACACCATTGGTGAAATGTGGTGCTCAATGCAAGTGTTGGGACACGGTGGTAATGGAGCGTGGTGAACAGGGCTGGGATGGGGGGAGGAGGGGCTGTTAGCAAGGTGGTGCGAGGCTGTATATCAGGGTCGAGTTTGCCAGGGAAGGTGCAGCTCAGCGCTGGCTTTGATCATGTGTGCTGTGTGTGTGCGTGTACGTGTGTGTGTGTGTGTGTGTGTGTGTGTGTGTGTGTGTGTGTGTGTGTGTGGCGGGGAGTGAGCGTCTCGCCTGTTTCACGCTGGATGCGCCACGCGTCGTGCGTCCTTCTATCGGCCCAATGGATGTAAAAGCGTGACGTTTCACTCACACGTGAATTTTGTTCAACATTTTCCATTGAGCTTCGTGAACAATCATAACTCGAATTTCACGTGAAAATTTACGCATCCGCATCGACATGGACACGCGTGACGCACCCAGCGTGGAGCGGGGTTCTCAACACGAGGTTCACGAGGCGTGGGATTCGGGCTCACGGAACCGTGGCCACAACAGGCGAGAGACACCGAGAGACAATTTTCTCCATAGCGTGCAGAGCCCGAGGCAACGCGGGCCCTTTCTAACCCGATTTCACACTTTAACAATGACTGCTCACTACAAAGTGATGCTACGGTTCCCAAACTGTTATTAAACAACTTGAAATGAGGAGCCAAAAAAGAGTACGGTACCATCCCTCTTGGCCGCGCTGAAGCCAAGAAGTCAAAAAGACAATGACATGCAGAATTTCCACGCTTTGTCCCGAGGATTCACTTTCAGACAAAAAGATACACACAAAGCCCCAAAACTTTGAAAGCTTGAGCCATTCACACACAATGGTCCACTGAGCGAACGTTACCCCCGCACCTGGTTTCGGGAACCTTCTTCTCTACCCTTCTCACCACAGCGGAATCGTATCGTACATGAAGCTTGTTGCCAGATAATCATCATTATCTCCAGGAAGATTCGTACACATCGGATCACAACACTCTGACCACGCCTCACGTGGACGTCAACATTACACTTTGAAAATTGTACACAACAGGGACTTTAGGCACGACGCAAAAATTCACGTCAGACCCACGAGTTTCGTAGTTGTACCTGTGAGTCGGGTGGTTTTGCGCGTCGCTTTCTGTGGAGCAACGTCAAAGGCAGCGTCAACACCGCGGATTCATAGGCCTGACGTAAAGTGTACGTCGTACCTGAAGTCTCCATAATCGTCGGATTTCACCATAAACAGAATATTTTGTACATGTTTGTTCGAACTGCGTTAAAACGGAAAATGTTCTGCTCACAGATTTCAGTCTGATTTGCTCGACGTGCTGACTTCGACCAAGCGGAGCCGATTCGAGTTTCATCCGACTGGCATTTGATCAGACGTGACGTCACTGTCCGACGCACTCGTCAATTCGCCAAATCGACGACGTCGATGAGCGCGTTCGGGTCATCGTCCACGTTGATGGGCGATAATGCGAGGTCGTCGTCGTTCTCGGTGAGCGAGTCGGACGTGAAGCTCGTGTCCGCCATGGAGGGCGAGAAGGACGGGTGCTCGAGCGGGGGCAGCGGCGTGTGGTGGTGCTGGTCTCCCGGGGGGAGGAGCGCCCTGCCGCCGCCGCCGCTGCCTCCGCCGGCGCGGGGGCTGCTGGTCGCGGCCGGGAGCCCCGTCCCGTCCCGCGGCGGCCCCGGCTGCAGCGGCCCGGGGAGGTGCGCGGCGTGACGCAGGTGGTGCTCGTCCGAGGTGGAGCTGACGCCCGACGAGTCCCCGACCAGTTTGTGCGGCGGGGACGACACGAGGTCAGAACTCCCGATCTCGTCGCTCCCGTCCTGCGACTGCCGGTCGTGCACCTTCTTGTGCCGCTCCAGGTTCGACTTGTGGCTCGTCGCGTAGTCACAGAGGGAGCAGATGTAGTCCTTCTGCCCGCTGTGCACCGTGAGGTGGCGCTTCAGCAGCGCCTTCCGGCAGAAGTTGCGGCCGCAGAACCTGCACATGTAGCCGTTGCTATGGAAAATGAGCACATGGTCCCTTAGCGACGCCTTGTTTTTGAAGAGGACGCCGCAACACTCGAGAGTCTTGTCGCATTCTTGATGCATCGTCGCGATGTGTCTCTTGAGGTTGTTCTTCCTGTCGGTGATGTAGCGGCACTGGGGGCAGCCGAACAGCTTCTTGCCCAGGGGGTAGTGGCCCATGCGCGCCAGATCGAGGAACGGGTTGGTCGCCTTGGCGAAGGGGTCGGCGGCGGCGAGGTACTGCGAGGCGGCGGCGGGGCCGAACACCTGTTGCAGGTGCGAGAAGTTGTAGGCTGCGGCTGCGGCGGCCGGGGTCTGCTGGAGCCAGGAGACGGGGAAGGCGGGGTGCGTGGAGGGGGGCGGCGGGGGCGGGGGCGGCGGGGGCAGGGACGGACACAGGGACGCGTCCTTGTACTGTGATGTCAGGCCTCCCAGCCCAGCAGCCATGCTCATGAGGGAATTCTTGTCATGGTCCATGGCAGCCATGGACGGCAGGGCCCCGGCGCCGTGCCCCGTGTGGTGTGTGGCGGCGTGGTAGGGCGGCAGCCCCACGCTCTGCATACTCTGACCATGACTAGAATGTCCCATCTGGGAGGCTGGGTGGGGCGGGGGCGGCGGGAGCCCCTGCTGCATCCCCAGGTTCACGTTGGCGTGGGACAGCGACGGGTGCCCGTGGATCCCTCCGCCGCCGGACTCCTTGGAGCAGGAGCCACCGCTGCCCAGGCCCCCGCCCCCGGTCCCCTGCAGGGCCGCAGCCGCCGCTGCCGCCGCCGCCGCCGCTGCCGCCGCCGCGGAGCTGGACGGCACCGTCTTGAAGGCGCTGTGCGACGCTGCCGTGGTGGCGCTGACGGGGCTCTGGCTGCTGCTGTGCGGGGAGCCGCTGCTGCCGACCAGGGACTGACCCAGGGACGGCCACCTGCGCAACAGAGAGGGGAACACACGCTCAGCATCGCTTCAAATCTTTTGTTTCTCGGGTGCACGAAAAATCGGATTCCGCAAATTAGTTTTCTTGCACTAATTGTAAATTTCAGCATTCATGGTCTGGTTTTCTTTGACATGGGACTGTGTTCAGTTGATTTGAGGGTTCGGGTCACTCCAAGAGATCTGTACTTCTCAAAACATTTAGAATTGACCAAGCTGGCGTGTGACATCCACGCTCCATAACATGGAAAATGCGATATTTTTTCAGAATTTTTGTTTCAAACCCGAGACACAAGAGGCTGTTTTGCACGCCATTTGTTTTTCTGCCTGAGCCACGATTTCGTCTGACAGCGAACAGCGTGCAAAGCAGCTGGGCTCAGCTGAGGTAAAGTGATGATTTTGTGGGTTCCACGTGACATAACATGTCGTGTTCAAAGTCTCCATTGACTTGAAGAACCGCATCGAGGAAAGGACCCGTCACTGCACCTTCAATCGCTCCAGGACTGCTCACTCCAGCTTGTCGGCTTCTTCAGATTCTGCCATTTTCATTCAATTTCAACAATTTTGCACCGTGCGAAAGTATTGGTTTCACGAAGAACTATTGTTTGCCTCCGCAGAACGTTTTGAAAATTTTCTGCGCACGACGATGACATGTAAAATGAACACAAAACCCCAAGTCTGCGAACAGAATTTTCAGAACGTGGAGTCGGTGTGAGCACGGTGCTTGTTTGCACGGTGCTGGGGACGCGACGCGTCGCCCTCGGCCCCGGCGCTGCGGACGGACCGGCCCCGCGGAGACGCAGCGTGAGGCCCCGGTCTCCGCGCACAACATCCGGCCGAGTCAGCGCGAGGCGCCCGAGCGAGCGACGTCCCTTAACACGGGCAAAATGGGGACTTCAGGGGTCGACGGAAATTTTGATTTTGTTCCCGTGAATTCGTCAAAACAATCACCCAAGTTATTTTCGGTTGAACCAGGTGAAATTTTATGTGAAAAGTCACGAATTTTGTGGGTCTGACAGGAAAATTTGCGTCGTGCTTGAAGTCCCCCAGAACCAAAACAGTGCCCACAACTCATACAATCCACAAATCTGAACGCGTGATTATTTTTCGCATTTGTGCGGCGCAGCACCAAGAGGATCCGTACCAACCTGGAGCAAGAGAACGTCCAGCCGCAGCCTCGACTCAGGTGCTCATAGTCCATGTCTAAACCTCACAGGGCCTGTCTCTCTCACCCCGAGTTTCATCCCTCACAAGCCTTTTTTAACTAAGTCAAAGGACCACGTCTTGAGAAAGCTGATCCTGTGTTCGCTGGTTCGAGTCTCATTGATCAGACCACACGGAACACTGACACCTCGTTCCGACCCACCGGAGTCAGTCTTGCGCTTTTCTGCGCCGGGGCGATGACTGAGGTTTCGCTGTTCTGGGTTGAAACACGATGTTTGCGAGTTGAGTTGGAGCGGCGCCACGCCGTGGCGTGAGAACCAGCGCTGCCAACCCGTGCTCACCCACTTTGAAGTTGCGTGACACTCCCCGATGAGGCTGTTTTGTTGCTTCTCGTAAGGACCGAATGAGACGGTTTCAACTGCACAACTGTTCGACACCGTTTGGCTCTGTGCTCAGCATTAGGGAGGTTCGGCAACACGCAACGTGAGCGTGGACGTAGAAACGTCACGTCACGTTCAAAATCATGTGATTCAAAAGTGGTCTCAGAATGGCAATTTTCAATGTGGAAAAATCTGGACCTACGCTCACGTATACGTCAATGGGTGTCGAACCTCCGTCAAGAGAACGAGGAGTGAATGAGTTGTCCAGACTCACCTGAAGTTGACCGGGAGGTACATGTTTCCTCCGGAGCCGGAGAGCGACGGCGGCAGCGCGGCCGAGTCCACAGACTTGTTGGGCACCACCGACAGCATGTCTCGTCGCGTCGTCTGTAGCGGTGGGGCGTGTAGGGTGCGATCCGAGGCAAAACGTCGTGGAGCGAGCGAGCTCAGGAAACGCTCATCTCAACCCGTCACACACTCAAGACACACTGACATACTGACTTTTCCGTAACAACTTGAAATAGGCTGGCTTGTTAATTTATTTGCTTTATGGTGACACCTTTGACCAAAAGCAATTTGGTTGAGTGTCATGCCATCTCGGGCCCTGATTGGTGCGGGTCGCTGACGTCACTTCGGCTCGTCCAATCAGACGCGGCCTGCACAACCTGTCACAACTGGAGGTCACGCATGTCGCCTCCGCATCTTGTTTTTGCACAACGTGCTCCCCGGGAAAACAACAATCTGGCCGTTTTTGGACAATATTTTGACAGCACCGCTTGCAAGGCTTTGTTTGTTTTGAGTGGACGGCTTTTGAAGATCGACTTGGTGTGAGGTCTGGGACGCCAGTCTTTCTTTGCACGAACTTTTGCTGAGGCAGAATCAAGGCATGAAATCGCAAGAAACACGGCACTCCACAACTGTCGTTTTTCTGTTCTTAAATTGATTTTTTCAAAACTTTTTGCCCAATGTTCTTCCTGCTGAACACAAGACACCAAAATGAGAAAGAAAATATTAGGCAGATTAAGCACGACGTTTGAAAACGGCTGAACGTCGCGTCGCCGACGCGACGCGTGAACGTCGAAATAGCATTTTTGACGCGACGTTGACGCGACGGGTGATT
>JAAUXT010034463.1_pt1 | contig 10454 bp, 4 predicted proteins | sample 7278171 | NCBI WGS metagenome assembly JAAUXT01 (sample SAMN14350112, study PRJNA611818) | marine sediment metagenome | isolation source: surface marine sediment (1.8m) | place: French Polynesia: Moorea | collected 2018-08 | reverse complement strand
TTCAGTCATATGGTAGCCGTCATCGGCTTTGTCCCAAACCTCCGGAAATTTCTTTATCTCATCGATAAACAAGTCCTCATCAAAATCCTCAGGCTCCAGATAGGGAACCGAGTTAGCTTTGGTACATGGCATGATGAATTTAAAGCTGATTAGAAGCGATTTCCAATGAGAAATGAAAAATGTTCCAAAGGCAAATGGCCGCGAGGTCAGGAAGACCGGAACGTAGTGAAATTGTGATGTATGACCTATGACGTCATGTGATGTCACAATTATTGATTTGTGTTCCGTGATGGAACAAAAACGGACCCAGTGTAGCTGAACGTCACGGAACACAGCGTGGAAAGATCTGCGGAACAATTCGCGACGGAACCTGTGTGGACAGCGCGTGATGTCTCAGCACTGTCCTGCAAAGATTGCCTTGAGGTGTCGCACGTGGAACTTGAGATGAAATTGGTTTCTCAATCGTCGTCTTCACGGCAATGATTGCCAGTGTACTCAACTTTTTTGTGAAAATACAAAAGCATAAAAAATGGATTTGTGCACCAGAAGTACAGATTTATGCAAGTCACGCAACACGCAGATTTTCTGCATTGTAAGTCTGTTTGTGCGCGCACCGCACGAATGTGTTTGTTGCATTGGCTGCTGATTGATCAATTGGGTTCTGTGTGTTTTTCGTAGCAACAGAAAGTGCCTCGGACCTCAACGTCACTTCGAGAGCCACATGCGACGCGACACACCCAAGAACTTCGTGCGTTCCGAAATATTCCGCCCAACTCCCAAAATTGTTTGCAACACATACAGAAACGGCGCTTGTTTTGTGGGAACGCAGCGGATATCAAACACGACAAGTACGAGGTTTGGAATTTATATTTCCTTCTTTTTGCGATGGTGTTCGACTCTCTCGCCCGATAATGATGGAAGTCAGTATGAAGGCAGCTTTGCTTTCAAACTTTAATATCCTGAACTCTCGAACAGAACACTGAAGAGGAACATGCTTAAAAAAATGGAATACTCATGCTCAGCAAAAGGCTCTCGTGATGGAGCATCACAAAGGCAAACGTGCCAACATTTCTGCATGCTTAAACAAGTGTTTGGCTCTTTTGTCAACAATAAAACACTCGGAAACAATGTCTGCAACTGTTCCAAACTTCATCATGTGTCAGTTACTCAGGAGCTGCGAGGCAGGGGCACTGCCCTTTGCCCTCAAAATAGTGGCCTCTTGCTTGGACGCACTCCTCATACCAATGAGCCAGGTTGTTAAAACATTTCACAAAGTCCATGGGATGCAGGTGTCGCAGTTCTCTTGAGACAGCTGTCTGGAGATCGTCAAGATTGTTGAACACATGGCCTTTGATCTTGTCCTTCAGAGCAGGAAACGCCCAGTAATCACATGGGGATAAATCTGGAGAGTATCTTGGGTGCTCCCACACTGACTGCTGGACGGAGAGGAGGTAATCACTTGTGTCATCAGAAGTGTGCGGTGTTGCATTGTCCTGCAACAGGTGGAAGTCACGGGTGTACCAGAGAGCAGGTCTTTTGCATCTGTATGCCTCTCGCATGTTCCTGAGTGCATTGATGTACACCTCACTGTTGACAGTTCCTTCCACAAAGTCAAAAGAAATCACCCCACCAGCGTCAAAGAATAAAATTAGGAGTAACTTCTTCTGGCTGCGGCTGCGCAATGGCTTGGAGGGGCGTGGTTCATCATGGTGGGCCCACTGCATGTCAGCCTTTTTGCTGCGGGGATCATATGTGTAGCACCAGGTTTCGTCAGTGGCAACAATCTTTTTCAAGATCTCATGATCCTCATTGATGCGTGCCAAGTTCCTGCGGGACATTTCTAACCTTTCCTGAAGCAGCTCATGAGTCAATCTGCGCGGCACGAAGCGGGGAGCGATCTTTCTCATGTTGAGGTCCTTGCGCAACACTTTCAGGACACTTGTGTGACTCATGTTGACTTGGGCAGCAAGACTTCTTGAAGATGTGCGTCTTTCAGTCTCAAGGGCGTGGTCAACTGCAGTGACACCAGCTGCGCTCCTGCATGTGCGTGGCCTTCCTGGTCTCTTCTTGTCACTTGTCCCTCTGGTTGGATCATCGCTGAACACCCGAAACCAATGTCTCACTTGGGTTTTGGATAGGGTGTGGTCACCCCACACGGCATGCAATGAATTATACGTGTGGGTGGGGTCAAATCTCCAGGATACACATGCCTTTATAGTGGCTCTTTGCTCCCTCCGGCATTCCATGGAAGCACAGTAAAACAGACACAGAAACTGAACTAACCTGGCCATCGCCATTGCTGTTTGTGACAAGTGGGTTACTCGCACTGCATTGACCCCACAGACAACCCGATTTGAGTCCTGAGACAGCAGGTGATGCGTGACATCAATCTCCATCTGATCACCTCATAGGAAATGCCCAGTTGGTCATCTTCGCCTTCACATGCCCAAAAAAAGGAAATATAAATTCCAAACCTCGTACATGCAAAGTTCAGGGATCAAGAGTACTTGACAGTTTGACTTGCCCCATATTTCATGCAATATCCAGTTTATCATACATTGTCAACACAGTGAACACCCACCGTGACGTCTCTTATCTCGGTGCTGCAAAGTAGCGGTTTGCTCTGAAGTTGTCGCTGTGAAAAATTGAAAATTGAATTGAAAAATTTCGCTGAGGACAGATAAGCGGTTCCTTGGAGACATGAGGCAGTTCCGGCGCACACGCACCTGTCCACAAGTTTTGTTCGAGTTGAGGATCTGTGGCCTTTGGAAGTCACAATCGAGATTTGCTGTCCGACAAGAAAAAAGTGCTGTCCAATTGTTTGAAGTCTCAGGCGATCTCTGCTTGGTTGAGTCTCCGCTGGGACTTTTCGCTCGCTCGAGCCTTGGGTGTGAAGCCGATTGATTCTTCCGTCTCATCAGCTTTTCTTCGATTACTTTCTCGACGTTGCAAAAGCTGATGCTAAAGAACAGAACGACGTGTTCGCTGCGAGCCCCGAGGAAGGGATAAAGCTATTGAACTGACTTGCAGGTCACTGCACGTTTTCTACCAGGAGCGGCGTTTTCTTCCCTTCAGAGACAAAAAAAGAAAAGTGGGAAACAACGAAAAAAAAAAGCCCCCAAGATATTCGGATCGCCATTTCAATCACATTGCTATGCGATTGTCGAGTTTTTTCGTGTGACAAAATTTGCCGATTTTTTCGACCACGTGAGTTTGCTTCTAAGTCACGGACTCGAAGTGTGGCGGGCGTGGCAGAAAATTTTTGCACGCAGCGCACGCCACTTCGCAGCAGCTGCCATGTCAACACCGACATCGCCCCCGGATTCACGCGCGAGCGCCCATTGAAAATCGATTCCTTGTCAATCACGGTTACAATGGGTCAATTCCCCCCGATTCACGGATGTACTCGCGACGTGCAATTTGTTTGAGCACGCCCGTGTCGATCGTGCTGTGGGCAGTCCTGAGTCGATGGACAGATCGACGCCCATCACTGGGGACAATTGGGATGTTCGATGCGCGACAGTCCCTCAGGCTCGTTTTGTCGCTGTGACCGAGTTCGAGCCACCCGTTGGTTCTCGCGTGTGTTCTGAGCGGGAGATGGAATGAGCCGCGTGTTTTGTGTTTCTGACGCTGACTGACAAACGAGTTTCATCTCATTCGACAAGCAGATCGAACACTCGCGTGAAACATACTCGTACGCGCGCGGTTGTTCCGTTCGAAGAAGCAATATTTCAAACCCAGTTTGTGTGGTCATATTTTGTTCATGCTTGAAACATTGTCAATACTGTGGCTGGAAGACAAGTGACGATATGGTATTTTGACATGCATGCTGTGCATTGCGCAGTGCGCACTGCCAATAAATGTGCGTGCGGATCCTGGCCTTTGTTCGTGTTTCGTGCGAGTGGTAAATTGAATTGAGATGAAAGTGGCAGATGATCACTTCCTCCATCCAGTCCGACGGACGTCCGTTTTCAGACGGCGCAAGCACCTTTTGACGACGTGCGTCGCAGCAATCTCCAGGGGAGGCGATTTGGATCTGCTCTCTTTGGTGAAAGTTGTTGTCTGACACATTGAAGGTTCAGGTGCTGGTTGAGGTCCTTTCCGCAAATCCTTTTTGAGACACTCTTCAGATCAAGACGTGTACACAAAAATTGTATTTTTGCTTGTGTCAACCACACGATCGAGAGACACGTCGACTTTTCAATTGCAAAAATATTTGAATTTGAGAAAAGAAGAGAACAAGGCAATTGGAATGGTCGCTGGAATGTAGAGTTGGTCGAATTACGCGTCCATTTTGCGGACTTACAGTCGTGATCATACTTCGATCAGAAATCTGAGGAGAACCTAATCCCACTGTTCAAACACAGGACATTGATTTTAAATTAAATAATTCAAGATTAATTACTGTGTGTATTTCAGTATTGATGACTTTGTCACTGCCACATATCATGCACAAGTATGTTTCGCTGAATCTGGTCGATCACAAGTTATTGCCAGCTGCGAGGTTGATTTTCAGCTTGTCGCAAACATGCTTTCAAACTGCTTTTGTGCTGAAAAACCTGGATGCTCACTTCTAGTGTTCGTTCTGTGTTGTTACTTGCCGTTTTCTGTCAGTCGCTTGATCAGTCAGTCCAACTTTCGGAAGGAGTAAAATGTACTTTTGTGCAGGGAAATCGTGTCTCAGTCTCCCATCGTTTTTCTTCCAGGTCTTCCAGGAGCTGGGCACGGAAGTGCTGCAGTCTGCGTTCCAGGGCTACAACGCGTCCGTGTTCGCGTACGGACAAACTGGCTCGGGCAAGACGCACACCATGATGGGGTACCCGGTAAGTAGCACTGCTATTCTTTGCCATATACCGAAAGCAGGCAATGCATGAAGAAGCACAAGTTGAAAAGATTGTGTCTGTGTCAGTTCGGACCTCTCCATTTTGATCCCTCCGCATTGACCGAGATCGTTGGTGGCAAAATTTCACAAAATCACACGGAAATATATTTTGGAAAATGTATGTAGCCTTTGGGGAGAACAATTTTCTACTCGCTGTTCAGAAACAGGAGACAGTGCTGGTTACTCCAGTAGCGTGTGAAGCTTTCTCAGCACAGAACCAATGTCTACGACCACACCTGGCTCAACATACCAGTTCTCGTCCGATCACTGAAGTCAAGCAGCCAAGGGCTTGGTTAGTACTTGGATGGGTGACCACCTGGGAATACCGAGTGTTGTAGGCTTTTTGCAATTCGACAAAAAGAATTCGGTCTGAAGGCTCTTTTCTTTTTTTGAAGAAAAACGCCACTGTAGAAAGACACAAGGTTGCTTGCCGAATTTTGTCGAAACGTGATGACCGGTGACTGAGAAACAACAACCCAAACTGAAGAAAGGCATTGCAACCATCATGACATTTTGCGTCAAATGGTAACCTCAAAACGAACTATTTTGCCATCTTAGTTTGGTCAAGGGTCTGACTTGACCTCACCTTCGTTGGACTTCTTTGTACCAGAAAAGAAAAGAGTTGGTTTGAGGTGTGAGGCAAACCATGGACTGTCTTTCCTCGAATCACGTCTGGCAGTGAAAAACAAAATTGGTGGGGAAGGATGAAGGGTGTTTTTGTCGCGGAGGTGGTGGGGTGGGTGGAGGTGGGGTGGGGTGGGCTGTTGTTCACAGGGTGCAATATCCCCAGAAACGATGAGAAGTTGGTACGCTTGCGCTCATAAGTTACTCGGGCATCTTTTATAACGCCTACGACCACACCTGGCTGAATGCACCAGTTCTCGTCTGATCACTGAAGTCAAGCAGCCAAGGGCTTGGTTAGTACTTGGATGGGTGACCGCCTGGGAATACCGAGTGTTGTAGGCTTTTGCATTCTGATCGCAAAATGAGCAGGGGTAACTCTCAACACAAGTCCTGCCTCTTTCGGAAACCTACCTGTACGTTGGTTGTTCACTTTCAGTAGATTTTAGTCTGACAGCTGTTCAGATGTTTTACCCTAACTGTTCCCACACATCATTTGCATTTTTTGCAATGGCTTTGTGGGTGGAACGGATGAAAACGAATCAAGGTGCGAAGCGAAACGAAGCGTCATCAACTCAGTGAGATCGCAGGGGCGAGACCATCGATTCGTGCCGTTTGTCGCCGTTTGTGTGAAGCGATTCCACTGGAGCGAAACTGGATCCGATTACGAGGCTGTTCCCACTCCTGGGGTGACAATGCAGAGGTTTCGGGTCGACGAGTGGAGCTGGCTTGTTCAAACACGCCTTTGAAGCAGTGATTAAAAATTAATAGGAGAGGAAAAGCTTTTGGCGTTGTTTGATTTTTTTTTCCAGACATTAGATCCTGAAATGGAATTCGTCGCGCTTCTGTGCCTTTGCTTCAGGCAATTACAGATTTGGTCAAATTCACTCCTGGTGGTCCATTCCCGAGGATTCAAGGATTTGAGAAGCTCCAATTTCAGCTCAATAAACCGCAGTATTTGCATTGAAATCTGTCAAATCCGGACTTGGAATGTGATGATGGGGAATTCGTAATTAGACCGTTGACGGGGAAGTGCGGCACGTTTTTTGCACCGTTGATTGATCGATATGGAAGAACACAGTGGAACCAAAGCCTACGTAGTGCTGCACGTGTGCATTTGATTGAGAATTGGAAGCCAATCTTAATCCGACGGTGCAGCCTGTAATGTTCATTCAGCCATCGCTCATTTCTCGAGACTCCACAGATGCACGAAACCAGAGTCGGTGGTCTTACACCAGCTTTGGTCTGGCACTCGTCGTGAACAGATTTCGGAGTGGCCGAATTCTCGACGGTCAGAATCCAACCTTCCATTCCACCACTGGACACGCTTCGCGATCTGTGGATGATGAAATGATGACATTGAAAGAATCTTCTTCGGGTGTTGTCGCATTGAAACAAGCGGTGTGTTTTTTGTGGGTGATCTCAATGCTGAGTCGCGTACACCCGCTCGGCATCTCAAACACGTGTTATCAGATCAATTAGAAAACGACCCATAAAACACACGATGTATCACCGGGGTTTGTTGTGGTTGCACGTTGTTTACCAGATGGTATTGCTATTGTTTTGCAGATGCAAACGCCTGGAATTATCTGGCATGTTTGCAGGCTATGGCTTTTAACCCAGATCGGATCTGCATCACACAGCGCTGTGTATTGTGAGATGGGATCGCAATGGTCGGGTCTATTTGCAAGCTATTTTGTGATACCCCTGGAGCCTGTGCACAAAGCCTGAGATTGCATTGCCGCTGGACTCGCGCACCGTTGAGAACTTTGCTCTCAATGAGCGTACGTTAGGTGTTGGAGAGGCGAATGCGCCAAGATTATCTTTCCTGAACCACTGAAACAGCCACTTGAACGTTCAGGCACAGGTTTCTCGTGAGACTGCGGAGTACTCGTGCCCATGCAGTCTCACCAACGGAAAAACTTTGGAAAAGTGCACTGTTCTCAGTGTTGCATGTGCATGTACTCGTATTCACCGGTCGAAGAACGTTGCGTTACAATGAAGGAAGTTGAAAAATGGTTTCAAGGTGGAGATCTCCGACCATCCAAACAACCCACTGGAAAATGAGAACTCAAGCCTTGTCTTCGAGGAACTGGGTGACTGAGGGGGAGTCCGGGTCGTCTGCTGAGGTGATGTGGTTTGCTCTGGCTGAAAGAATCTTGGTTGTTGTTTTTCTTTTTCAACCACAGGCAAAATATCTTGTTCGCATCACTTTTCCCAGGTTATGTAGGAATTTCTGGGTCTAAACAGTTTGCTTTCTGGGACTGCTTTGTTCTGTGCAGCTGGGTTGTTGTTTTACTTGCCTGGTGTTGGATGTTCCCACTGCGCTGCCATTGTTATGGGGTTAAGGGCCGAGAATACAAACACAGATGCAAACACGCAGGGAGTCCTGATGCCAAAAGCTGCTCCCGTGATCCGATAGGAGGGATGCCTTTCCAGCCCCAGCATGTTGGATGATGATTTGTGTCTGCGTACTTTGAGATTACAATGAACTGGATTATCTGACAGGAATTCCCAACAAAACGAAAAGGCCCATCAGCTTTCCCGAAGCAGCTCACTTATCAAAAGTTGCCCAATTTTCGCAGTGAAGCAGATCAAGTACAGAAAATGTCAATATCCCGAGAACGCTACAGTTGTGTCTCACGCTGCGATTCTCAATGAAGGATACCTGCTCTGAGGGAACCTTCCTCTTATCCGTGGACCAATGATACAGCAAGAGCACCTTCAGCGAGAGTTATGGGTCTTGTCACTGGAATCCGCGCCCGATAATGCTGCGCTCGGCTTGCTGAAAGGAAGTGGATGGAAACACAGCGATCAACTCTGACACAAGATATGTCTGCCGACGCGTTATTTTCGCCGCTTTGTTACAACTCTCGAAGGAATACTGCTGGGTGTGGGAGGAGCAAATCCGTTTCTTGTATCATAACAAAAAGTGCAACGTAACACTCGCGCCAGGATCACAGCCCAAACAAAAGTCTCCAGTTTCAGAAAAGTGGACGGGACCAATATTGGACCTTTCCTCAGTGATCTTTTCTGTGGCTCCGCAGGAAGCAGAATCAGAAAGTTGTGGATGGGCGTGGTTGTTGTTCTGTCCGTCTGAAATCAAAAGCATTGCACTTGAAGGTTGTTGGTGTCACTGACCTATGAACCAGGAGTAACTTGTTTTTTTTAAGCGTGTGGTCGCCCAGAGGGCCGTGTACCACACGCTTAATGTAATCACCATCAGTCTGTATGTCCGTCCGTCCATCCGTATGTGTAAAGCAGGTCTGACCGGGGGGGGGGGTTGGACCCACTTTGTACTGATCATTTAAAAAAAAAAAAAATTAAAAAGCGGGTCAAACCCAAGAGCCTCCCGGATCTCATTTCTGGCCAGGCCATTTTTCCCAAAGTGGGTCTAATCACCACCACCCCCCCCCCTTTCGATTTTTTTTTTTTTTTTTTTTAAATGAACAGGTGTTTATGAACTGCGAACGTTTGTATAGACCACATGCTTTTTATGCGTAGCATTCTTGTTTTTCTGACACAATGGAATCGTTTGGCGGCGGTTTTGTCTCATAGAGTGGATGTTTCCCGTGTTGTTTCGCTTCTGCCATTGTGATGTTCACCTGTTTGCCAAACATGATTCCTATCAGTATTGTTTGCTGCAATCAGCTTCACGATCAAGAAGAGATCCTGTCACTGCGCGCGCCACCCACGGCGCAGCTGCCAGGTGCGCTCACTCGAGTCAACGGACTTCACCCCCTCTCACTTTTCTGACGGAAAGTGGGATGATGGATGTTTCACGAAACGAAGCTTGACTGGCGAAATCGTCGCCCGTTGTCCTTGCGCATTGCTCTTCTCACGCTGGTTCGTTGTCACTTTGCTGATCTCGTTCGCTTGTCGTGACGTAGATTTGGTACCGTTCAAATTTCTTGTCTTAGGCAGCTGACCAAGCCCTGCGTTTTGCGTGAAACAGGTTCCAGACAAAGCATCGTGCTTCTGATATGTCTTTCTGTTTGGGTTTGAAACTTGTATGAGTTTCCTGTTTTTGTTTAGACTCGAACAAGAGGTGTGCTGGCAGAGATTTTGACCTTCCGAGTAAATATTTGAACATTTGTAATTGGCCCGGAAGGAGCATCTGTTGCACGCACATGCAGTCTCGTCTGTGCGTGCCACCATACAGATCGTTGTTCGCCCCACCCACCCACCCCAACGAAAAGGAGGAAAGGGCTAAGTAGAAAAACACGAATCTGCTGTCACAGCAGCGATGACCGAAGCACTGGCTGACTCGGAGTCGGGAACTTTTCAGAAACACGCACACTGCCCCGTTCATGTGCGGTTTCTTCTTGGGACTTGAAACACTTCACTTCACTTTCTCTGTTGTAACAGTGTCTTGTCCAGCGCGAGGCAAACGCAAATGTACTTTTGCCTTTCTTTTCAATGGTGGTTTCTTTTCTGTATTTTCAGGGTGAAGTTGGCCTGATCCCACGCATCTGCGAGGTAAGTTTGCTGCAGAAAAATGATATTTTGTTGGTGATCAAGGTTTTTATTGGCCGATTTTCGGACAATATTGTTTTCAGACGTGTCGGTATATTTATTATTTTTTTTTTAATATGTTTGTTTGTTTGTTTGTTTGTAAGCGCTAAGGCTTTTGAACCAGACATCACAGACCAATGCCCTTTGCACCATAGACCCGTAGTGGCCCCCCCTCAGCGCTGACCAAACATGGCGTATCTAGGTCACATGGTATGGCCGCCATCTTGGATTTTGTGAAAAACACGTTTTGGGGTGTCCTGACCTCATTTCTTGACGAAAGTTAACCATCTCGGAGTATGTTGTAGGGCATGAAAAGCCCTTCGACATATATTTCATTTTTAGCCATGCGACCTAATTAACATATTCAAAATGGCCACCAAAAATGGAAACATTTACAACTCAGCAGGGAATGCTTTGATTTCAACCAAATTTTCAG
>JAAUXT010140726.1_pt1 | contig 10455 bp, 16 predicted proteins | sample 7278171 | NCBI WGS metagenome assembly JAAUXT01 (sample SAMN14350112, study PRJNA611818) | marine sediment metagenome | isolation source: surface marine sediment (1.8m) | place: French Polynesia: Moorea | collected 2018-08 | reverse complement strand
TCGGATCGTAAAAAATACAGGGTCGGGGCTGTGGCAGGGCGGCTCTGCTGACAGCCGTTTGTCCCCCCCCCCCTCCGTTTCTTTCAAGCAAAAAAAATGACAAACCATATGAATTCCCCCCCCCCCACCGATCACACCTCCTGGTGGTAGGTTCTGAACCAACCTGCTCACCGTGTGTAGTGTCGGGCCCGTCGCAGTGGCTTCCCACGTGCTTCACACCGCACGTGATACTCGGGTGGCAGTACTCCTGCACCTTGACCTCCACGTACTCGGTGAACCCGGTCTCGATGGTACTCAGCACGAGCGCGTCTGTGCACGGCTCCTCGGCGCTGAACACCAGTTCGGTCGTCTGCACCACGCGGTTCGACATCTCCGACTCTGCCACCAGAGGGCACAGTGACATCAACTTCCGGTGAAAGAGAAACGCCTTCCGCTTTGGGCGTGGTTGAAGACGCAGACGTGGGGACGTGATTTCCGCGTCAAGCCACGCTCTCCGAATCCGTTTGCAATTGAGCAGAAGGAACAGGACAGAATTTTAGTGCGCTTTGCCTGAGTGAAGAAATCCCAGGTACTTTACGAGTACTTCACCAAAATTTGACGAGCACATGACACGGATGGAAGCATGGTACGTGCTCAACACAGTCTTTGCGTGTTAACTGTCAGAAAAGATTTCAGAACACTCCACGTTGATGTGACTGAAGCTATGTTTGGCCAGTCAGACTTCGTCGCGCAGGCAAAGCAAAGCGCATGATACCACATCACGTAAATCTACAGGGTACGGCAGCAGAACGTGGACGGACCTGAGCAGTCTGGCCACGGGTACTTGAGCCTGGGTTCCCAGACGCCGCGCTCGAACTCGCACGTGTAGCGGCGCGCGGGCCTCAGCGCGAAGCCGAACCCGAGCTCGCACGACACGGAGCACTCGACGCGCTGCTCCCGAACCACCTCGCAGTGCAGCGTGCCGTGCGCGGGCAGCGGCGGGCTCGCGCATGCGTGCTCTGAAAGGAAAATAGAACAGACCCGAGTTCACAGCCGCGTGCGGCAAAGATCGAACTGCCCAAGCACATCAATCAAAAGTGGCCTTCAAACTCAACTGGTTGGACCAAGATCTGCCACGCCAATTGGTGGGAGCCGGGAAGCCATTTACTTATGCTGTTCATCTGCAGCTGCCAAGAGCTTTGCTTTGGAAAAATTCTCTCAGCAAGCAAAGTGTCAATGCGTCAGTCTTCAACTCACCCTTGACCACGACCTTGATGACGCACGTCGCGTTGTTTCCGAACTTGTCCGTTGCCGTGTATGTGACGAGCGTCGTGCCGATCGGAAACCACTTGGCGTCGGCGTGCGTCCTGCGCACGTCGAGCGCCCCGCGGGAGTTGTCGGAGAAGACGGGTTCGTCCCACGTGACCTGCGCCTTGCGGCCTCGCTTGAGGATGTAGGGCGGAGGAGAGACGCAGCTGTCCACCCGGGGCGGCTGCGAGTCTGAAACCCGACGTAGATTGTCAGTGCTGTGCAGGAGGTCCCCGTGGACATTCAACAGGCGGTGCATGTCTGTTGATCTCATCTGCTGACCTTGGCTTGTGAATGACACACACAACGGAACAGATGCGGGGCGATGTGAAGCCGTCGACCTATGGAGCGAGGTGCGTGTCGCAAATGCACAGAGTCGTATAAACAGTGAATTACCGGTTTCTCTCGCCAAATCAACGTTCGCCTCAAAAACGCCAACCATCGCACTTGCTGTCGTCCGAGTTGCTTCATCCCAGCACAATATTTACCGGTGATCACACCTGCTCGGCTTTGCTGTCCTTGCTCTCCTCCAGCCCCCGTACCTTTGACGATGATCTTGAACTTGCAGGAGATGCTGTTCTTGTTGCTGTCGGTCGCGATGTACGTGATGCGCGTCTTCCCGATGGGCAGGTCTGCGGGAGGCACGAGCGCCGGCACAACGCTCAGCGACACCGTCGCCCCCGAGTTGTCCACGGGCGCCGGAACCTCCCACGTGACCCGCGCGTAGTGCGCGCCCTCTAGTGCGTCCAGCTTCTGGTCATCCGGGCACTGCAGGTCGGGCGGAGACGTGTCTGAAATTGGGAATACGTGTGTGTGTGTGTGTCTGTCTGTCTGTCTGTCTGTGTTTGTGTGTGTGCGCGCGCGTGTGTGTGTGTGTGCACGCAGCGTTTTTCTTCAAGTCCTGGGCTCAATTCAGTGCTGGCCGAGTCGTGTGCGAAAAATGTGCAGAAACTAAATTCTTGCATGTCGTCGGGTTACTCCGTTTCTCTCATTGTTCTCGCATCTCGCGCATCTTTTTCATCGCGCGCGTTTGGAAACGAAACAAGCGACACACAATGACACTTCAAATCGAACGCACCCGGAAACAACGCAGTGCGCTTGCGTCGCACATAAACCCGCAAGTGCTCTGCACCGATTGGTCAAACCGAACGCCGCCCTCACCGACGCAGACGCTGCCGGTTGTGTCCCCGGGATTCCACACGGACTTGTCGGTGCAGGCGAACACGCGCGCCCCCTGTAGTTTGTATCCGTCCCTGCAGCGCACGCGACACTCCGTGCCGGAAATGACCTCGTCGCGCGTGCACGCAGCGGGCTCGATCACCGCGTCCGCTACCTCCGACAACGGCGCGCAGTTCACAGCTGTAAAACAAGAATGTTTGAATGCATTGGGACGCGTGTGACGGAGTGATGAGTGAGACGCGCCCAACAGTGTTGAAGTGTTGTGTCCCCCTCCTCCGTTACGCCCAACGTACCTTTGTTTGATTCACACACACTGTGTAAGAAATTTCAGCGTGACGGCGTGTGAATTCAGCTGTTCTTCCTTTCCAAAACAAGAAGCAGTGCTCAAGGCAACTGCAGTGCACAGTCCCTTGCCAGCCAGTAATGTCATCGATTCTTCCTTGTCCTCCTTGTCTTCTCTGTGGGGGGGGGGGGTCTGGCAGGGGGAAGGGGGGTCTGGCAGGGGGTCTGGTGGGGGGGTTGGAAGGGGAGGGGACAGGGGACATTTCATCCACCCTGCCATATACTGCACTACCACATGGTGCTTCGCCCTAAAGGGACTTCGCACAATGACGTACCTCTGCACTTCGGGGTAATCCCGTTCCAGAATGCGATGGCGAGGCAGCTGCGCAGCGTGCTGCCGACGATCTTGAAGCCTTGGTCGCACGCGAACTCGCACTTGGTGCCGTACGAGAAGTCGTAGGTCGAGCAGCGCATCGTGCCGTTCGTCGGCGCCCTCAGCGCACTGCACTTCTTCACTGTGAACCGAGCGTGGGCGTGTTCGTTTTACAGGTAAAATGTACTGCGAGCCACTCGTGCCCATTGGTTCGAACACTTATCTTTTCTGACATTTTGAAACACGTGTAGCAATGAGAAAAAAAAACATTAGATGCATCACGCGCCTGATTCGAACACTTTGCAACTCGAAAACACTTGCACTGAAATCTCAATGGGAAGTTGGGGTTCTTGACCAGTTTCACTTCGGACGCATCATGCATGATGACACAGTTCCCTTGACCGTGCAGAATAATAACACAGGACAGCATCGAGTTACACAGGCGTCGCACGGACTCACCCTGGCACCTCGCCGGCTCGCCGGACCACTCCCCGTTGGCGCCGCACAGGCGGACGCTGCTCCCGACGCCCACGAGGCGGTACCCGGGTTTACACTTGATGCCGCACGCCGCGTTGAATACGTTGTTGCAGACGTCCTGTACGAAGTAGCCGTGCTCGGGCGCGTGGAGCTTCGGGCACGTCATGGCTGCAACCGGAAACACGTGACGTGATAACCGGAAGTGAAAGACGTGTGTTGTGTCTGAGAACATAGACGGAAGGTGTTGTGCGTAATTTGGAGACAAGAACTTTGAAATGTCTTCGATTGGGTGAAAGTCAAAGATTTCCGTGCAAAAATGGGTAAGAGGGTCAGAGGGTTGAAACACTGTAGGGTCTTTTCGGGCGGACACGATCAGGTCAATTGAGACATGACACAATTGAACGAAACTTCACAGAACTTTACACAGCAACGACGAACACATCACAAAAACACAATCTTGAAGTGAAACAGATGCACTCGAAAACTCAATCGTACAAAGACCAACAACAAAACTTGATTCAAGAAAAAAAATAGTTTGAATCAAAAATCAGTGCGTCTCTACAACTACGACAGAAAATGACAAAACATGAATTGAACCAAAACGAACAAGAACAAAAATCCTTGTATCCAGGGGAATTCATTTTTTGTCAACTTCCCTTGTGCGTGTCAAAAGCATCAACGTGTGCATGAATAGAGAGTTTTCGCTATTTACTTTGGTTTTTACGCAACAGGAGACTTCGCCGGGTTCGACGTCGCGACAAAGACGCACGACGCTGTTGATCATCACCTTGGCAGCGGTGGCCGCCTGCGTCATGGTATCCGCGTCGGCAGAAGCACGCGCCGACGGAGGCGCTCCCTCGCGGGGAGACGTGGTTCTCGTCGGGGCACGGCGTGCACGTCGACACGTCGCCCGGCTCCGTGCTGTTCTTGTACGTGCTCGTCGGACAAGCTGCAACGAATAAAAGACGGAACATGTCGAGACGAAAACCACATTCTGACTTTGGCGTCTTGCAGACGGGGATAAAATTTTCTTCCGGCAAAAAAAAACAATGACCAGAATCGAAATGCAGAGTTTCAGCCCAAGTAAACAATTATTTCTCATTTGACCCAGTGTGGTTCTTTTTTTTTGTGACAGCGACATTGCCCAGTTCTCCTTTGATCTCTCATCCCTTTCTTTTCTCAAACCAAATCACAATGCAAAAACAACGCGAGAAATAAACTTGAGAAAGTTCCAAAGTTGTGTGTTTCCTTGGGTGCACGTGTCCTCCCTGTACCGAGTACACTCGTCCTCACCGATGCAGTCTCCGTACAGCCCGTAGCCGAAGTACCCGGGTTTGCACATGCACTCGTACTTCCCGGTGTGGGTCCCGCAGCGACACGACGCGTTCGCGTCACAACACGTCGAGTCGCGGTCACACAGCAGGTTACACTTGTCCGTCGTCTGCAGGATGTACTGGCCGTTCGTCAAATCTGCAGGGTGTGTGAGAGAAGGAAAACAAACTGAAGTAAACCCACTGACTGTTTCGAACGGAGAGAGACGTTCAGACGTTTTTCTTGTTAGGGTCCGAATGTTGGATTTTCTGGAAACATGCAAACCATCACGCACACGCACGCACGCGCGCGCGCACGCACGCACACACACACACACACACACACACACACACACACACACACACACACACACAAGGGACGCATCCAACGGACATGTACGCACGCAAGTGGGACTGCAAAAATTTTGCGGTTCCACGCAATGAAAGAGGAGACAGACACGCGCCTCTCTAGCGCGCGATTTCTTGTTTCTGGCGCGCTTTCTCACGGACCATTTCCCGCCATTTTGTTTTCGCAAACAGCGGCGGAAATTGTGACGTCATCGCGGATCGTGACGCAGCGTCAAAACCACCGCCATGTTTACATCGCGAGAATCTTCCTGATTCTCCACCCCAAATTCTGCAAGATTCAACAGAAGAGAGCCAAGGTGGACGAGTTGGAGTGGCCAGTCTGCAGCCTTCCGTGTGAGTTTTGTAAATTTTCGTGGATTCGTCACCAAAACTGCATCGAAGCCATGGTTTTAACCGAGGCTGCTCAAGCAAACAAAACAAAACTGCCCCGAAATGCTGGACCTCGATCTGGAATCATGGGACAGAACTTTTGACAAACTCCCAAATTCACTTTGTTGAACCCATAATCCGTGCAACTTTGAAGGGCTTTGCCAGAATGGGGCGTTCCCTTGGATTTGACCGCAAGTCGCACAAAGCGTTCTGTGGGTGGGCTCTGTCCCCCAGTCAACTCGGCTGCCCACTGTTCAGTTCCACTCACTGGATCTTGGTCCCATGTTCCAGTAGATCTGGTCTGTGCATTACCAATTCCAATCAGAACAAACACCAGTCAGAAATTTAAGGTGCACACACACAAGCACACACACACACACACACACACACACACACTATCTCACGCTGTCTTCCCTCTCGCAGACCAGACCCTGCGCTTCCAGCAGCTGGACGGGGACGATGACTTCTTCTGGGATCTGTCTGATGTCATCCGGGACCACATTCCTGACTTCCTGGTATTTAGACAGCCTACTCGCTGGCTCTACACCCCACACAGATGCGTGGTCGACACTAAGTGCGGTGAGCTGACCTCAACCCATCAATCTTGATCAATTACCGGGCGGATCCAGGTGGCACGCCCAAGCCCCCCTCCCCCCCCCCCAAAAAAAAAAGCACAGAAAATAAAACAAATTTTTACTTTCAAATTTTGCACTGCCATGGTGGGACAAAAAGTTCCACGCTCTCAAGCCAAATTTCAAAGTTGAGATCGCCCTCTCCCCCACCCTTCTCGTCCGCATGGATGTTGGGGGTCCTCCGTCCGACTGCAACCCAGATCCATCTCAGTGACACGTTGGGGGGATCTCGCAGCTGTCGGACCACACTGGCCAGCGGTTGACCAAGGCTGGGTCGTAAGTGGACCCTGGCTGCAAGTGAATGAGGTGTTTCTGTTCCTCAGTCATTACTTGGTGCCCAAATTCTTAAATGTTTTTAGTGATGAGTTGAGAGTGGCTCGCAGAGCAAAGTTTTGCAGAGAACTGAAACTGTCACTTTCAAGTGTCAAAAAAATAATTCTTTGTATCATCACTGAAAAACAAAGAAAAACATATCTTGACTTGTTCACGTCATTCCCTGTTGTGAGCTGCTTCACAAATGACCTCGGACAAAGTGTCAATGTGTGAAATACGGCACCGCACAATGAATCGAATGTGTCGCAAGGGTGCAACGTGTGGCGCATCCAGTGTGAACCAGGCTTTGAAAATCGTCGCTATTAAAATTGCAGGGACTGATGACTACGAGTGGGATATGTTTCATACACATGGAGTGCATTTTCCTCCTGCTGAAGTACGCGTTGCTGCGAGCCCTGTTCAACAGCCTGGGAGGCGGCAACAACAGCAGCAGCCTCCTCGTCATCATGCTCGTCCCAAAGCTCTGTCTAAGAATCTCAGAATAGCGACCCTCGAACGGAATTTCCGTCGTCAAAGAAACCGTCACGTGCTGCATCACAGCGAATCCGCGCCGGCGATTGGTTCCTCAGATGCGGGTTTCCATGGAAACCAGGATTTCGCTCGGACAGGGTGTAGTGGTGGTTTTGGTGAGAGAGCCGCGTCGTCTCTGCCAAATTCTCCGAAACAAACGACGCCGGAAAGAAATCTGTCGACTCAGCGTGTCTTGAACGCATCAAGCACGGAAGGAACAAGCACGTTGACTGACACCCGTCAAGACCAGTTTGATTCTCCCGGCTTCAACACCCCAGTCACGGCCAAGCTGAGAACTGATCGACGGAGGAGAGCTGCGAGGCCTCCCGCCTCACCCAGACGCAAGCTGCAAATGCCCTCACCCGAGAGCGCCAGTGAAAACAAGTCTGCTGCCGGTGATGAAAACTGGGAGATGTGCGAGAGAATCGCTGCCAAATGCAGCCCCAGACCAGACGGGAATATCTCCCCGTACACACTCTACTTCGGACACGGTGACACCACAGACTCTGAAACCACAAAACTTCGCGGTGCTACCAAACCCCACACTGCAGTACCTCAAGAAACAGTCACTGAAGACAGCCACAAACCACAGACCTTTCCACGCAGACCTCAGGTCCCTGGAACTAGAACCAGGTGTTCCCTGCCAGCGTCCAAACAGTGCGGGACGTGTCTGTCTGCGGAGATGCAGCGACAGCGTTTCCTCGCTCTAAAGACCGAGTTCGCTGCGGAGACCTGGCTCAGCAGGACCTGTGACGAATCCAGGTCCGAGTCCACTCCACCTCAGTCCCCGGATGCAAAGCGCCCCGGACCCCAGCAGCCTTCCCCGGGGAAGCCCAAGAAAACACCGTCCCCAATGAAAAGGCTCCTGAACAAATTTCGGAAGGCGTCGGGGCAGGTGCGTGACAGCAACTGGATGGACCTGTTGTGATTGGAGGACAACTGCAACATCTTCCAGTCTCTGTGAAGCCGTTTGCAGCAAGTAGTTCTGGTGTCCCGTCTGACACATATGTATGTACCCGCACACAAAGTTATTTTTTAGATCATATCTCTATTTCACTGCAGTCAAGAAAAACCTTCATTTTTTGCAGACGCCTATAGATTCTTCCAATTGACTGAAACAAATAAAGTAACTTGACCAAATATCGTGAGGCTAACACTCTGTCTCAGTGAGTCCCTTCTCATGCAATTGCAAAATCGAGACAGGGCTGCATGTACTGTTGTTCAGATTGAGAAGTCCCTGGTACCCAAGGTTGCAGCGCCCATTCAAGTCCGAGAAGTTCACGAAAATACCACGTCAATTGTCCAAAAAGTGGCCACTCTGCGCCTGACAACGCAAAACGCTCAGCGGAGGGTGGTCCCTAGCGCCCTGACCCCTCGCTTTTTCCAACAGCCTGTTGAAACTGGTGGGTGTTCAGTTTCGCCAGTGTGCGAGGCAGCTCAACAAATCAGTCTGGATTTATCGGGCGGGGGGCAAGAGTCAATGGCGCTGCCGCTGTGCGAGGCGATTGTTTCGCTTTGATCAAATCTCGCGGTCCCGCACTTTGGACGCGAAACGTCGCTCCGTGCGCTCTGAGTCCAGACAGGCGGGGAATTCCAAACCCTTCGATCCCCATTTTTCTTTCAAGAAAAAAAGCGTGCGCTCGTACCTTCGGGCCATGTGGGGTGGGGACTGGGTGTTGTCCTTTCCCATACCGCGACCCAGCCGACAAAACACGACAATTCAGCATCGCAAGCGCAATTTTCTTTTTCCATGAAATTTCACAAAGCTGGAGTTATTATCACCCTTGGCGGGTCCCCCCAACCCAAATCCTGAATCCGCCCCTGCCTGAAAACAATGCAGCACGGACTTTTGTGTGCACCTGGACCTGGAATGCGTTGGTTGGCAGTGTCAGATTGGCTTGTTCTATGGGTGGCGAAAGTGACCTGCAAGTGTGCACATTTCTCCTTGGCTGGTGCCCCAATCAGACATGTACGTGAGACAGACCTGGAGTAACAAACGTCCAAAGTATTTTTTCTCTGCCATGCAGCGTCTAGGTTCAGATTGCAGGTGCAGGTGTTTCAGGTCAGGTTGTGTCTTGCATCACCGTGGCTACTGCTGCACCGTCGTTGCGCGTGCAACGCAGGCTTGTCACCTTGCACAGAAACGCCACGCATGACGAATCCACTGCCTTATCCGCGGCGCTCCAAGTATCATGTTGCAAACCCAGCCTTCTTGCGTGCGTGCGTGTTCTCCGTCAGCTCCTGCTGCGTACGAGTTCTTACCTTGGTGCAGAGCCCTTCGCGCCAGCGCCTCGAACTCCTCGAAGTCATCCAGTATGTAGCAGTGGTCCGGGTCCGTGGCCATCTCCCGCAGCTCCTCCGGATTCCCGTTGCGGATCCCGATCGTGAAAACGCGCACGCCGCGCGCGCGCAGCTCGGCCGTCAGGGGGCGCGGGTCGCCGCCGTTAGAGAACCCGTCCGTGATGAGGAAGATGGCGGCCGCGGCGTCCGGCCGAGCGTTCCCCAAAATATCCTGAAAACAGAAAATTTGGTTTGGAGTTGAGAACAGTTTGCAGAGTTGCGCGTTCCCCAAAATACCCTGAAATTTTTTGGATTTGGTTTTGGGGCATTTTGCAGAGTTGTGTGCGTGATTGTGTGCGTTACTCATGCAAGGACTCGTGTGATTCGGCGCAGGCACTGCAGGGTCAGAAAGACGCCGTTTCTCCTGTGGTTCAATGTTGTCGCGCGCTGGTTGCTTCAGGCTCAAGTGGTGACACACCGTTGAAAGAAATTGAATTTGCTTTTTTTTTGGGGGGGGGGACGAAGGTGGGACGCGAAATCTGCAAGGTCTGGTGCACGCCGCTGAACTCGAACAGCTGCACTCACTCACGAGTGTGAAACGCATCCTGTTCATCGCATGACATGCAGGTTTCAACGCATTCGCGCAAGGGTGCTGATCTGCAATGAACACAACCGAGGTGCAAGGACGGCGCTGCAGCGTCCACGCACACCTCGAGACTGAAGATGATCAGCTGGTCTCTGCCGCGTTCACCCTGCCCTGAGGTCAGTGAGGAAAGGCAACCTGCACTGTTTAGATTTGCAGGAAATTCCACGTCCATCAAATGTTTTGTGCAAAATACTCGTGTTGACAAATTTTCGCCTGATAACAACGATCGTGGGAAAAAGTCATTGGTTTCCTCTCACCAGGATCCGGGAGCTGAGGCCTTGTCCTCCCCCCCCCCTAAAAAAAATAGCTCCATGGAGCTCGCGGTGATTTGAGGAAATTTCAGTTGCTCTGATTTGGCTTGCTCTGGTTTGGCTTCCTCTGATTTGGCTTGCTCTGATTTGGGTCACT
>JAAUXT010101746.1_pt1 | contig 10455 bp, 11 predicted proteins | sample 7278171 | NCBI WGS metagenome assembly JAAUXT01 (sample SAMN14350112, study PRJNA611818) | marine sediment metagenome | isolation source: surface marine sediment (1.8m) | place: French Polynesia: Moorea | collected 2018-08 | reverse complement strand
TGTCCCGGCCGCATTTTTTTTAAAATATTTCACTCCAAATAAATTGCCAGGAAAAAAATAAATATTTGTGTTTTTCTTAACCTATTCGATTGTTTAATTTTAAAAAAAAAAAAAAAAAAAAAAAAAAAAACCGACGGAGGTAAAAACAATAAGTCCGATTATCGGAGAAATCGGCCCATAAAAAGATTGTCACAGAGATGTTGTCATGGAAGCCAAAATCTTTCGTCAAGGCAATAACCCCAAAAGGTTCGAACTTTCAGTCAGCTTTGGGTGGAAAATAAATTCTCTGAGAACACGAGCGACACGCCTTGATCCTTTTTCCGGTCCGGATAATTTGCTGCACCATGGTGAACATTTTGAAGTGTTCACGTTGTCATAGAAACGTGGAATGCGTCTTGCACTTCCACTTTGTCTGTCAGACGATCAATAATGAGCACCTGCAGAATGGCCGGACGCGCCTTTTGTTTCCTGGAATTTAATCGCCATCATCACAGAAAAGGTCGGGGCGTGTCTCCATGCACCCACTCATCGATGGAAAGGAGAGGCAGGCATCTTGTCATTGCTGATCCGTGCTTGTCATTTCCCGTAAACGATCAACAGTCAGAAGCTGCGGACAAATTAGAAAGCTCCGGCGGCACACCGCACGTTCAGTTCACCGCCGCAACAACGGAATGTAAAGACAATTTCCAAGACTGTTTTTTTTTTTGTATTTCTTTTTTCAAATAAAAAAGAACAGACGACCTTGGAGGGATCAGTGGACGACGTACTTCACGAATTGTTTCAGTTGAGGTGAGTCTTGCTTTGCCTGTACGTACACAGTCTGTCAGCGGACACACACAACAAAAATTTTTTTTTGTTTGATTAGTCAAAGACATCTTGTTGCAAGAAGCCTTCATAAATTGTTTTTTTGATGCACGTATGTCCTCTCATCGCAGGTACGAGTGTGTACGTGCGTGAGAGAGTTGTCGGAAATCGGCTGAAAACGATGCGAGTTGGGCACTTCAGCTTTCGACTACAGCCACCACACACAACGGTGAAAATTTTGTTTACATTTCTGCGGCACAGGCGCGAAAAGGTTAGCTATTTGGGCACACAGGTCTGCCTTTGAGCAAGTTTCAATTTTTTTTTGCACAAAATGAAAAAAAGTTACCAATGCCAAAACACAAGTTTCAATTTTTCTTGCACAAAATGAAAAATGTTACCAATGCCAAAACACCAGAAGCAGCCTTTCCTATCGCCCAACAACTGGCCTGCAGGAACTGAAACAGCTTAACTTTCGAGAAATTGTCAACGTCGACTTTCAACACGTCCCATGAAGCGTAAAATGAACACACAACGAAACCCAGGAATAAATTCTCAAAAAGTTGGATCCGAAACAGAGGTTTCCCTCTCCCTGTCCCCCTGGTCCTGGTGCACCAGGAGGCTCCGACTCTTCCTTGGACTCTTCCTTTCCTCGTCCACCCTTTGCAACAAAATATTCCGAGCTTTGTTCTGTGTTGGCTGATGTTCTCGGGAGCACACATCCAGCACATTGGATTCTTGGTGCGCACGGGTTCCTCTACATCAATTGAAACACCTGAGCGTGAATTTTTAAAGATTTGGCTGGAATCTCCAACACCCCAAATCCTGCTGTATGAGTACATGTCTGCAGGACGTTTTGCAGTGGTTGCACTCTGCCGCAGACACAAGATTCATCTGTTAAGAAAACCATTTAGACAACCAGTCTTGTTTCTCCTAAATTTGGGTGTTTTGTGATCAACAACCCTTTTTTGTTGTACACCACAACACTCACAACACCTGGCATGCCGTACGGCTTGGCGTGATATTCCGCTCCCGTGGCAACCCAAGATGCATAATGTTTTCGCGGCATTTCGCACCTTCAAAATTCGGTGAGGAGGTGTTGAGCTGCATCCCGCGGACCTTTTCGTGGGGCCTCAATTGAAGCAAATGATGTTCGTGGGAAGCTGAGTCACGGAAGCCTGAACTGTGAATTCAAACGCGACCTGTGGCTGATTTACAACAAAAAATGGAAAAAAATTAAAATAATAATGATAAATAAAAAATATTTAAAAATTGCTTTTTAATTTTGCAATTTTTTAGTGCACCTGTTGAACATGTTGAAAAAAAATGCCCAGTTTATGTGAGTTGAAAGGCATTTTAACGCGTGTGTCTGTTGAGACTCAGAGCAAAGTGGCCTCAAATTTTATCGAAAGAATTTCGCCATGATTTTAAGTACGCATAATTTGTCTTTTATGCCAGCATTGCCCAGAGGAACTCTGTTCGCGGCAAATCAGGGTGGCCATGCCACAGTCGAGTCCGATGTTTCACTCATAGTTTTGTATTTGTCAATTAAGGCTGTCAATGCACTAATCATCCACAAATTATATCCAACCCCCCATATTAAGTTGCACAATGAACAAATCATTCAAAGAGCAAACATGGAAAAACAAACTTCTGATGTTTGGGTTCAAAAGTTGTCGTTTTTATTTGTTGAAATCAAGCAAATAATGGCACAATGAACTTACCTTAACAATACAGAATTGATAACTGTCAACTGTGCACAATGATGACAACAAAGAACCTGAGGGAGGACTTTGCATCAGGTGAAGAAGGAAAATGGTGAAAAAATGTTGGATCTGCTGCTCTATCTGAGGTTGTTTCTGATGTTAACAAAATGCAGAAGTCACAATCATTGTCAAAAAAATTATGTCAATGAAGACAGACAGTCAGGAGAGTGCAGACATAAGGAGTAAAACATTGAAGGAACAAGTAAAGGATGCAAGAGCAAATGCCAGGAAGCAAAACAAATACAAAGCAAATTGTGGGCTATTCCAGGCATGAGTTAGATAAGGATAGCATCAATGAATATTCGCAACAGTGCAGCAAGCAGAAAATTCACAACAGCAGCTTTTGTGATTCGGGTAAAGAATAGAGCAAAACTCATGAAATATTCTTGTTGAGTCTGTTTCCAGAGTTCAGAAAAGTCCTGCCAATAACACAAATTCAAGTTGAAGATGCACCTGATGCAATTGAAACTCCAGCAAATCTCATGGTAGCAAATCCATCACTGCAGCCATTTGCAGGGTCTGTCACTGAATTGCAAAATTCATCTATGAACTTCACCAACTTTCAGCCACCCACAACCCAGAATCAGCAAGTATTTCAGTTGAAAGCTGTCCCTTCTGAGGCTAATCAGTACATCCTGGAGGATGATCAAAATCAGGCATTTCCAGTTGCAAGCTTGCAAACCTGTGCATCCAGGAGTGCACCAACCTTGGAACCCACATGGCACATTTCAGGAGATGGTCCTGCCCACCCAATCAAGCATTTTCAGCTCAGAATACAATGTCTGTGTGACAAATGTGACTGTTATTCCACAAGATGGTCATTCATGAATGCAATTTCTCTTTTCATTAATGCTGTGCTAGTGGTGGTGGTCCTGTTGCAATATCTGCTCCAAGTCTTGGTCAGGTAAAGAGCTAACTCTGCAGAAATGTTCCGTCAACAAATTCCTGGTTTCTTGGGTTTCTTCGCTTGCATTGTACCTTATCCTTTTCATTTTTTGAACACCATGGGATCATCATTGGGCTTACATATTGCTTGCAGCTGTTCCTTCTGAATGTTGAATGAATACTCTATTTTAAAGGGAGGGGTCAAGAAATATACAAAACAACAGCAGCTTTGACAAGCCTCACTCAATTGTTTGAGCAGATGCTTGCAGTTCTTTCAAAACTCAAAAATTGAATGGCCTGAGGTGAATATATATCTCAAATTATATTAAAATGATAAAGTGGTATTGGAACACTTTGAACAGCTTGATGTCAATCTGGAGCAACTTGTGGATCATGTGGAAACACACAAGACTTTTTGGCTTCTGAAAATGAAAAATAGCAGGGGGAAATCAAGTTCAGTGGCAGATTACCCCTCAGCAACTGGAATTGGTTTAGTTAAGCATTTGGAGGAGTTGGAACAAATGCATTGGCTTTGTCAGTATGGCGCGTGTGCACAATGGAAGGTCAACTTGTTAGCAAGACTGCCCATTGAAAAGGAATAATGTCAGCCCCATCCAGTGACAACAATGAGAAAGTCAGCAAATACTCAAAGACATTGTTGAAGCCAAGAGACACAACAGGCTCATGAGACAATAGTGACTCCTGCTTCCGAAGACACTCAGGCACTCATCTGTAAGACCACCAGGCATTGCCATCACTGATGACACATGAAGCTTGACATTGGTTTGGCACACTTAAGGCTTGAAATTTGAGATTGTGTGCTTTGCCCTTGTTCTTTCAAAGTGGATCCAGCACCTGAGAACATCAAGAGAGTTGCTCGGGACCTTGTCTGAGGCTTACTCTCAATCCCAGTTGAGATGGATCCTTGCAGTTTTGGAAACAAAATGTTGGAGTTAGCCTGTTCAGAAGATGAGTGATAACTTTGGAATCAGCATCAAGTTTAGAAACAGTCGACCACTATCAAAGCATCGATGACACACATCATCCACTTACTGATGCTTGGCTTTGGATGAGACTGGCCCGAAGCATCAGACGGTGCAGAGAAGATGCAGCTGGAGAATGATGTGACTGTGACCATTGACGCATTGCAGCAACACAGCAGAACAACAGAAATAACATCTGGAGCAGCACAAGAGTCCACAAGAGAGACGACACCAAAAGACGATGCTGAGAACATCACCTGCTTTGCCAAGGACCTGGTTCTTTTTCAGATGAAGACAGCCAGGTGATTGACACCTGTGACATGAGTATGTACGAGGTTTGTCTTTTTAAATTTGCGCGCGCATCTTTTGCGTCAATTGCGTCAGGAAAAAATTCTTTTTGTGTTTTTACCAAAGTTTATTGCTTCCTAAATGCAACCATTATGTTTTTGTAATGATCAGACTGAGCCAAGTCTTTTTTTTTGATGAACTTGAAAATGGGCCACACCCTCCGATCCGGAACACATACAAGGGTCACTCTGATTTGTCTGTCACTTTGCACATTCAAAGATGTCCAAAATGACAGTTCAGATTTGCATTTTGGTCAGTCTAGCACTTCTCAAAGTATTCTCCTCAAGCCTGGATGCATTGTCGAAGTCGGTCAGGGTAACGCTCCATGGCATGCCTCCACTCTGCTGCTGGAATTTGGGCAATTTCATGGTCCACAGTGTTCTGAAGCAGCTGCACATCAGCGTGTCATTCTCCTCTGACCTTGAGGTGGGAGAACAGCCAGTAATCCGGAGGGTTGAGATCTGGACTGTACCCTGGATGTGACACAACTGTGATGTTCCTGGCTCTCAAGAAATCTCGGACAGGTCTGGAGTAATGAGATGGTGCATTGTCATGAAGGAGGCCCCATCTGCCAGCATGGAAAACTTGTGGTCGATTCCTCCTGACTGCTCTGAACATCCTTTGAACCACACCCAGGTAGAGTCTGCCAGTCACACCCAGTCCATTGGGTATGAATTCACGGTGCACAAGTCCAAACTGGTCAAAAAACACAACCAGCATGACCTTCGGGGTGTTTTGCTCTATCCGCACAACTGTTGGTTTGGCTGCTCCGGGGGCTAACCACGCCCTGTTCTGTTGCCTGTTTTTTGGATCCCATGTGTAGAACCATGCTTCATCTGCACAGATCACATGGTCAACAGGCCCTCTGCGTGAAATTTGATTCAAAGCCACCCTGGCACAAGTCACATGGCGGAGGTTTTGAGGGGTGGTTAACAGATGCGGTATCCAGTGCGCACTTTTCTTCTTCATGTTGAGGTCTTTCTGGAGCAACTTGTGGCTGGTGTTGGTCGACAAATTTGTCTGTGCAGCCAGTTCTCACACTGTCCTGCATGGATCTGCTTGCAACAACTGTCTGACCTGCTGAATTTTGGCTGCAGTCTGGTGGGTGGGTCATCCTGTATGGGGCGCATCCTTCACCTCACATAATCCATTGCCAAATTTGTTGAACCACCTCCTGATGGACGAGTCACTCAAACACTGTCTCCCATGAAGGATGTGCATCCTGGCTATGCACTCTGCCATCGACATGCCTGACTGGACACAAAACTGGATGTCATGTCGCTGAATCAACTTGGCATTGACCATTTTGCACAAGCGCAAATCACGTGCAGTCAGTTCAGTTCGACGCACCGGTCTGAATTGCCACACTTTGCAAATTGAATTCAATGGGTCTCTGACCTGTTGAGGACACCAAAATCGATCCACACACACATCAACTTCCATTCCAATAGACTACAACTGGACAAAAGGATCACACCAAAAAAAACCCCGGAAAAACCGGACCCCGCGCAAATTTAAAATGACAAACCTCGTATATGTACGCAGCAGCCAATTAAGTAAGATTGACCCATCCACAACCTCTGCATCTTGGCCGAGTGTGAATCTGGTTTTGCCACAAATTGGTGTCCACGATAATATCTTTCACAGGGGCGTGCCTCATTGTGCATCACAGTGTTCGTTTTGTTTATGAGGTTTGGAATGTATATTTCCTTCTTTTTGCGTTTACGGTGTTCCATACTGATCAACCACTTCTTCTTCTAGATAGGACTTCAGGTTTCGTAGCCAAAAAGAATACAAATATCAACAGTAACATGTTCTTCTCTTTGATCAAAAATTGAAATTTTCAGTGTGATGGCTATCAAACCTGGCACACTGAAATTTTTTTTGTCAGTTTTTGGTAAATATAATTATCTCTAATCAATGAGAAGGCTATTTAGGTTTAGAATAAAAATATCTGCAAGAAAAAGCTTGAAAAAGTGACCAAAAAGATAGATTTTGTGATCGTAAATTTGGCAGAGTGACAAACTTTCCTTGAAATTGTCACCAAAAGGAGAATATGAGCAAGAGACCCTCTTTTGGCTGAAAGTTGTACTGAGGGTTAGCTCTATTGTAAAGAAAACTAGTACATTTGCACTAAAAATTACAGTGAAATTAGAGCACAGCTGAAGGATAAATTTGGACTGACTTCATTCCATTAGAGAAGCTTGTTTCCTTACCACATGAAAGTATGATATTAGGATATGTTTTGGGAACACCTTTCATTGGAATATCACAGCAGACAGGCATGCCACCAAGAAGGAAATATAAATTTTGTAACTTCGTACCACGCACTGTCTCACCCGAGATGGATTTTCGTGCATCACCAACTCAGATGCAGAGATGCAGAATAGCAAAGTTCAAGACAAAAAGCAATTTTGATTCGCGTGTAACAATTTGAGGATCAGATGTGCTTGTGATATTCTCTGACCTTGCCAACGTTCAAGCTGGAATACAGAGATGACCCTGAAAGTGTGCTCAGTTGTAATGTTAGGATTATACTTTGAAAAGGCAAGTAACTGAACAACTAATGTATGAACCAACAAACATTGTAAACTCCAGATGATGTACTCGAAATAAATCGTCCTGTCTGGTTTGAGCGCGGTCGCCACCGAAAAGAAGCGACGACAGAAGGTCAAAATTTATCAAGAAGGGACCACTACGCAGGTGCATGCAAGCCTTCTGTGCCTGGGTTTTACTTTGGCAGTGTAGACAAAAAATCAATTTCGAGTACCAAACACGAAGGTCTTCAGCTCTGTGGGGTCTACGCGGATTGTCAGGAAGCAGGTAAGGTTTGCCAAAAGCACTTCGTCTTCAACAACATTGCTCACTGCAACCTGGAATTTAAAATGGCATTGATTTGCACCAATAGTCCACATGATTGTCGCACGCACAAGCAAAAGGGTTTTTAGTAAAGGAAACACTACCCTTACAAACCGCACATTTGCAGTGCCAGCTGCGGCTCCTGAGGGACTGGCAGTCCTTCCGCAGAGCTTTCACAAATGAAAAATTCCCATTATGCTCCTGCATCTAAATTAGACATTGTAGTAGTTTAGAGATTCGGTATCGCAGTTAGGTTCAAGAGATAACTCTCGAGCACTCATAACCCGCACATTCATGCAATGAACAGGAGCAACAGCCAATATGATATAATTGTGATGGCCAGTTCAAGATAAAAGAATCATTTTGTTCTCTTTCGTAGTATAAAGGGGGGAAAATAGAGATATTTTTTTCTGTTTGAGATAACACCCTTCAGCATTGTTATCTGGTCATAAATCCATATTGCTTGATTTTGTTCCTGCGAATGGTTCATTCAAACCCAAAGTTTGTTCTTCTCAAACCCAAGAGTTGTTGTCACCAATCAATTTCTCGATTCAATCACACGTGTTATTTTCTGCTCTCCTATGAAGCTGTGTGCACGAACAGCTTCTTGTATTAAAGTACACGCAAACCTCTGATCAGGGATTCAACCTGAAACTGCTACCTGCATGCACACCTGAAAGAACAAAGTGCTAGCAAATGGTACAGCAGCAGTGTGAGTCAATAGAGAAAGGAGAAATGGCTACTCTCTCCTGACGCAAGCACAGAACCATCGCCGGCCAGTTGAGTGACTGAAGGTACAATGCCGACCAGGGATCTGCCTCAAAATATTGTGACATCAGACACACCCACTCAACCAGTCACCATGTGTCATGATTCCAGGAACACGGGGTGAAACTTGAATGATACATCACTCTTGTTTATTGTCTTGGAGATGTGTGCGATAAAAGCCAGTGAAGCAATAAATTGAGGACGTCTTGGGCTGAAGTGATGAATGAGGCTGGTGAGGGTTGCCTGGGACTGCACCCCGAGATTGACTGGGCCAACAGATGATGACAACGGAGAGGAGGATCTCCTTGACAAACAGTGCACTGGAAAGCCTTGCCCAGCTTTGTTGCTGCTGTGCAAGGAACACTCCAAAGTGTAAAAGAACTTGCAACAACGTGTTAACACACCAGAATCTGCAACAGGACCGGCCTATCATCAAGGTTTCCCTGTGTCGTCAGGGTCGTGACACACTGGTTGTGGCAGGGCGGTCAGACACAATGGTCACTGAATGGTGCAAACCCCAAACTGACCACAGACACACTGGACAGCACATCACATCAAGTTGCAACATTCAATTTCAACTTTTTGAACATTACAAGTTTGTCACTGTACAGTCAATGGAACTTGAAAAAGATACCACACAGTTAACTGAACTCAAAAATATACCGTACAGTCAACTAAACCCAAAAATATCCCTGTATAGTACTAAAACTAACTGTACAGTTGACTGAACTCCAAACTATCCCCATACAGTTTACTCAACTCAAAAATATTGTGGTACAGTCCTCAAAAATATAAACCTCAGCTGTATGGTCAACTGAATGTAAATATCACTGTTCAGTCATCTAAAAAGTTATACCAACCCTGCTGACTGTCCCATCCAGGGGTATGCTATACTGCTGAATGGCTAATGGATCCATTGACAGGATAGGGCAGCCTATGCTGCATGTTGAATCTCCTGTAGTGTATCTGAGCATATTAAAAATGCAGGAAACACATCCACTGAATAGAAGGGTGCAGCATGGGCTGTCCCGTCAGGCGGCACGGGCCGCCCCGTCGCCTCTCAGTGTGTCCGCACCCTCAGGATTTGTGCCCCCCCCCCATCTTTGATGAGGAACAGAATGAAGCGAGCTGGTATCTTTTTGTGATTTCAGGTTGGACTGAGAGAAATTCTGTTGGAAGAGGTCTCAGGCCTGCAGTGGCGCATTGGATCTCCCACATCAGCATCCTGTATGCATGTACTCCCTGATCCAGCTCCAACAGTGATATTTGTCACTCTCAAAGGTTGCAAAGTGATTCTGAGGGCCAGATCATCATTGTTGTTCACAAGTTTATTTATATGCTCAAACACACGTTTTCCGACCAAGGACAGTTATCATTTGGAGGTATGCAGAGATTATATGTGTGAGAAAATATTGGGGACCTGAATAAAATCGTTACAAGCCCGTGTCAGTCTCCTTGTTTCGCGAAGCGCTATTCAGGCAGGACAATCAGCCTGCATGGCCATGAAGTGTCCCTGGGAATATGATCAAATGTTCAGACAAAGACAAAGAAACCGGTGTAGCGTGCCCGACTGACTTGTGTTCCAAATGACACGTGTCAAACGGGCACGGTTTAAAGGCATGCCCCATTGACTGCACCTGTGCCCGAGAGGCATGGTAAGCCCTCAAGGTGCAACCAGCAAGCCAATGGGGCATGGGTCCACCCATGCCCAGGAAACATATCACAAGTTAACCCTGTATCTGGAGGATGTGGACTTATAATGTAGACCAAGAATATGATATTCCATCATTTTTCTTTGCATGCACTTTTTTCCAACAAGGAAGATGACAATCTTGTTAAAGTTGACTTTGTCCTTGGAGGATTTAGTTGCTAAGTTGAAACAGAAAGCTTATGTGATCATATGTGAAAGGCTCCTTTTTGAAGGATACTCTCTTGAGGGATTACTCCAATATTCATTCGTGTTTCCTGGATTGCTTTGGTAACCCAGAAAATGATTGGAATCTCTTTCTTGAGAATATTCAACAGATGTTCTTGAAGGTTTACCT
>JAAUXT010075272.1_pt1 | contig 10456 bp, 10 predicted proteins | sample 7278171 | NCBI WGS metagenome assembly JAAUXT01 (sample SAMN14350112, study PRJNA611818) | marine sediment metagenome | isolation source: surface marine sediment (1.8m) | place: French Polynesia: Moorea | collected 2018-08 | reverse complement strand
CTTTGACGCTCAGCATCAGAACTTGGACAGAAGTACGCCACTCAAAATTATCCTAGTCAAGGCACCCCAATTTGCAGGTTATACACGGCCCCAGCAGAAAACCTTCGCACATTCACTGTAAGGAAATCGATTTGACGCAGCATCTTTGATTTGCACAACGCATCCGACGTGCAACAGGCCAGAGCTCTGCAAGGTCTATAAATTTGTTTTGATCAAGGGGTCTACGTGACAAGTTTCGGTGCACCAGCCAAGCAGAATGTCTGTCAGAGCGTAAGACACACAGACTGAGCCACACGGAGTTCACATGACTGAATTCACCTCACCCACAAACGTTTTGCATTCCCAAATCAAACGCATTCTGGAAAATTCCGGAAAATGCACGAATGATTGATTTTTTGGACTCACCTGTTTTATCTGATCATGTGACTACGTTTGCATCCTGGTTTACGTCCTTGACCTGCCGTGCTCTAGAAACTGTATCAAGCATCATGGTTGGTCGTTTCGGAGGCGCGGCGCTGTCAGCCAATCAGAAAGCAGCTTCTAGAACAGCTCGGTTGCAATTTTGTTTTGGAAAATACTGCGTAATTTCTTGGAAAATATCTTTGTTCTGGAATTTTTGGTCAATTTTCGGCATTCAAAGATGACAGACGCCATGTTGATAGGTGAAGAGAACGTTCTGGACACCGAGCAGGACACCAAACAAAAGGTAATCGGGGAAAGGGCCCCAAAGTGTTCCTAATGTTGGTGTCATCAACTGAACGAGTTGAAACCACCTTGGAAGTTGCATAACGATGTGAAATCCTAACCGTATAAAAAGCTTCGACGGTTGTGCTTCGTCACTGTTGTACCGACTGTCGTTGAAACAACGTCTTGAAACCTGTGGAAGGTGTCGCGCTCGTACACATTCAACACACCAGCTCCGTCTGCAACACTCACATTTTCCAAAGTCGAATCTGAACAGAGTCACAGACTCTACACGCTTTGCGGAAATTTGACTTGTGCGTACGATCCACGTCAGGTGAGGCATTTTGTACGACAGTGCGTGACGAGTGTGCGTGTATTCGTGCGTGCGTGTTGTGTCGGACCCAGAAAGACGAAGACATCCCTGCCCCCCCCCCCAGCATTTGGCCGAACCATTGACCGCGGATCTGGAAGAACCTCGGGGATGACCTTGGACAGCGATTCAAATCAATCCCTTGTGCCTCATTTAAAATTTCCCAAAGTGAAGTAGACAATTCAAGATTGCCCTGCCGCTTTGGGTCACCTTCATGGGTCCTGCGCGCGCGCGCGCGCGCGCGCGCGTGTGTGTGTGTGTGTGTGTGTGTGTGTGTGTGTTGTGTTGTAAGTGCCAGACTCCCGAGTCTTGAGTCAGCATGCCGTCTTGTGAGCTGACGTGTCAGAAGCCACGGGTTCGTTTCAGTGATTCAGCATCAGATAGAACCACGAACCACAAACAGAACTGACTCAGTTCCACTCACGACTCGAGACTGTCGGGACGTTTGTTTTGGATTGAGACTTTATGAGTTGGATTTGAGGTCAACCAAGTTGCGTTCTGTGTTCTTGTCACGTGTTGTTCGCGGAGAACAGTGTGTATGTTTGGTGCCTGTCTTTGTGCACAGCATTTGCTCAGTTTTCTTTGATGACTCGAAACATGAACTAATGCGCGCCAGGTTCGAACTGTAGATTGACAGACAAGAAAAGGACAAGAAGAGAGGAAGAATGGTGAACTTGAGGAGCCTGGCTCAACTCGACTACAACCAGCTGCACAACTCGGGGAGGCGTCGCTCCACGCCGCGCCGGAGCCCTGGGCCGGACGCCGCCGCCCTGGATCACGGCTACTGCCTCACTCCGGGACAGTACCTCCTGCACCACGAGTACACTGGGCTGAGCCCCGTCCACACCACGGATCCGTGGGAGGCCGAGGCCAGTCCGGGGAAATCCAGATTCGAACTGAACAAGGAGAAAACTGGACCCAAGCGTCGCGAGGTTCATTGGGATTTGTCGAGCGTTGAGAAACCCGGATTGGAGACGATGCGAGAGGCGGTCCCTGGATACGACGTGCTGAAGCGGACGGCCCTGGATCCAGGGGCCGTGGCGGGTCTGCTGGGCCCGGGGCTCGGGGCCTGGGAGGAGGACCCGGACCTCGTGGAGCGGGTCCACAGTCTCGGAGAGGTCCTGGGGCTCGCGCGCGACCTTAACATCTCCCTGGAGGGCATGGACCTCGGAGTGCTGCCTCCTTCAGGCCCAGAGGCGAATCCAGCGTCCACTCACATGGACGGAACGGGTGATGTCAAAAACTCACGTGACACCACAGGCCCGCAGGATGACGTCATTGACGTGCCGGATGACGTCATGGATTTTCTCATGGAAGCCACCATGGAGGCGAGACCCGATTCAGCGCTGCAATTTGGATCTTCTACACCGGAAGTTCGCAACCGGAAGTTTACAGCGATGAGTCGTCAACAGGCGTCTGGCCAGCTGTACAAAAGTGTATGTGCCGCGTTTCGTGCATGCATGCGATTCAAACGACGTGGGATCTGCAGCAGGGGTGGATTCGGGTGTTCGGTAGCTGGGTAGACCCGGCTTCAACTTTGAAAATTGAGAAAGTTCGGGCACCTACAAGAGGCGAAAAAGTTGCGAGAGACCAAAATGTTGGGTTCCGGATCCACGCTTGTTTCGTTCACTCTGATTCAGTTCACTTCGGTGCGTTTTGCGTCCCAACGTTTCAAGTCAAAAGGACTTGCACAAGGACGCAAGGCGTGTCCAAAGTGGAACAGAATTTTCATTCCTTCCCGTTCAAAGCTTCCTGTTTTGAGTTGTGTGTTGAGCTGCGTTGGTCAGTTTTATGTTCTCCCTGCATGATGGGTAGATTCTAAGTTTCAAACAATTCCCCCCCCCCGAAGAAAAAAAAACCACTTGGGTCGGTTTCTCTGTCTGTTGTGTTGAACATCTAGAACCTGACCCAGTGTGACTCTGTGAAACTTGGTAAAGAACACCTCAGTCCATTAAGAGATACCAAACCATGACGTTGCTTTAGAAACTTGATTTTCAGGTCACAAACGAAACAGTCGTCGCATTTGGTTTCCTGGGAGATAAACATGCGCAAAGCATTCCACAAACATGGCGACCGCTCCGCAGCCAATCAGATGCAGCGATTTTTTGTTTTCAGGGAGGAAAGGGGGCGACCCCGAAAAGCAAAGCGAAGAGGGGGCGGAAACCAGCCAAGATCGACGTGAAGGCGAAGCTGGAGAGGAGCCGCCAGAGTGCGCGCGAGTGCCGCGCGCGTAAGAAGCTGCGCTACCAGTACCTGGAGGAGCTGGTGTCCAGCCGGGAGAGGGCGGTGTTCCAGCTCAGGAGCGAGCTCGAGCAGGTGCGTGTGTGTGTGCGTGCGTGTGTGTGTGCGTGTGTGTGCTTGCGTGTGAAAAATATTTAGATCAGGGGAGCTCGAGCAAGTGTGTATGTGTGTGTGCGTGTGTGGAGGGGTCTGTGTGTCTGTACGTGCGAGCGAGTTGAGATGGACAAATTTTGGTCACTCTTCCTGTTTGTCTGTCTCCTGCCAGTCTGTCTGGGATTCGAACCAAGGGGGGACCATTTGTGTCTTATTGTGTGCTGACGAAAGTAGTGCCCATTGCTTTGTGCAAGGACTCAACACAGGACACGTGTCCACGGTTGTTTGAACACACGATCGCAGCCCCGATTTTTAACACGCGCTTGTGTGTGTGTGTGTGTGTGTGTGTGTGTGTGTGTGTGTGTGTGTGTGTGTGGTGATTCCCGACTCTGTATCAACGCCTTTGTCTCCGTGTCCTTTCAGTTCAAGAAGTGGGCGTCGGAGCTGGACGCCGGCGTCGTCCCTACGGGACTCGAGGAGTACCTGAGTCGCGAGCGACGCCGCAAGGAGCGGTCCACGTCCGAGTCGAGCACGTCCAGCTACGTCATCAGGTCGCGACGCCGCCTCACGACCGACCCGCGCGAGTCCGAGTCCAGCGACGTCAGCGCCGGCGGCGCGGCCGACGGCGCAGCGAGTCCGGTCCACGTGTAAAACTTGACGGTGACGGTGGCGTTGGTGATTGACGGCGTCGAGATGACGTCTGGCGGCGCAACGCCGAGTCTGTTGTTGACATCACTTGCGATGTTGTGCAGAAACCGGAAGTGACTTTGAGGCCAACCACGTGACGCCTCTTGTTGGGGATGGTAGCGCCAGAGCCTGCGCAATGGCGTTGCTGCGTCGTCGAAGGCGTCACGCTGCTCGGCGTCGCTGTCTCGGGACTGGTTACCTGGCAACTGGAAACAACGCCACCTGTGGAACAGTATTTGAAACACATCAACGCCCTGACTGTCATGGCGCTTGCGTTCAACGCGCTACGTGGGGAAATAGCGACGTTTTCCCACCGACTCCTTGGAACATAGATCTAATGACCTTCGTTGTATCCCAGCTGTGTTATGGTGTACATGTTCACTTGAATAATTTTTGTCTCCGGTGTGTGGATTTTGCTGCCTGTGAAGGCAAAACATTCAGGGTGGATCCAGAGAAGACGCCCCCTGTGGACTGTGTAGAGACGCTTTATTGAGGACGCGGACGTCTCGTGTTGCTGGTCAGTACGTGACGTCATCGCCTTGACACGTGGTACAAATAGCCGAGCAACACGTGTGATTGGTGCAGGGGTTGTTTGGTGCCGCGCCCCCTGGATCTGCTTGTAACATCTCGTGGACCGTTTTGACCTTGAGGATTGTTGCCGTATCCACCCGTGTGCAAGACACACCTTTTTTGCCTTGAATTTTGAATGTGTCTCGTATTGTTTCAACAGGAACTCAACGCTAGAATTCAAGGGCCTTTTCTGGGGCGTGTCTTGTACCTGGGTGCGACGTAAACAGGGATGAATACGGTATTTCACACTGCGTGCGTTGCTTCCCACAACCGGCTTGTTGAGGACGCACCGCGCACAGTGTGCGTTCGTACAGTGTGTTTGGTGTGGTGACTGCTGTATCAGTGATGTATCAAATTGAATTAAAATAGAAGCTCGTATCGAAAGAAGAATCTGGTGTCCAGTGTGCAACGTGCGCAACAGGGGTGGGTCCGGTGGGAAGGGTCCTCGAGTCTGTTGTCACACCCACGCAAAACTGACGACGCCCCCCTCTCTCTTTTCTGGCGCAGCAAACATTTTGTCCACAGGCCCCTCAGAAATGGGTCAAACCTGGGTGTTTCTTCTGTTCTACAACACACGGGGGTTGGGGAAGGACCAGAGGTCCCCTATCGGGGAATAATGCTTTCAAAATCTAGTCAAAGAAATGTTGGAGGAATCCGCCCAGCGCAGAACTTGGCTGAAAAGTCAGCTCTGTTGAAGGACCCTGTTCCTGAAGACAACATAAAATTTTGTACCATTTGTATTGTTTCTTGCAAAGTGAGGCTCTGCAAAAAGATCTGCTTGCCCGTGGGGTGGGGCACTGGACGGACGGCTTTGGAGCAGCTGAGTTTTCTTGGGACGTAGTGGACTGTTGGGGTTGTGATGACGAACCTGTCTCAAGCTGTTGAGATATGGATGACGAATTAGACTTTGTACGCACACGCACCGATTGAGGTGACGCAAGGCAGTGTGAAAACGAGAATCAAACATTCGGTCTCTTCATTCATCCTCACTGTGAAAGAGTTGCACTGGAAGTGCGTAAAATTGACCCGGTGTAACAGAACCCGACAAGGACCACATTCCGCCGACGGAACAAGGTCCAAAAAATTCAGGACCATATTCTCACTGGCTAGGACTGAGCTCCAACAGGTTGGTGTGTGGTCCCAGATAATTTTCAGGACCAGACCCCAATCTTGTGGTAAGATGGTCCAAAAGATGTTTCAAGACCAGACAATGACCAGATTCGACAGTTGGCATCCAGTCTTACCATGAATATTATAATCAGAGAAGCACCTCATTAATTTCAAGGTGGGGGTGTGGTCATGAAGGAAAAAACAGGACTACACTCCCACCATGACTGAGGACATTGACTGGTCCTGAAATTTCAAGGCCCAAATTCCGCCGGCAGAACGAAATGAAGGTCGGGGTCTGGTCCTGAGACACCGTTGTCGCCGCCGAGCAGCTGGACAGGTCGGTCGGTGCGAACTGTCCTTGATGCAGAGCGACAGCAAGTCTCGTCCGTTGGGACCTGAGCTGAAACGTGCGTGTTGCGGGTGTGCGTGGTGACGCAGCGCGCGTGACGCATCCAGTGTGTGGTGCCTGATCCGGACGCACTTGTTCGGCTGATGCTGCATGGACGTAAAGAGCTAATCAGGTAATGGCCCCGCGTGCCCCCCCCCCCCCGGACTCCCCTCCTCTGGACTCTCCGTCTCTCCCCGCACTAATCCACTCTGGATGATTCTGATTCTGAATCGCAATCCGCACTCAGTGCATGGAGTCGTTCTGCGACCGGGCTGTACGAGGGGTCCAAGGCTGGCGGTTCGGGTCAGCATGTTGGGTTGTATCAAGATCTCATAAGTACTGACAATCTGCATGTTCAAAGGGGAAGTCACTTGCCAAGTCTGCACTGCATGAGAAGGACGCCTACGGTATTGTAAGCCAATTTGGCGACACTGATTTTCAAACTGAATCTCAGGCATTGATGTCCGCCTCGTACCCAGGGACCACGCCCCGATGGACCCACCCTCAGGACCCACCCTGAAGAAGCGTCACAAAATGCGTGTTTCCTATGGACGGTTGAGCGATAGGTTGGTCCTCCGAACTGGTTCCATTGACCTTGTGAGGGTCACCTTTGTGGGATTCAAAGGGTCAGGACCCGAGAGTCTTTACGTCTCTGGCAGCAACTCCACACGATGAGCCCCGACGAAGATTCTGAGTGGGTGGGTGGAGGCTTGGAAATGCCCGTCTTGTGCATGGTTTCTGCGCACGTTTGTTTGTTGCCACTGATCCATTCCGGGAACCCAGGGGACTTGAGGTCACTGACCCCAGAGCGAGATGCGTGCGTGGGCCGGAGACTCCGACAGAAGCCAGACTCGATCGATGTGAACGGACCCATAGGACTCCGGTACCCACAGACCTGAGGCCAGTGCCAGTACACACAGACTTCAAGTGGGACAACCAGGCTCAATGAGAGGAATTAGGTCTGTGCTAACTGGCACCCACAGACCCAAGGCTCCCATGTGAAGGTGGTAGGCCCAGTGCCACAGGTCTGTGGGTTGTGAGGCCTCTTGGTACCATGATGCCGGTCTGTGGGTTGTGAGGCCTCCTGGTACCATGACACTAGTTCTGTGGGTTGTGAGGCCTCCTGGTACTGTGACACTGGGTCTGTAGGTTGTGAGGCCTCCCAGTACTGTGACACCGGTCTGTGGGTTGTGAGGCCTCCCAGTACCATGACACCGGGTCGGTGGGTTCTGAGGCTTCCCGGTACCATGACACCGGTTCGGACCCTCTCCAGCTCCATTTCGGGTCCGCCAGAGACGCGATCATCATTCTCGCATCAAGGACAAATAAATGGTCTGTCAGCTTGTGTGCAGGGAACAACGAAACAGAAGAGTTCGGCTCAGGTGATGCACCGCAACGACTTACTCTCAATTCTGGTGGTGGGTTGATGCTCATGTAATCGGTGCACGCGGAGAGAAAGTGAAACAGCCGAAAGCTCAAGACTGCCACCCACGTGCTGTGTACGAGGACCACTCATGTGTACCGAAAGAACCAGGTGCAAAGACGTCTTGGCGTCCATGTCCTCGGACGTCAAATACAGCTTTTGAGTGCGTGAACTTCGCAGCAGCTCACAACACTGCAGGTGCAGGTGCGGTGGCCACATCAAACCTGCCCAAAGTCGCGTGGAACGGCTGTTGTTTACTCTCACAGAACAAAGCCACGTGTTTCCGGTGGGATGTACCACGTGTTTCCGGTGCGACGTACCACGTGGGTCATGTCACGTTGACATCTCAGCTTGACTACATCATTTGTGTTTTTCTTTGAGTCCGGCAAGTTGTTATTGTTGTCGTGAACTGGTCCATTTCAAGTGCACTGAGGACACGTGGAGTTTTGGTGACGTCACGTGACAACGAAAGGAAAGGGATCCAGGCTCTGAGTTCTGACTCTAAACTTTGCGTCGAGAGTCGTATTGCTTCCATAAACCCCATGCACGTGTTTGTGGTTTGTGGTTCAGATCAACACGCCGTCGTGGGGGGAGCGGGGCAGCCCTTCTCAGCCAGATTCTGAAACAGCAGATTCTGGAGACCGCATCATGGCGAGTACCACCGCAGGGGGCAGGTACAGGTATGGGGGGGAATTTCTGTCAACAAATGCACTGAAATTCTGACCAGGACGTGGTGACGTAGCATAGCAAGGTCACCAAGGCTGTTTGCGGCCCATCCCCCGGATGCGCGGCCCACACCCTCCACGCGTCCCCGCCCCGTGGGGCCTCGGAGTCCGGTAGCAAGGCTTTCATCTTTTCTGCATGTGGAACGAGAGGCAGAGCCAGGAGGGCTCAGCTCAGGGCCCAGGGTACAGGCCTTCTGAAGTGTATCCGCGTGGGTCAACTCAGTTGCAGCGCCGCAGAAACAGGCCCCCTTCTGAGCCCAGCACACCCACACACCCGCAGACGCACACACACACACACACACACACACACACACACACACACACACACACACACACACCAATCACATAGAAAAGGTGCCTGTTTGTTTCCGTCAAACCTGTGCGGTGCTTGCATTGAGTCTCCCACACATTCAGGGCGCTGCGCTTTTCCACCCTTGTACGTCAGTCCTTTCGTGCAGGAATCCGCATCTGAGTACAGCTCGGATTTCAAGGCTCCAAGACGGACGTCTCTCTAATTGACTGACCAGTGGAGAGCGTGCGTGGGGCCCATCCCATTGTTTACAATTCCCTCAACCAATCAGAGAAGGATTTAGGGGGCTCGGCCCTGCCTGATAGCACCACGTCTCCAGGGGTCTGTGACGCGGTTCCAAGTGTCCAGGGCCCCGGCACCTGACGAACACACAGAACTCGCCTGAACCTCGTGTGTTGGGCCCGCGCGCGTTCGCAAAATGCAGTGTTGAACTCACACCAGAACTGACTTAAGCTATACAGCTGCTTTGTCCCGTGGGAAGTATTCGCGCAGAAAGGACAAAGCAGTCCAAGTCAATCCAGGTGTCTTTCTCACAAACCCTCTTTGAATGTGGGCACTCAGCGCAACTTCGTGATACCTGGGAAGTATTCACGGCTTTTTCTCGGTCGGTGCCTCAAATCTTTTGTGGTTTAGATTCCAGATTGACGTCATTTGGCTGTTCGTCTGTGCTGCCGATCTGCAGCCAATGTGGTTAAGTTGTGAGAGACGGACGGGTTTGCTAAAACTCCCCATTGTGACAATTGCGGTCCCTCCCTCCCTCCCCACATACTGTAGTGTTTCCCAGTGGAAATCCCACGGACACTAGGGAAGGCGGACGGCGCAAATTGTCTCTGTTGACACGTGACCAGTCCCTTGATTGAGGCAATGATGAACGCGCGCATGCGCACCGAACTGTGAACACCCGCGTCTGCGAGAAAGACGTAACAGACGTGGGCGTGGCCGTGCCTTGTTTGGATTGGAACCTGAACTCAAGGCCCACCCGTGACCCCCGAACAAATGATCCTTTTTTGGCTATTTCTGCCGACTGTTGATTTCGAACGTCAGAGTCAGGGACCCTGAGTGTCATCACTCCTGGCATTTACGGCTCAGATCCATTGTCCAGAGCAGGCGTGATTTCAGCCTCCCACGTACGTCCTCGTGTCTCTCTGTCAGGCTCGAATTGCTTGTTTTTCCGTGTGCTACATGTGTTGAAAGTCAGGGCCAGGCGCCCCACAGAATCAGATTCCAACCCCCTCCCCCCACATACAGCGCGTGCGCTGGAGACCTGCAGGGTCCAGGGTCCATGGTCCAGGGTCCATGGTCCAGGGTCCAGGGTCCAGGGTCCAGGGTCCAGGGTCCAGGGTCCAGGGTCCAGGGTCCAGGGTCCAGGGTCCAGGGTCCAGGGTCTAGGGCCCAGGGTCCAGGGTCCAGGGTCCAGGGTCCAGGGTCTAGGGCCCAGGGTCTGGGGTCCAGGGTCCAGGGTCCAGGGTCCAGGGTCCAGGGTCCAGAGTCCAGGATCCAGGGTCTAGATCCGGGGCGTCCAGGCCCTCAGGACCGAGTCTTTTCGTTGTGAAGAATCGAGCTCTGCAGGACCTCGACGTTCTTCTGCGAACAACAAGAACCGAGTCCAGTGCCCCCTGAACGTGTCGCACTGAGGAGAAGCAGGTCGTTTCGTACGCGATGTGTCAGTGCCTCACAGACCTGCTGGAGCTGGGGTCAGGGTCCCATGACCCAATGCGCAACTGGATGATCTCACCTTTACACACCAAACGAGAAGCAGTGCTCAAGGCAACTGCAGTGCGAAGTCCCTTGCAGCGTTGCAGCGGCGTTAATGTCATCAATTCTTCCTTGTTTATCAATTCTTCCTGGTCCTCCT
>JAAUXT010130564.1_pt1 | contig 10457 bp, 10 predicted proteins | sample 7278171 | NCBI WGS metagenome assembly JAAUXT01 (sample SAMN14350112, study PRJNA611818) | marine sediment metagenome | isolation source: surface marine sediment (1.8m) | place: French Polynesia: Moorea | collected 2018-08 | reverse complement strand
TGATGAATTCCCATTGACAACTTGGCTCGTTTAAAAGCCATGCTTGCAAATGTTTTGACAGTGCACTGAATGAACCAGGCATCGCTCACACACGTGTCGACATGCCTGGCATGCGCACAGAATAGTCTGAGGTCAATCTTATTGCATAATGGACGAGAAACTGCCGAGAGCCCAGACATGACCGGTGCAAGGAATTCCTGATAGATCCTCGTATTTTGTGAAAACTTGTCTGCTGGAGACATTTCATCAGAATTGCCACGTGGCGACCAAGGGATATCGTTTTCTGCATATCCTTTCGCTGCAAGCTGCAAAGGATTGTTGGTTCTGGCATCACACTTGATGGCAAGGTAAACACACAAAGTACGTCTCAAGCAGTTCCATCCTTTGCTCTGCATTCAGGTGCGTGACTCGGTGCCTGCTCCAGTGCAATGATCGCGACATGTGGCCACTTTCCTTTCCTGCTGACAAGTGTTTGTCCTCGAATCGATGGGAAAGAAGATTTGGGGCAGGGGTTGCAGACAACATGACCGCAAACCTCAGGACCTGACAACGCCTGCCGTCAGTCGAATCCAACATCAACACACGGAGAGCGTCGCCACAAAAAGGCAAGAACTAATTTCCTGCCTGCAAAAAAGGTTCAGGTTGCGTATATTTTATGTGCTTGGCGGATAAAGCAATTGAGAAAACCCTTCGTGTTTGTATCATCACCAATCCAATCACGACGTCACGTCAACCTTCCCACAGGACGCTGCGCACAACGGCTCCAACAGAAACACGTGTCTGGGAAACAGGTGCGTCTCGTCTCGCTCAACAAACAGTGCGTCCAGCAGACAGTGTGATCCACTGGCGGTTGACAAAAAGGCATGGCCTTTCATATGACCCCCACCCCTGAAATTTGCAACCCACAGACAGAGAGACACAGACGGACACACACACACACACACACACACACACACACACACACATACATACACACACATACAGAGGCCATGACAGCCATTGCACAAAGTCGGGCTGCACGCTGAAAAATCTTGGGACATCTGGAACGATGACGAACGGGAACGCAAGACAAGCCTTTGTCTGTTCTGGTTTCAGAATTCAGCCGTGTGTTAGCGCTTTGGTCACAACGTGTGTTTGTCTCCACCAGAAGCCAAAGCAGACTTCATCAGAAGCCTTTTTCTGCCAGCATACATCGTTAGCACCGGCTTAAAAGCTCCCAGCAACTTTTATGGCCAAAACAAGCCTTAAGTAAGTGATTTATACACATCAGTTTGTGTCTCTGGAGCATTGCACTCTGGCAAGGTTGACCCTCGCGAAAATATGGTCCACTTTTCTGCGCGCAATTGAGATTGCATTGGACGTAATAAGCACTCCAAGTCCTAAATCAAGTCTTTGCCCAAAACCGGCTTCTGCAACTTTCCTTTTCTGGTCGTAAAATTTCGGAACACGCCACATTTCATCACACTGGCTGTATTCCGGACCAATTCATTTGAGAACAAAATCTGGGGAACAAAAGCGTCGCTGAGTTTGTTCGAATTCGTTGCCTGCAACTGGAGGACGCAACTTGTTTTTGAAGATTTCTGTCGGTGAGGTGCACGGGCGCAGCGAGACAAACATCTGAAACTGTGCGTCTTGCGTTACTAATTGTGTTTGCCAGATTCGGTGAATAATTGAGCTGTTTCGTGTTCGCAGCGACTCTCAGAGCTCTGGATTCGGATTCAGAATCCGCTCAACTCGGCAAGCTAACAGCGCTTTGTGATGAAAATTTTGCTCGAGGCCTCGAGATCTGCCTTGTCTTTGCAGCAATCCAGTTTCGTCCGTACTCGTAGAAACGAAGGAAGCGGCACATCGAACACCTGACACAAAGCATTTCTTCTCGACTTGCTGCGAAATCACAAGTTTGAACGACTGGCAAGTGGATGGCTCCACCTTCAACGTTCAGTTTCTCAGCAGAGGTGACACTCTCGGTTCAAATGATATTTGCGAAGGAAACATACTCTGGTGCACAGTTGTGTGCACTAGGAAAAAAATCAGTCTCATTTCACACTTGGCGTAGAGGACCCCAAGTTCTTCCGACTTTTGATATCCACACAGCACCAAGAAGGTTCGATACATGGTGATCGAACAGTGAGGTGCTATGGATATGAACTGACGTCAAATGCTCGTACAGGCTCGAGCGATCCATAGCAGCAGCCAGCAGCAAGAAGAAGACACGGGAAGCTGAAGGAAACAAATTGGTCACCTGGAAAAAAACATTTCTCTTGGTCTGTTAATGCACCCTTGGGAACCTGTGAACACGTGAACATTTTTTGACAAATCTGTGGTTCACTGTCCATCTAAATCAACAGGTTGTCTTGGCTCAAAGCAGCTTTTCTTTCCCAGTGGTTAAAGCGCAAGACTGATGTGGCAAACAGCAAGAGTTACGTTCGCTAGTGGCCGTATGGAGCCTTTCCGAGCCTGGGTCACACAGGGACCACGCAAAGAGCGGATTTGTTTCATTGGAAACTCCCGAAAACTGAGCTGAACGCCCGACCAACTGTGATGTCACAGGCTCCGGTGGAATCGCGAAATGGGAGCGTAATGGATCGTGTTCATTTCCCAACACAGCCACTGCCTTTCAAAATGAGCAGCAGCTGAATATTCCGAGATGTTGAGAGTCAAGGTGTGTACGACACAACACAGATCGATTTCTTCCGGGCTCAGAGCTGGAGACACCCTGCAGACTGAGACCGCTCAAAGAAATTTCGACAAGTTCCCTGCCTTGCAAGAAACTTCATAAACGTCACACCGGTTGTCAACAAAACCGCGCCTGTCGAAGGCACTCTTTGAGTCCACACTTTCAGAGGGCCCGCGTCAAATGCTTCAACACTTCTGCAGCATTTTTTTCAGGTGAAAGAACGTTCTTAAAGTTTTGACCAAACTTTCGCGAGCAACGCCTCGAACAACGAAAACAAAAGACGTAGAACGGCAGTTGCAAATTTGAGAAACAGGGTTCTGAACCTCACTTAACCTCAAGCACGAACCTGTCGGTGAGCATTCAGGGTTTCCTCTGTGTCCGTGTTCTCATCGTCATCAGTTGCGACCTTCTGATCGTCGCTCGAATCGTCCCCTCCGATCGTGAACTTCACTTTGAGCAAATCCTCATTCTCATAACTGAACTTGGTTTTGGACAGTTCTGGCTTACTCGACCTTCTTGTCCGGAATTTCGTGGGGCTGATGTGGCCACGGATTTCGTTGGAGGCGTGGTGACTCGATATGTTTCTGAATGATCCAAAAGACCCCGACGCTGTCAGGCCCAGGGCACCAAATTTCCTCTGCACCAGTGGACTAGCGGTGGCCGGCAGAGAGCGCCCTTTCCTCTTGGCGGTGGGAGTGCCCAGGTGCAGCAGACTTCCCCTGCGTGCCAGAAGAGGGCTGCCCAGCGGCGAGCGCGCACACCCCGAAGCGCTCTCATCGCCCTCGATATCTTTTATGATCAGGTTCAACAGACTTCCTTTGCGATTGTGGAGAGGCATGGCTGCTGATTGCGAAGGTGGACCGACGACAGGAAGACTCGTCCTTCAGAAGACTTGGCTCAAGGCTGTTGCGCCTCCTGACGACGTTTCGTTTCGTGTCTTTGACCACTTTTCCTCACAGCGGCTGCGCAAATCTCAATTTCCCTTGGATTGTCCGCGTGTCTATCCGCGAGTCGTCGTCCATTGCGTCCCGTATTGTGAAAAATCACCCGGCCGACGCAAGGTGAAGCTCACGGTCACCGACAATGTTGCAGCTGTCGGGATAACTGATTGTCAACATGCAAAGACGATCGTGGCGCGTTTCCCGATGATTCCAGGTGTTTCCTTTCTGATGTGTGGCACGCTGACGATGGTTGGCTCGCACCTGATACAATTGAACACTTCACATCAGTGGACAATTTCACCAATTTCAGGTTTGTGTCACCAACAGCACAAGCGTCACGTTCAAGAACGCCAACTTTGGCCTACATCCACGCCAGAGTCTGCCCAAGACTGTTTGCTGCGAACGTGCTTTGCGGTCCTCCAAATGTGTTTCCAAGACTTCCTTTGACAAACAGTCTCCGTGGCGCTCCAGCTTCCATTTGTCCAACAATAGTTCCTTGAACCAATTTGAAAGTACCACTCCACCACAGATTTTTCTCTTGCAATCTGATCCTCTCCCAATTCCACTTGCAAAATAACCCCTCTCAGCAATTATGGTGATGAGGTTCTATCTCTCGCTGCCCCAAGATGCAATGAAGCAAACTCCACCTGTTCAAAAGACTCCCGAACCTCTCCCGTGTGATACTCTTGCTGCTCGAACCAGGCTTTTATTCCGTTTGATATGGATAGCGCTGGACACAGAAGTGGTGCTTGACAATTGAGGACACGACACTTTTACGCATTGTTTTCACTGAGATAAGTCCAGCCAAAAATCAACGTATTGTGGGAGCAAGAGCTCAAAAAAGATTGTGGAAAAGAGACGAATGACTGTATGCACACAGTGCAAGTGCCACTTGACAACAAGATGAGCCCATTCTTGGCTTGATAGGAGCAAATGTGTGTAAATATTCCAAAGTTCCCAACTCCCAAACTATCACACTGGATGGACACTTCTTTGTCAAAAGTTTCTCGACAATGCGTTCTGAGGTTGCGCAGCTGGATTTCACCAACAGGCACACACGTCGTGACATTGTCTTCAAAGTGAGAGTCTACAACCCCTCCCAAAAAAAGTGACGCCAACAAACCACACGTGGCGATCTCGTGTGCACTTGAGAAGCTGGGTGCGGATGTGTCAATGTGACATTGCTATCAAAGTCAGAGACTTGAACGACCAGAGTCCGCAAAATACCCTTCGAATCAACACGTGATTCAGTGTTTTGCTGCTTGAAGACAAAAATCGGAAAATATCTTCTCGTTTTCCCCTCGCACACCATTTTGAGAATGGTTTGTCCAAGCACTTGAAGAAATCTGTTGTCGCCAAGAGTAAAAATACAAGAGCCATCAATGATACTTTCAAAGATGTTGCTCTTCCGTCAAGTTCCTTCTATAAGATAAGAGAAAGTACCTTATCAATTGTGATATAACGTTTTCTTGTTTGACAACAATGATTGGAGCAAACTGGACATAAACTCAGCGACACAGCAACAGTGTTGGAATCGATGGGCAATAAAGTTGTCTGGGACGAAAAATAATTGCCGTACTAAAACAAAGCTTGGTCAGAAAACTGGTCCAAGTGGACATTCCGGGACCGTTTGCAACTGAAGCCTTGCGGTGTTTGGGTTCAGTGTTTTTCTCATGGAGGAGGTCACCGTGAAAACTCAGAACAATGCCAACAAAAATTTTCGGGTGCATTTTTGAAAAGCAATGGATTTTCTCAAACACTGTCCAAGGTTCCAAACTTGGATGACAACGCAGTGAGTTGTCACAATTTTGTGAACACGAACTCGAAAAGAAAGGAAACTTGTTTGAGATGCACCACAACAAAACAAGAATGCAGGATACATTGCTCAGGCCGCTCCCATCATGCTCTGCAAGCCAGCAAACATTTGTTGTTGTTTGTCAGTGTTGCTGTCCAGTGTGTGTGTGTGTGTGTGTGTGTGTGTCTGTCTGTCTGTCTGTCTGTCTGTCTGTCTGTCTGTGTAGGGGGGAATCCACTGCTGAAGTCAAATCGCATTTGCCCAACTTTTGTCTGGGGCAAAATAAAAATTGCCGTAGTCCATCGGTGCCGGTGGGTCCGATTTCTCTTCCCAGAGACGTCAAGGCTCTGGCGTCGCAAGTTCCTGAGCTTTTGTCGCAAACGAAATGGCACAACCTGGCTTGCAAGGTTTGCAGCACCAAACCACATCAATCTGAAGCCAACGACACAGACACAGATCCTGCGATACAACGCACTGAGCTGTTGTCAGGTTGAATGCCCATTTCACAGAAGAACACACAATCAAAAATTACAATGATATGAGCGATGTAGAGTCTGCATCGTTGCAACTCAAAAGTCCAAGGACTCAAATGCCCACAAGGAGCAGCGAAACTTTGCGACAAGTTTGCCAGCACCAGTGAAGTTCCTCCTTCAGGACTGAAGCTGAAGGAGCAGCAAGAGTAGCATCAGTGTCCACTCTGTTTCCGCAACAAGTACGTGTGAAGGGTTCTTCTGTCAAGGTTGATGAGGACGAGGTGGCGCCACTGTTCCGACCTTCAGTTCACTTCCAATTCCTGCACAGAGGGTTTTCACATTCACACCAAATTGGTCCGCAAAAATGTCTGAGACATTTTCTTCGACCATTTGGCAAGCCTTCTGACAGACCAGTCGTTCAGACCCGATGTCTCTTCCTTTGCACCTGGTTCAGATGGACTCTGGTGGTCAGACCGAAACATTACCACGCCAACAAACTTGCAGTACGACCACCTGCTGATCGGAAAGTTCCTGGGGAAGAATATGCGACAAACACCAAACTTGCAGCGACTCGATACAAAAGGCAGTGAAAGCTTGAACAGCAGGAAGATCTGCTTGGATTTGAGCTGTTTCCACAGCGTTGCACAAGTCCAATCAAGCTGAGTCTCTCCGGAGCAGTAAACAGTCGCCTAATCTTCCCATCTCATCCTTCTCACTCTGTGCGGCATCTTCCTTCTCTTTCATTCAGACGCACTCCACGCCTCATAATCGCCCGGTCGGGGCGAGGAAATTGGTGCGAAACTGATCAATGATTCTTTATGTGGGGGAAAAAGAGCCAATAGTAGGAACGTTCTGAAACTGTCACAAACGCGCTCCCTTTGCTGGGAACTGTGCTTTTGATTGTCAGCAGCGCAGGTTGGTGACTCCGTTGCAGGGCTGAGAAAAATGTTCATCTTGACCGTTGGTGGCAAGCGGCGTCTCTTTTTGCGGTCCTGTGCACTTGCGAGTACGACGCACAAACAATTCTGCAACCTTGGCGCACCCAAAAGAAATTGTGCAAAACACGCAGCAAACAAACAAGTGTGAACGGATTGTCTTGGGAATCCGAAGAGTAACGCCAAATTGCAATTGACCTGACTTGTGCTGAAGTCTTACACTTGAGTCACTTCTGATTGAGATGCGATTCCGACTCTGTTGCTGTGGATAAACAACACCCTCAGTCCTCACCACGTCCGGATAGGAATCCTCACAAGAGCGTTCTTTCACTCCGCCAACAAGAACCAAACAAATCACTTGTGTCAACTGTCGATGGAGATGCGCGTCATTCTCGCAATTCGTGCGCCACAAGTCTCGTGTGGTGAGCACCAACACCGGGTTGTCGTTTTGCGTTTCAGAATTGATCGCAGACATCGCTGTGCAAGGGTTCAGGATCCGATGATCACTGAAAAAGGAGCCTTCGCCTGCAGGCTCCACTCAAGCCTACGAACGCTGAGGCACGGGAAGCTCTGAGGCAAGACTCATACCACCTGTCGGACAAAGAACAACGCGTTTACTGATGCGGTCCGGACCATCATTTCTGTCACTGAAGAAGTTGTCTGCAACTCAACCCGTGGTGATGTCATTTGTTCTGCAGTGTGATTACTTGGTTCTGCGGTCCAGTGTACATTTAACCTTTACGAGAAACGAGTCACTTGATAAGCGAGCTTTGCTGGGCTCCCTGGACACGCGCTCTATTTCGGTTGCTCTCCACGTCATTACTGGCCACTTCTGCAGCCACTTCTCGAGCCCGGGCGCTTCATTTCCTTCTTCCTTGCCTCAAGATGGACGGCAGATCGCACGACATCGCTGGCTGCAATCCTTGAAGAATTTCCTTTCAGTGGGAGTACGCTGCTTTCTGCAAACATTTTCAATGGAACTTCGCGCTGAAAAAGAATCGTATGACGACCTTGCTTGCACGGACAAATTTCGGATCGTCACACCAAAGCTACCGGAACACACTCTTGTCATCTTGGCGCAGTCAACAGGGTGGTTCTGAATCCAGACGTTCGTTCACATTGATCAATATTCAGTATGTCTTTCGCTCGCTGGTGCACGTACCCATTGGCGGATGCACCGCAACACAGAAATCGAAATGACATTGATTCACACCGGTTGTCCTTGAACGTTAATTTCATTTGCCGTGTTGTGAAAGGCAAAAAACTTCTCAGAAACTCAATTTAGAAAGACAGTACCACCAGCTGAGGACAATTTAACGACAACACGTGCATCCATCAAACTACTAACCACACAGCTTCGCGCGAGTTCACGGGGGTTGCGCGTTGTCAGCAAAACTCTAAAGCGAATATGGCGACGTCCAAGGTTCTTTCTTTGCTTGCAGTGAGCAAACTACAAAGTGGAATAACGAAAGCACGGTCAAGCTGTTTCAGCCAAACTACTCGACCTGCCCACTTGGAGGACGAGGTCGTCTTGCCACTTCAGGGCAGAGTGACCGATGCCTTTGCCGGACCGATCAGTATCCACGTGTTCACACACTGTACTCGACTCTCAATCTGTCGTCAGGGAGATCTGATCTTCCGAAGAAGAACCAGGAAAGCAATTCGCAATACGGTGGCGCAGGTCAACACATCCACACTGTGAAAATCAACGAACCTCTTGAGATGGAGTGTTTTATGCAAGGTCCCTCATACGTTGACGGCAAACCAAGGTGAAAACAACAAAAGCTTGAGAAACTAGAAAATGTGCACGCGGTCACAGAAAGCATCGGCCGTAGCAGATCTACGCGTCGCACAACCGGCTGGACCAACCCTCCAATGCGAGACATCAAGAGCATTGCCATTCACTGTGCGAAAGCGTGTCTTGTATCGGAGCAATCTCAATACGGTGTGCTTATTTTCTTTCCAGCTCCAGCTCTCCTGTGCGACATATGGAAGAAGACGGCGAAGTTTCCCCTGCGGCTGCCCAGTTTGTTCGCTCATCTTCAGAAGGAATCGCAGTCTGCCACTGTGTGCAGCACATCGCACCATCTTGTTGAAAACGAGCGTACGAAAACAGAACAGTCGATTCGAGTTTGGAACACCCTTGACGTCTCTTTTGCTTTCAACAAACAGTAAAGGACAAGCAGTTGAGGAACCGTTAACGTCTGGCATTTGCCAAACAAGCGAGCGGCATTTACGTTGGAAGTGACCTTTCTCTTGTCCCCCATGAAAGCTGCTGCTTGCATTTGCACGACATTCCCCTCAAAAGTTCCGACGCTTCGGCAGTGTTGGAGTGTTGCTTGTAAATAGGGTGCTTTTACGAAGGAATTGTCGAGACACAGCGGGGATTCTGCGTGGGAGGAAGAATAGGCAACAGACGCAGATAAACCAACGTCATTTCCGCCGCTGTAACTCAGCACATCAAACATCGTTTCAGACTCGAGTCTTCAGTTGTGACGCTGAGCAGCGACAGCAGTTACTCGTGTGCGGGAAGGACTTTTCATCTCGTGCGAAACTGCCGGAGCATTTTGCGGTCGCTCACTGCAGAAGACTTTCCAAACTTGAGATGTTTGCACAACTCTGTGTTCGTTCAAAGATTTTCCATTCAGCACGTTTGATTGTCTCTGCCGCTGCACATTGTGCGCCAGATCTGCGTTCAGTACAGAAGACGGAAACATCTGGATCGACGAAGGTATGCAGCGCATCTCATTCTTCTCCAGCGGGAGTTGAAGCGCCTTCTCTGGGCCAAATTAGCACGCCCACACCCTTGACAGTCTGACTTCTTGCAATGCCTATCATTACCGTCCAAGGACTCCCTTCGGCTTGACGCTTCCGAGTCTGAATCGAACAACGCATCAGCCTCCTGTGAGACAAGGTGGCGAGCTGTACCTTATTATTCTCAGTACCATTCCACATAAAGCACGTTTCTCTTTTGAAAGCAGCGTGGCATTTGCATAAGCGTCGACAGAAACGTATGAGGCTTCTTTCTCACAACTGATCAAAGCCTTCTAGGGACGTGATATTCTGTTACCCGTCACTCCCGACAGGTTTACGTCGCAGACAAAGCCTCACAGATTCCCTTCTTCTCACACAGAGCCAAATTTCGTAACTAATATTTGCACTTCCTCAGCCTGCGATGCTTTTAGGCGCTTTGAAGTCGACAAAAATAGCGACGACGCTGACTGCCACGCATGAAAAGCAGCTCCGCTAGAGAGTGATGTGTCGCTTGTTTTGGAATGAAATATTCATACCAACGCCACAACAGAGCGCAACCCAACAACGAAACAACGAGTCTGGAGACGCACAAATGTCCCCTGCGAGCCGTGTGCACGTCAACTACGGGAAGATTGATTCACACGTGGAAAGACCATGATCTGGTTGATTTCTTCGAACAAACCTTTCAAATCAGGGTTTCCAGCTGCGACTGGATGTTGAAAATGAACAAGAAGGCTATCGCCTAAAAAGCGCGCGGTTCACGCCAAGCATGTTGAGTAAAAGAAACAAAAATATTCACCTGAAAGATTTTTTGGCCATTTCAGAATATTTTGAAAATTTCCATATTGAGTTAGCCAACCAGCCAGCCCATGTTGAGTTGCC
>JAAUXT010114206.1_pt1 | contig 10459 bp, 15 predicted proteins | sample 7278171 | NCBI WGS metagenome assembly JAAUXT01 (sample SAMN14350112, study PRJNA611818) | marine sediment metagenome | isolation source: surface marine sediment (1.8m) | place: French Polynesia: Moorea | collected 2018-08 | reverse complement strand
ATCCCCAGCCCTCCACCTAGACCCACACCCCCCCCCTCACCCCTCCCCACCCCAGCCCCTCACCCAGCCCTACACCCAGCCCCGCACCCAACCCCACACCCAGCCCCGCACCCGGCCCCATGCCCAGCCCCACGGCCAGCCCTGCTCCAAGACCCACACCCAGCCCTATGCCCAGCCCCACACCCAGCCCCGAGCCCGGCTCCGCACCCAGCCCCGCACCCAGCCCCGCTGCAGCCCATTTCCCGGGCTCGTTACCCAATTTCCTCTTCTCGGGCCCAGCGAGCGTCGAGCGGCCAAATTACCCGCTCCCTCCGCCGCCGCCTCGTTTCACCAGAGACGCGCCCGACAAAAGCAAAGCGATCCCGGGTAATGCAATCACAGCCCGCGGTGGCAGGAAGGGATCAGGGATGATGAGGCACGGGGCCTGATCCGGGAAGCTCCGATTCCACGAGATCCGTAATATCACGGGCAGCGCAATGTGGAGGACACGAGACGGATCAAGAAATGACCAAACACAACCCGCAGAAATCTCGGCCCATTCAAACACCAATAAAATACCACAATGGATGTTCAAGACATGCCTTGATGGTCCCATAGCCAGTGGTTATCCGTGTATTGGCATTCACAGCATGAGTTATGGAGTCATATTTCACCGCTCCACTCACAAGTGCTTCCTCATTAGCAAACAAGCCCGCCCTGTGAAACATCACCTCCACCTGCCCCTGTCAGAGATCTGTGGTGCAGCCACAACTCATTCCGTGTGTCCACCTCACACTACTGAGGACGAGGTCACACGCTATCCAGGGGTGAAAAGGTGCAGAGCGCCTCATTCAACTTGCAGCAGCTTCGTTTGAGGTGTCGTGCCTGGGCCATGCTGCGGGACACGGAACGACTACACGTGGTTGAACAGGCTCGCACCGAGACGGAGGTGCACAGGGCACGGCGCGCGCACTCGTCTCAGACGGCGGCATCCATCACCGCGCCGTCTCGCTCCGCCCCACTGTTGCTCTTTAAGTATCATCAAGAACACGCATTTTTCCATTGACTCACTGTGGACTGACGTTCACTCCAACTCACGCCGGACCTGCAGTTGCACGTGTCAACAGTATCTGCCATGTTACATCTGATTTTACATCTTCCCGCCCTACACCGCGCCACGAGGGCTCTTCAAGTAGCATTGTGAACAGTTTTCCAAACTCACTGTGGAGTGAGTTACGTTCACACCAACTTTCACACGCCGGACCTGCAGTCTCGCGCTGAAACACCTTGGCACAAACGCCTCAGCTTCACCAGCGCGCCTCGGGGACACGAGCTCCGCGGGTCTGCGCCTCACGGCGGCGGCGGTTCGGACCCGCTCCGCCGCGGGGCGAGACGTGTCGCCGGCGCCATCTGATCTCGGCGTCGAGCGGGGAGGCGTCCCCCGCTGCGATGACAAATGCAGATCTGTCACCTTCTCGCTCAAAACACCACCTCAGCCCGACTCCAATCGCGCGGAGATAAGACCGGAATTTCCACGAGAATTTCCTGCCTTCTCAATTTGGGCTGCAAAGATCTGTGATTCTTTGTGTCAGACTGAATCTTTTCCTCTCCAATTCTTCGGTTTGGGTTTTTGGTGACCCTCAAGACCTGCCCAGTCTTCCAACAAGGGAGGGAGGTTGTGTTGCGCTCCTTGGAGGGTGGATCCTTGTTGTGTGGCTGGGGCTGGCAAGGGTGGGGGCGGAAGTTGCTTTCACACTCAACCATTGGGCTCTCAACGCCCCAGCTGAGTAGTCGCGCAAGGCCTGAACAACCTCCACGGTTACCACCTCCGTCGTTACCATGGCGACGCACGTACCTCGAAGTACTTGGAGACGAAGCTGAACGGGAGGTAGACCTCGGTTCCCTCGCGCCTGCACGCCACTTTGTACTCGTCGTTGATGACGCAGTCGATCTCGGAGTAGGGCAGCCCGGCTGGAGGGTCTATCCCCTGCAGGTGCAGGTGCCCCTGCAGGTCCTGCTGTCCTCCTCCTCCTGCTGAGTCGCTGCCCGGTGCCGGACCCTCCCTGCAAACAGAGAAACGCGTCAGTGAGCGTTTGGCACACAAGGATGACGCAGATCTGGACGAAGGGTGAGAAGTGACACAGTCTCGCTGCAACCAAAAGGCAAAGAACGCACAAGGTTTTGGTGAGGCGGTTCGCTCACGATCTTCCAGGTGGGTGCGCGGATCTCGATCCTGTAGGGCGCGTGTCATCTCCTTCCACGTGACCGCGCTCTCCTTCAGTGCGCTGCCCAGTGCGAACAGGACGAGCCCCGCCGGGCCACTCAGTAAATCTCCAATATCATTTGCACAACAACACGCAGGGAAATCCTGCCTGTTTGCCTTTCTCTACTGCGAGGCCGTTATTCTTCAGTCCATCGAGACTGTGTATCTCGCTAACAGCGCCTCGCTAACCATAACTGCAGGTGCGGTGGTCACAACCGCGTGAGATGTGATGAGGGTGGAAACACCGCAGAGCAACGTCCTGATGATCGTTCAGTTGGGCCCACAGATAACAGGGTCGTGTGCTGAGCTTCCTCATGGGTGTGTCTGAGTGTGTGTGTGTGGGGGGGGGGAGGTACGTACTCTTACAACCACACTTCGACACGACCGAGCCTTGTTCCCGCTGTCTCTGATCCCCTTCCAACGAAACTATGTACACAGTGCTGTGCGGACTGATCTGTGTGTGTGTGTGTGTGTGTGTGCATGTGTTTGTGGCCAGGTGTGTGTGTGTGTGTGTGTGTGTGATGGGTGGGGTGCTCGCACAACCACACTGCGCCACCACTGAGCCTTGCTCCCCCTGTCCCTCATCCCCACAAACCTACGCAGCGCTGTGCGGACCGACCCTGTTGCGACCAAATCCGCCGCTTTCACAGGGACGAGGGATAAGTCTGACGCATCGCAGTTTTCACCGTTTGACATTGAGCGAACGCAGTAAACACTGCACCGGGGCGGGAGGCGAGCGCTGCGTCGAATCTGGATCTCGAATCACAATCTGATGATGCTCATGTATTTCGAATCACAGCAGACCCAAGTTTCAACTGTTTCGCTCAGTGTCGAGACAACAAGAATAATTTGCTCAAATTGGGAGACAGTTTGGCAGAGATGAATTGAATTTGATGTCGGCTTGATTTCATTTCACCATTCAACGATCCTTGGGCAACACAGAAACATCTTTACCCACACTGGTCAATCGGGCGACAACCAAGACACAGGTTCAAAAACTGTTTCACGGTATCAACACTGAAGAGAACAAGTATCGCAGCTGATCAGAAGGAAAAGCGCAGCAAGTGGCGTTGCATCCTCGGCTGGATTCTGTCAGTGACAGATCGACACTATTGACCAAACTAAATTGGTTTGTATCGATGAACATGCATCTGAGCGCCCTGAAACCTGCACCCTCACCCAGGGCCACATCAGCCGCGCGGAGAGGCCCCGGCGCCGCCAAATCCACTGCTGCGGACGGGGAGGTTTCGGAGAGGGGCAGGACACGCCTGCGGGAGGCGGGGGCAGGGCGAGATGTGGACGCGTCACGGCTGTGTGGAAACAAGAACCACTGCTTCTTTTGTGGCTGATAACGGAAAGAGAGCTCTGTGAGTGCTTGACGAGAATCTTGGGCGTGGTAGAAGCGTGCACCCAGAAGAAGAAACCCTTTTGAGCAGTTGGTCTCTTGCTTCCCTGGCAGGCCACTTCCTGTCGTGACGAAGACAGATCCATTCGCTTGTCACGAGCACAACTATCCGGAAAATTGAAGAAATCAAGCGCTTCGGAAAGTGGTTTGAACTCGAAACCGAACAAGTTCCGAGTTGAATACTGCTCTCAAGTTCGTGACGCCCGCACACACACACACACACACACGCACACACACACACACACACATACACACACACACGCACACACACACACATACACACACACACACGCACACACACACACACACGCACACACACACACACATACACACACACACGCACACACACACACGCACACACACACACACACACACGCACACCTGCATTTCACCTGTTCCAAGCAACACTTGAATCTCACACTTTTGTTCCACATTCGGCTTGAGACATTTGAAACCACCACGGTGACAAAACATACAGATCCACTTCTATCTCTGAGTGGCTCGACTTGAGGAACGTTGCACATCGCAACGCTGATAGAAAAGTGAGAAGTGGCAATTTGCGCGTGTGAATCCCGAAGCCCCACGACTCGGAAGATACGCGCCTATCTCCCAGATCTGCGCTGTCTCCACCCAAGCCTCCACTCGGGGCTTCTCCACAATTTCCTCCCGTTCCTGCACTGTCCGACAGCATCAGGTGTCTCTCCCTCAAACGGAAAATCTAAATCTTTTGGATCTGTACAGCGGAACAGAGTGCAGCGCATCCCAACCATGCCACGGATCAGTCCCACCCCCAGCACCAAGAAATAAGCGCTGACCAAACCTCCACTCACTCACGCACCGAAACCGTTGCTGTCCTCCCTCCACACAGCAGTGCGCCTGCGCGCGCGGACTAAGTTCCGGTTGCGCGTCGTTTGGCGCCGCGCGGCGCCGCCTCAGGGTTGAGAGTGCGCGCCGAGAGGAGCTGATAGCGAGTCGAGAGCGGATCGGGCTCGATAGGGCCATGTCTGCCGACGGCAATTGCCATTGATTGCATGGCCACCGCGAGATCTTCCTGTCCATTGCACCAGGAGATTTCTCCCCCAACTAACGCCGGCCCACGAGTGATTTCCTTCCCACCCACACCCGTGCACGGGGACCCCACTCTCTTCTCCCTCGACCCAATCCGTCGGAGATTTTAACAGCGATTTTGTCCATCAAGTTCAACGACAGCGACACGAGGAAGGTCCACAAGTTCCAAGCCCACCGCCGTTTTATCGCGCGTTGAGTCGAGTCAGACCTTGTTGACCACGCCTCGTAACTCTTTGAACCCGATTCAAACTGTGCTGCCGTGTCGTCTTTGTTTTCCTGCGTTTCTTGGCGTAAAGTTTCTGTCGACCTCGGGTTGAGGATTATCGACGCAATCTGACGTCGAATTGTGGTTGGAACACAGACGAAAGTGGGAAGGTACACCGCAGAATGTGACAAAGTGGAGTAATCCTATCTTCGAAGCTGCGTTTGTGACACAAATCTCACCTAAAAGGGTTTATCGCGTTCAGTGCTGCTCCAAAGTGACTCACAGCGGGAACAGTCGCCTTTGAACTGCGAACTACATGCGGATAGAGTGGACCTGTGAGTGTATGCTGCGCGCTCGGCAAAGCTGTGGTTCACAAGTCCGAAGCCAAGCGTATTCTCCGCTCGTTAGACACTTGAAAACAACCGACTCAAAACCAATTCGAGGCTCTTCCGAGTCTGTCAGTTGGTTCCTTTCAAAGTTTCCAAACGCTTTTTCATCTGTGACGAACAAACCAAACGACTGTGCCGATTAGGCATCACAGACAAGATCAAACTTGGCAAAGACAGAAGCTTGGAGCTACTGTGCTGAGAGATGGAAAAGAAAATTTTGCAGGTCTTTTGAACACGCAGAAACTTTCGTCTTGATGAGCAAGAGAAGATTGAAGGCCTCGACTTCACTTCAACAACACTGTTGTTCAGGTTCAATTTCGCGTGCTTCAAGAACGCGCGTGCGTGCGTGTGTGTGAACGTGGTATGCGTGCTTCACATCCTGTCGGTCCAGTCGCAAAAACGTTTTCAAGAAGCCCAGAACTGCTCCGTGTTGTTGCATCGTGTGTGTGTGTGTGTGTGTCTGTGTGTGTGTGTGTGTGTGTGTGTGTGTGTGTGTGTGTCTGCGTGCGTGTCCGACCCACCTGAAGGCGCCGTGCTGCTGCGGGCTGAAGTCGTCCTGCGGGCCGCAGCGCGTGTAGAACGACATGGACACGAGCAGCACGCTCAGCACCAGCACCGCCAGCACCAGCTTGGGCAGCTTGGGCCCCCACCGCATCCTCCTGATCTCCAGCGCTGCCGCTGCTGCCGTCGGTCGGTCGGTCCGATCTGAAACACACGACGTTCAAACATGAGGGACGCGACGTGTGGGCGCCGACGCGGGTCATTTTCAAGGGTTTGGTAAGTGTGGCGTTGTTGGCGGGTCACAGCAGCGTGCAGGTCAAGGGTCGTTTCACGTCTCCCACTTGTGGTCGTGCTGGCAGTGCAAACAGTGGGTGGCTCAGGAACCGAGAATCCCTCGTACACAAGTGCGAAACAAATCCCTTTCAAAACTTATTGTCGCCGATTCCAATTGTGTTCTTCATGTTTCCGACTCCATTTCGCTTCAGCTGCGTTGTGAAGGCAACAGAAGACAGGCGATTCTTCAGTTTCGAGAAACGAACTTTGTCTCTTGATCGGAAAGACAGGTGTCAAGTGTGTGATGAAGGGATCCGCATCGTCGCACCGACGTCTCTTCCTCCGAGAGACAAACTCCAGGAATCTCCGCGCTAATTGCTGCATTTGTAAAAAGCCAAGAACAATAGCGACTCTGCTTAACGCCCTGTTGACGGGTTGCAAAGAAAAAAGACTTTTGCCCATCATTTATCTCGTTTGTTTGCGTTGAAGGAAATGAAACACTTGTCGAAGTCGCTTCATTGTTTCTTCTTTGTAAAACCAGAGAGACATGTGTCCTCAACATTTGTCTCTGTCTGAAACACAGACAGAACTTTGTCTGCAGCTTCGAGGTTGTCAAAAACGTCGGTTCAACAACGCGTCTGGGAGTGTTGACTGTCTTTTGGGGTAACGCTGGCAAAACTGTGGCGACAAACTCACTGCAGTTTGTTCATGATACTGACACATTCCTCTGCAGACACTGCTGAATATGGCATGTGTGAGGAGTCCATTTGGAGCAACACGTGGGAGGAGAAACTCGTATTGTTCTCCCATTGACCGCACTGAATAAATGATGCGTCTGCGCGCTGCAGCGGCAATCACAACATCACTAGATTATCGCCCGGGGGGCTCGGGGACGGGACGGGGAGGGAGGCACTGTGCGAACGAGCGCGGCTCGCGACATTCCGTGCGATTCGGAAACTAGGGCCCGCACGTGATTGGGGATCAGGCTCTGGCACTCTGTGTGTGCGTGTGTGTGCGTGTGCGTGCATGTGTGCCCCTGGATTCACCAATCGGATCACCAGTGGTTGTGTCCATTTCTGCTACAATTCGGTTGAACTGAATCACGAATCAAACATCATCTTGGTTTCGAAACAAGTTTTGTTGGTACAGGAGCTGTTCAATGCTTGTGTCGTTTCCCTTCCAAAGGCCGAGCCCTTTTCCGACGGAATCCAGGTTTGCCCCTCACGTGACGGGATTCATCATAACAAAATGCAAACCTGTGTACTCTCCTGTTGGTTCTTATATTTCCGGTTTAGGCTCAGCAGAACAACTCGCAGGACACAGAGGTTTTCACAGTGTTTGTGTGTGGGCCGCCGCCGCCGCCGCCACTACATAATATCCCGGCGGTAAAAACATGATGCCCCGCGTCATCCAAAACAATACGAGCAATGATGGGCGCATCTCGCGACCGAATTGTCGTCCCAGGCGGCGCGGGACGCAGCGCTGTTTGTTACTGCAGGAAATGGACGCTGGGTGCGCTGTTTCCAAGCGACAAACTCTCATGTTGTGGGGAACCACTGTCCAACATTATTTTATGACAAAGCGGTTCGCGAACAGGAGTCGCTCAAGCAAACACGTCTGCCCCAGTCCAATTCTTCGAGGTCAGAAGCCAAGTCTGGAATTCTACGTTCAAGTTCCGCTCACTTCCCGTTCAAACATGGTCCACCAATCCCCCAAACATGAAGTTCAGCACTTTCAGCAGCACCACCTCAGTGCCCTACATTCACAAGGAAAGTCAGGTGGAAGGCGTCCAATAATTAATGTGGTCTTAGCTTTTCACTGGAGTCTGACGCAGGTTTCACTTCTCACAGGAACAGCTCCCTGAAATGGGTTAATTCAGCGGCTGTTGATGCTGACGCCAACGCTGATGGCTGATGGACCAACGAGAGTGGCGGCCTACACTACACGCAGTTTACCCTGATTCTCCGGAAGCAAACTCCCTTTCGCTCCAAAACACCTCTTCAGAAATGGCCCAATTTTCCTCGGGTCCCTGGAGTGCCAGCTCCAATGCTTCCCGTCCGTAGAAATCCCGCTGTAGCCGGGTGCCCGCGCGCGGCGAGCGAGAGGCTCTTGTGTTTGGAGGAGTCAGCAATATTGATAGGTCTGTAACAGCGCGGCAGGCGGATTGCGCCGGATAAGGAAACTCGTGCTGAGGGCTGCTTCACACCGGAAGGGACACGCGTTGCGTCTGTGTTCACGTCAGAGACGCAGAGCCATCGGCTTGGACGTCGCGCTGGTGAACACTGAACTCTGACACAGCGCATTGACGCATCCGATGTGAAACACGCCTGGCCCGTCGCTTCCCACACCGCACTTGTGGACATGCAACTCGGACACAGCGCATGACGCATCCAGTGTGAAAGTGGCCACGTCGCTCAAATTCGCTTCCCTCCTACTTCCTCATCTGCAGAGTAACTGAATTCGGTGCTGCGTGCGCGACAAGTGTTTTCGCGGACCCTCCATTGTCTTTGTGCACCGTCTGACTGGAGTAGCTTGATACAGGAGAAACAACCTGAATCTGGACGTCAATCGGAGGCTTCAGTTTGCTTTACCCGCACGTTATTTTCTACACAAGGGAACAGAAGTTCCTGCACGCTGCTTTGAAGACTTGAACTCGTTCAGGCGAGCATTTCACTTTCAAAGGAAAAGCGTCTTTTCCTTGGGATCTTCACTCTTGTGTTGGGAGTTTCCACTGATGGAATGAGCCTCGCCTCAAGCAAGTCTCAATCCGCTACAAATCTCTGCCATCATCCTCCACAATTCCCGCACGATACAGCAGATCAAGTGATTGTACTTCTCTTCAAGCACAGCCATTAATCCCCTGCATTGTTCGGGGACATCTGCACGCAGCATCAGCAACACCTTTGCGCACGGATCCTTCCGCTCCACGTCCCCTGCAGCTCAGTAGGAGCGCAGGGAGGGAGGGAGGGAGGCGGCGCACTGAAATATGGGTCAATCACGCGCAGCTGCGCCCGTCACACGTGACGCAGCGTCGCCGCCGCTGCAGCGTCGCGTCGCGTAACGAGACGCCTCCGCGCAGCGCGACCTCACCCAGGTGACGCGGTGTCGCTCGTTTACGTCACTGAGGCCAAACGAATGAATAGTTTCACGCTGCAGCCAAAGGCCACTGAGGATTGTGATTTTTGGAGTTGTGGCACAAAGAGCACCGGTGAAATCTGAACCAGTCCTGGTTCAGACCTGTTTAACACTGTGTGCGTCAGGTTACGCATTCCTGCAGAAGTCACAAACGCTGCTTTGTCGCTGGCAATCCAGCACCAATCAACTTGCGAAAACACCACAGATGAGGCCCGAACAACAGGCACCATCATCAGTCTTTCTACTTCCTGGACCAAGGGCAGAGAGCCACGCAAAGATCACCTACGGCTGAAACAGCTTGATCACAAAAGGGAGGCCTGTGTCCCAAGTGATGCGTCACGCGTTGCGTCCCTATCCACCAGCAAGGACGCAATGTATGACGCATCCACTGTGCAGGAAGCCTGAAACAGGCTGATCACAGAGGGAAAGGTGCCGTATCACCGAGTCAGGAGGGAGAGTCTGAACGTACTCACCAACACGCGCCCCTCTGAGGCATCGTCCACAAGTTCAGGCTGAGGCGTTCAATCTGCAATGACAAGAACAGAAACGTTTTGAATGTCAAGTCTGCCAAGACACGTGCAAGAACAATGAACTGCACAGTGCTCTCTCACCGCCAGAAAAAAAACAGGTGTCTGTTTGGGTCATCACTAACAGTTAGAACCGCAGTGTCAATGAATAGTTTTGCACTGGAGACCCATTCAGCAAAAACTGCAAAGGTCAATCAAGTCGGAACGTTCCGTGCTGCACAATGTCAAGTTCAAAGTAAAGGCTCAGGTTCTCCAGTTCTGAACGCTGCTTCTCTCAAGCAATCCAAATTCACAACCAGCGCGTCTCGCTGACACAAACTGTGACAACCTCACATTCACACCTGCCACATAGCTTGCGCAAAGAACCCATTCACAACAGCATTTGACACGTTCAAAAATGCTGCAGAATGTTCGCAGCAGGTCGAGCCGGGGCCTGGGCAGCTGTTTTCACAGCGCGGTGGGAGCGCGCGGCGTGGCGCGGCGGCGGGCGATGAGTGATGGCGCGGCGCCCCCGACCTGACGGCGCGGCGCGGCCTGTGCGCCGCTCCCGCTGCAGAGCTGCACCTGGGGCATCCATCACCACCGCGATCAGCCAGCTGCATGCGCGGACCCGTGTGTGTGTGTGTGTGTGTGTGTGTGTGTGTGTGTGTGTGTGTGTGTGTGTGTGTGTGTGTGTGTGTGTGTGTGTGCGGGAGATGTGTCAGTGTAGTGTGT
>JAAUXT010022890.1_pt1 | contig 10459 bp, 14 predicted proteins | sample 7278171 | NCBI WGS metagenome assembly JAAUXT01 (sample SAMN14350112, study PRJNA611818) | marine sediment metagenome | isolation source: surface marine sediment (1.8m) | place: French Polynesia: Moorea | collected 2018-08 | reverse complement strand
TGAACCCGTAAAACGTGAATTTTTTTATGTGGGGGGTTTGCATTCCGCACTTTGTTTTATTTTCCCCAACGGCGCGCCCCCATGGAATATCCGCCCCCCCCCCCCCCCCCATGATTTGTTCTGCGTGCTCACTCCGCCTCGCGGGCTTTTGCGTTTCCACTAGAAATCTACGTTTTCGATCTGGACACCACTGTGGCCTTTTTGAAACTGAGATGCAAGCCAATGTCGTCCTTGTCGTTCTTTGTTTTCACTCAAGACGCTGTCACCGAGTACTGGCAGTGTGATACTCGTGTCAAGCGTGCGGTCGCCTGAAGCAAGCCTTCCACGTGCTCAGTGTCATCACCATCGGCATGTGTGTTTGTGCACCACTCTCATGGGGCTCGGTGCGTGTCTGGCTGATGCTGCAGTTTTGGTATCAGGGTCTGACAGCAACTGCTGGACGCTTGCATGTGGACAGTTTGGGACCTCACCTGAGTAGTAGCTGCAGGAAAGGTCCAAGGGAGGAGAGTAGCTGCCAATAAACTCATCCAAAACACACACACACACACACAACACACACACACACACACACACACACACACACACACACACACAACCACACGAGGATGACTTCCACCAATGCCAAGTGTTTTGTTCGGGTGGGACATTTTTGGTCGGAGAAACAAAATACTCGTACTTGCCACCTTGGTTAATTTTCACAATAACTTGGCATAAACAAACACGGCGGCCATCTTGCATTACGAACAGCACGGGTTTTCTCGTGCAGGTTTTCTCCCTTTCTTGTTTCGGCGGAGGAGTTTTGACACTTTTCATTTTTCCCGACTTGAGACATTGGAAGTCATTTTCTTTGGCAAGGAACTTGGTTTACCGGTAGTTTTGTCTGGTAACATCAGCTGATGCGATCATCGCTTGCTAACATCCGGATACCTTTTGCCCCGCCGCTGTGCAATGTTTTGCAGTATACACGATGTATTAAACTGCATCTGCCTGAGTTTCTCTTCGCGTCTATTTTGCAGCCATATCCTGACAGTCTGGTGTCATAACTCATCTTCCAAACAATCGCGTTGCTTCCCTGCTGGTGGCAAAATCTTCTGCGTCGCTGATCTCGAGTGGCGTGCGATTTTCTTGTTGATTCGTCAACAACTGGGCTTTCTCATTGTTCGGTGGCTGACGGCAGACAATCGAGCCTTCAGCAGTTGACGTTCTGTGATGAAAGAGATGCGAAATTAAACAATTCCGCAAAACAAAATGCTGTCAGTTTGCCTCGTGACAGGCACAACAAAGGTTTTCTTCTGGCCTTGGCCGTTCCATCGCCACCGTCACCTGTCAGGTGTCGGGCCGTCTGTCGATCTTTGCCAGATTACCGAAAGGCTAATGCAGTTAGTTTTTCGCGACCTTGGGTTTTGATCTTTAGGCTACCAACAGCACATCAGTTTTGTGGTGTTCTTGCCGAACAAGAAAGACAAAGAAAAGCTGGTGTTGAACCCTCGATAGTCTCTGTGTGGGGAGATGTCGTGTCAAAAAAGTTTGTTTGTCGTCAATTTCTTTGAAAATACCTGTTCGAAGACTTTGGCAAAGTCTTGGAGTTGCTTTTGTGTTGGTTTATACAACCAAGTGATCGCAGAACATGACACCTTCAGCTGACTCGCCGCGATCGCACCTGCAAGTTTTCGTCGGACCAAAGTGGAATTGTTCCGTGGTGTCACACAAAACGGGCCTCTTGGTTTGAACTTCAGACATCCTTTGTCGCTCAAGAATTTGAATTTATGTCACATTCGCCACACCTGTTGTTAGATGCGAAAACTTGAGATCTCTTGGGGGTCCCACGTGTTTGTTTTCGGATCAAGTGAAAAATTCAGCTTGTGAAGTTATGCTTCGCAGCCTTCGTACTGAGATGGAAAAGATTAATTGTTTGTTTGCGCCAAATTTCACCAACTGTTTATGAATTAATTGTTTCTTCTGTCAAGGGTAGATTGTTATGCAACGAGGCCAAGGATATCTTTTGTTCAGAGTTGAGGAGAGAACGTCAGTTGCCTCTGGGGATCATTCTGTCCGTGATATCTTCTGGTCAGGCTGCATCTGTGATGCATGTTTGGCAGTTGCACCACGCATGCTTGTGTTGGTTTCACAAGGAACGGAAATGAAGAATCTTTGCACAGCTGGACGTGGCACCGTCAGTCCTATTGTGTCAGGTGTGCATGTGTGGACGAACGCTTTTTCTTCCACCATCAAGACCAAACTTCAGGTTCTCGATTGCAGGATCGTAGTCCAAGAGACACGAGCAAGACATATCTCGTCGAGGAAATCTGGAAGAGCAGAAGAGAGAGAACCATTTTGGATCCCAGATTCAGCGTACATTTCAATGGAAAATTCACCCCTTTTTTGTTCGTCAGTGAAAATTTGAAATCCTGCAGAGAAGGCAAAATTTGCCAACGGAGCAAAAACTTGTAGTGGCCATCTCAGGTTTTCTGGTTCGTGTCCACACCTGCAGGTGTTCTTGTTTCATTCGTTTGGTGTTTTTCGGTGTTGCAGAGCTTTGAAATCTGTCGGACGCTTCAGGTTGAGCAAAGATTTGTGGAAGGAACGGAATCGTGCCAGACTTCGATTTGTTTTGTGTTCTGTTGGATTAGATCAGTCTGGCGATAGACTGGTGAAAAGAGTGAAATTGTGCAATGTGTTGGCTTGGCTCCTCATCAGAGGAGAGTGTACGACAGAGAGTGATTGTGGAGATTCACAGCCAAAACGTGTGAAAGGACTTTTTGTAAAAGGCTGTGTCGACAAATGTGGATTGAATCCACACACGGGAAATGACTCGAGCACAAATGGATGCCAGCGGAATAGACTTATCAATTAAAAGCAGACAGTGCTGCATTGCATGATTTGCTTTGGACACTCATTTGTACATTTGGTTTGGAGCAATTATTGCAATCTCGTGCAGAATTGAACATCAGATTAATCTTGGCTCAGGGTTTGAGGCGATGCAGCATTTACCGGTTTCTCAATGAAGCTTGAAGTGGGTGAGGCATCACGTGCAAATTGAGACAGCATGCGCCACCTCACCGCACCCTAAAGAGTGAATCCAGAATAAGAAATACCTGCGTCCAACTCCCCTCTCAAGGGTGTTGCACTTTTTAGGTTCTCATCAAACAGAGCTGCGCGGAAGCAGCTTTTGAAGCTCGTCACGCGACGCGTTTGACTCAAACCTGCGCGTAACTTGCGTCGTTGCGTACGAGCAAACACGGCTCAGTCTCTGGAATTCAACGGTGATGAGAATTTCGGGTCGTCAGTTGGGACTTCCGTCCGTGGATTGAATTCAGAACCTCCGTCTTGATTCTGCGGTCGCCGTCGCGTTGAATTCACGGGGTCGCTTCGCGTTTCCTGAGATTCGTTATTTGCATCTCAGTGCGATCTGCCAGAGATGTCGGCAGCCACAGCTTCGCGGCGGAGAACGTGTCGTCCTCACGGAAGGAGGAGACAGGTAGCGCGAAATTGAATCAAGCGCCGCTCGCTCGGAATACATCACTGCGCCCGAAAAGAACACATCTGCGCCGAGTTCCACGGAAATTCCATGTCCACCTCAGCGACCCAATCGATAAACAGTGAGCGTCAATGCAGTCGATGTGACTGAATTCAGTGGCCAAAAATGTCCAGTTGTGATCAGCAGCAGAGAATTGTTTCTGTTTCAGGTCGCAATTGAAAGAACCACAGGTCCAGCAAGTATTAAATTTCAGTGCCGAGGAAATGTTCTCTCCCCTCTTAAATCTTTCTGCGATTTGATTTTCACTGGCGTTGAAAGTTCATGTCGTTGAAGTGAATGAAACCCTTATCACACTGAGGACAACACCGCTGATGAGGATGCAGATCGGAAGCGGCACGCGATGTGGAACGGTCGGCGCAAATCGCTCCTCTGCACGCACACGGTCCACAAGACCCAGCCTCGATGTCGCAAAAACATCTGCAGAGACTGCAAACTCTTCTGTCTCGAGAAGATAAAATTTGCAGGAAACTCTTTCTCTTTTTTATGCCCGCAGCTTTCCGTTCAGCCGCAGTCACAGTGCAATCGCGATGGTGGTGTTTTTTGTTTTTACGCCCTGACAGTGCAGGTTCTTGAATTCTGACGAGTTCATCTCAGTTCTGATCTTGGCCTGGAAACTCATGTGAATGAAACCACAGCTCCCTGTTGATCCGTTGTTGCTGTCGTGTTGGCACTGCGGTGCAGTCGTAGAATTGCGGTGAAGAATCCACAAAGATTCTATCTACGCTCATGTTTCCGGTCCGACGCACAAAGGAACACAATGGCGTGTGTCAAATCTATTGGACAGAGGAAGACCCGACAAAGAAAGGACAATTTGAGTATCCGTGCAAAAAGTTGTTTTCCCCTTTTGGCGTTGTTCTCCTTGGGCAGTCAGCAAGTGCACGGATGTTTTATGGTCTTCAAAACAACATTGAAAAATCATTCCGCCTCCCAACTGCAGAACGAATTGTCCCTTTTTACGAGCGTATTGCGAAAATGTTGCCGAGGGTTCTGTATGATTTTGTGAATGTCACTGTGGAAAATGGCAGCAACAAATGGAAGCGATTCTTGGTTGTGACCGAAGACCCGGTTGGAATTTTCGACTGCTTCACAGGCTTGAATCGTTTGAGAACTGTCTCCAGTGCTTCCAGTGGGGTTTCTGTCCGAAGGAAGACGTCGACAGCTGCCTTTTCTTCGCCAGTGCACAGAAGACCCATCCTTCAGCGCAGCATAGAAGCGGATAAGGAGTCGTCATTGAGCAGTTACTGCCTCCTCTGATTAGATCAGTGCTTGCTGACGCGAGGAGGGTGCAAATGGCCAACAGGACGACATCTGTGCGTGGCACATCTGGTGCTGTAAAGTCCACTTGTCTTCTGCCGTTCATCACAACTCGACACCACATCCACCAACCCGTGTCGTCTCCGAAACGCGGACTGACGAACCTTTCCTGGAGACTCTTTTCAGATACGAGCAGTTCTCTTTGCGACTCGTCAAATTCTTCGGAGGTTTTTGACGATTGTCTTTGCAGCGATTTTTTTCTGCAGTTCACAACCGACCGTGCGAACCTTGAGAACACGGTTGACACAAGCGACGGACGTGAAATGCGACACCTGATTTTCTCATCACGACTGGGATCCCATTTCAGTTCGAGTGTTTTGCGCCTGTGAGCGCTTTCAGTCTGCAAATCGTCGGCTGTTTGCCGACAAAACCTGAAGGACGCCGCCCCCCCCCCCCACCCTGATGGCAGACTGCAGCTTCACAGTTTTGTCAAGGGTGGTCCGTGGTCCCCTGGAAGGTATTTGTCCTCTGATCTGTCACGCTTGTTCTTGTGTGATTTCAGTTTATCAACGGTGGGAGTTTGGAGGCGGTGCTGAGCGACCAGTCCATCGAACTCAAGTGGCCCGAGCGGATTCGACTTGCCACCGACATCGCCAAGGGAATGAGATACCTCCACTCCAAGGGCATCTTCCACAGAGATCTCACTTCCAAGGTAGGGAACCCGTCCTTCTGCAGTGTCAGTTTTCCACGTTTCGTATAATAATAAGCAATCCTTGATTCAGAATGGCAAAGGAAATGCGGAACAGTCAACTAAAATGCGCGAGCTGGTACACGAGGACCCCTTGCAGGAAAAATTGTCTGAAGTTACAAATTTTTTGTACGAGTACAAAAGATTGACTTTTGTTGCGGTAAGAAAACGGGCACTGGAAGAGAAAAGATTTTCAGAATTGGCCTGGAAATGCAGTTTTATGACATTTTCCTCTCTTGACAACAAGGATGACATCTCGAGTGATATTGATGTGACTCCCGATTTCACGCCTGGGGATTCATATGGATCGCTGTGCTGACAGTAAAGCCTCATATGTCTTGTCTGTTCGAAACAAAGCTCCAGAACGAGCTGTGTTCTGGGGACACATCCTCAGAGGAAACTTTCAGGAAATTGAATTTGTGTCACGGTCCTGTGTGACCGTCAACGAACAATCGCGCGTCCCTTGCAGTTGAGAGACTGCTTTGTTGTGATTGGGGTGGTTTCTGCTGGGATTTTCTTAGTGGTGGTTCCCCTGATCACAACTGAAAGATTCTCAGTTGTGATGCCCACACCCCCTGGCAGCGTTGGTCATGATCAGGTGCTGTCTTGTTGTCTGATGTTCAGAATCTGTGAACAGGACACATTTGTCTGTTCCCAAATTTTCCCCTGGAAACTCACATTCAGTAATGTTTCACCTTGACATGTCAGGGTTAAAATTGGGAACTCAAATGTTGCCTTCAAGACGCGTGTTCAAATTGGTGAGAGTTTATCTGTGTCTTTGCAAACGGTGGGAACCGTGACAAAAGAGGACTGTCCAGAAAAGGCCACCCTACTGCAGTACGTTGGTAAATTATAAGTCTTTCTCTCAAGAAAGAAATCGCCCACATGTCAAAATTTCCATCTCGAAATTGCTCTTTGTGGGCATCGGCTGAAACTATCCCCACAACAAGCCTTTCGTGGGTTGATTCCATTTGAAGCAGCGTTAACATATGCTCGAATCTCCACCTTGTTCATTGAAAATCGTTGAAAAGCGCCTGCTTCACAAAAGATCCAGGGCCGAGCGTGCAGCATCGATCGCGGTACGTGTGGTCATTTGTCACTGTGAGCATTACTCGGAGCTGGCTTTCAATTTCATCTCCGTTATAAGCAGATGAAGGAAATGTAGTGAGCAAATTCGTCAACTTGGCAGAACGCTGTCTTTGCTCTGGGACTCCAGAGGACGACAACAGTGAATACCAGTCTTACACTCGGTCGTGCTTCTCTGTGTCTGCGTCTCCGGAAGGCAACACCTGACTCCACTTGTTCACATTGACGCCATACGCTGCCTTTCCGGTAAACAGTGGTGCAAGTCCCCGACACAGCTGTATAGGTTGGCAGAAACACCTTCGAAGAATGCCAGGTTCAACCTGTGTTGAACTTCTGCTGAGCTCTGTTGTGTCATATTTTTCGCAGACAGTTACCGGTATCGTTTGCGCGGTGGTGGCGAACTGTTTCCAGCCCACCGAAGCCGACAAACATTTTTTCTGCAGATTCCGTCCTTTGACACTTGAGATAGATTTTTTCCATGAAAGTAAGCCCGTGAACAAAACACCAATGCGTCGAAATGGTGCTGGTGGTTGTCGGGAGGTTCATTTCTGTGATGGAGTCTTTTGACAAACTAAGCTCCAGGGAAGTGTCTGTGGAAGAGAAGAAAATGCAACAGGAGCTTTTCGGGATGTTCATGCTTTGATGTATGACACGCAGAGAAGATCCCACCTGAAGGGAGTCTGGGGGCCATTTCACAAGAGCAAATATTTGGCTCTCAAGATGCCTCCTCCTTTCACAAGTTTCTTCCTTTGTTTGGAGAAACTTGACCCCTCATCGTTGCTGTGAAGAGATAAAATCGAGAGGTGTTTGAGAGTTTGAATGAATCTTGGCAAACTTTTCCTTTTCAAGCACAGGACGGCTATCCTGGGATGGCCCGACGCTTGACGCTTTGACCGTGACGTCTGTCTTTGCACACCAGAAAGTTGCAGGCAGGGTGTCCACGCAGTGTCAGAAATGACTCCCTTGTCGTTTGTGGGGAAAAATGATTGAACAAACCGCGTGGAACCTCTCTCTTCCTGCAAAGTTTCGTGAGGTCTGACGTTTATTGTGCGAAGTCCCTTTAGGGCGAAGCACCATGTGGTAGTGCAGTACATGGCAGCTGGACCAAAATGTCCCCTGCCCCCCCCCATGGATCCCCCTGGCCAAACCCCCCCCCCTGCAGACCCCCCTTCCATGGACAGCATGACTGGTGGAGGACAAAAAAGAAAGGAACAATTAATGAACAAGGAAGAATTGACAACATTACCGATGCTGCAAGGGACTTCGCACTGCAGTTGCTTTGAGCACTGCTTCTCGTTGTTTGGCTGCGACCACAACGAGCCGCGCGCGAGTTCACCGTTGTTCGTCAAGAACAAACAAAAACAAAAACGGACAGCTTGTGCTGGATCGGCCCTTCGTACAGAGTTCAATTCACAATCCGTTGTGTGGTGAAGTTATCAAGGATTGTTGATGCTGTTTAGGAGATTTCATTGCCGTAAACGGGGAGTGCGCGCACTTCGCGGTTCTCCGACGGTCAGTGGTGCGGACAACAAATGCTCAACATTTGAGCAGGTCATCTGAAGAGGGTGAACTGCAGAGATTGAAGGATTGATAGCAAATTTGCCCTCGGAAACAAGCAAAGCCCCGTCCATTTGTTCAATCAGCGACCGAGATGTCTGATGTGCTTTGGCATTGGTGTGAAAACAAATATCATACACGGAAAGCATCTCCCGAGGGGGAAAATTCTGCACTAGCAGTGAATCGACGTGGCCGCTGGTCGACCTCTGGTTTACGTAATGGAGTTGTGATGTGAGCCATCGAATGTTGCAAAATTGTTCGTGAAGACCCCTCAAGGCTTTTCTTCATGACAGGATTGTTCAGCTGTCATGCAGCTCAGTAACCGACGGTGGCCATTCAAACCGCTCATGATGCCTGCAAATTTCTTGCCGAGTTTCATGCATGGCATCATCTCTTAACCATCTTTAAAAAAGGAAGAAACAGCTTGACTGAGAACAATTCTTTTGACGTGCAGAGTTAGTCTCTTTCAGATGATCCCATGAAAAGCCTCCCGAAAGGGGATGTTCCGAGACAAAATGATCGCCGTCATCCTGAATTAGCGTCCTGGCGAAACAGTCACGCTAAAGAGGCCACTTTTGTCTCGGAGCAGCTTCAGCGGATGAATTTTTGATGCCGCTGTCTTGAGAGTTTTGTCACATTTTGCAAGGAGCGAAAACTTTAAATTTCTTTGTAGAACCTTCAGGACAAGATTTGTCCAGTCGCTGAAGGAGGAGCGAAGCGAAAGTTCCCATGAAGAACCGACCTTGGGTCTTCTGGTTTTGTGTCACACAAGTTGAATGTTCACAACAATCCCAAACTGTTTTTGATCAAGAAAATACCGAAAGATTCCTGGAACAATTCCAAATCGTGTGCTGCTGCAACCGAGTCAGCTCTTTCAATTTGTTCACTGAACTTTCGTTTCTTTCCCATCTTCCTTCCCATCTGCACCAAATTGTAAATTCAAAACTTTGTCACTTTGGGGGCAATACACATTTGTACAGGAAGAAAATGCAAAGAAATGTGTTAAAATTGAGAAAATCTTGCAACGCATCCAAGAAATAATGGTGGTGTGTCTTCCACTCTGGTGACCTCAACTGCATTTTGTGAGGAGAGCTCGAGGTTCGCTGCGTTGTTTTTGAAGACATTTGGTGAGTTCATTTTCGGCAACATGTCAAGGAATGCAAAGTGTGAAGTAACAACCCAACGTGCCCGAAGATTCACAGCCAAGAACAACAAGCCAGTCAGTGATTTATTGCCATCCAGGACCTGCCTTTTGGGACCAGAGGTGACGGGCGTTTGACGGGAAGCATACTGATGAAACGTTGTCAATGTTCAACAGCCTCCATGTTGGGCAATTCCAGAAGAAAATTCACACATTCTGGAGCATCGAATGATGGTGACGCAAGTCTCGCGTTCTGTGACACCTGTGGCGTTCCACGTTCTGGGCAAACATCTGGGTCCCAAAATGGCGTGGGGTGGATTTCTCACACGCTTTGGAGGTTTTCTCCACAATGACGTAGCTGGAGTTTCATTTGCAACCTGGAACCGTCCGGGTGAGTTCGCGGCACCTCGTGCGTCTGAAGCTGGTGGGGCATGTCCTTTGCTCGAAACGAAAGAAAATGTTACGCAAGCTCTGTTATGAGGAGAACGGGGAGTTATTTGACCCTTTTGTCAAAAAAAAAACCCCTCAAAAGCAACTGGAGCTGGAGTGAGCCGACACACACGACGTAGCGGCTACTCTTTGCAGCTCCGAGATGGTTTGCGAGTGGACACGGACAGTCACCTGGCACCTCTGCTCCTGTCTGGCCTGTTGATCAGCAAAACTAAACTGTCAGTTTCCTTTGGATGGTAGTCGGTTGTTTCAGTGCAGGAGTAAATCTCTCAGCGGTTTTACATAAGCGGGATTTTGGTTGAGAGCTTCGGTTGCTTCGACAATTCGTAATCCCTGGCATCCTTGTCGTTCGCGGCAACGGACCCCCTGCAATTTCCATCAATAGATACGCAGCAAGAACTGCGGGTCCGTCTGATCAGCTTGGCCAGAGAAGGAGGGCCACCAGTCAAGGACGAGGCGACGCACTTGTCGTGGGCCTGTGCGCTTCACTTGAAATGTGTTCCATTCAGCAGTGAGACTACCTGAACGAATTGGCGTTTTGATACACAACACAATCAGTCCGGACGATCCAAGTCTAGTGTTATATATATTTACCATGACCACCCCCTAAGTACTGCCATGGCCTTCCATAGCCACAGCAACAGCCACAGCCAATCATATCATTCCCTAGATGGAGCCACTATCC
>JAAUXT010055504.1_pt1 | contig 10460 bp, 9 predicted proteins | sample 7278171 | NCBI WGS metagenome assembly JAAUXT01 (sample SAMN14350112, study PRJNA611818) | marine sediment metagenome | isolation source: surface marine sediment (1.8m) | place: French Polynesia: Moorea | collected 2018-08 | reverse complement strand
GTTGATAATTTGGCTAAACTGGGTCAAATTAGACTGGGAATTATGACATCATCACACATCTCCATAGCAACTGACCTACTGAGCATGCTCAGTGACTGTAATGGCTGCCAAAAATAAAAGGAAAATCTCCACTTGAAATCTGCTTTGTAAGATTACTTATTTGTAAACAATAGTTTTAGTATTTGAAGACAGAAAGAAGTTAGGTCAAGCTACAAAGAAGAGAAAGAGCCTATTTGTTGTCTGAAATTCCATATGAGAGAGAAATAACGGCAAAAATTCATCGTGCCGAGACTGCCCAGTCGACCTATACCGATATGGGCCCGAGGGAAAGACATTCTCGGGTTTGGGGCTTCAGGGAACACATCTGCCGAGGGGCCCACGGGCCTCAGGGGTCCGCCCCCTCCAGTTCCACAGAAAATACTCTTATTTCTCCATTCACTGTCGCTGAGAAAGTTCCCATCTGTCCCTGTGCGAGGCGAATGGGGAAATGATGATTCACGGACGGAGTCTGGGGACCAAGATGTCTTCATCAGTTCGTAGTGCGAGACGCACGGGAAAATTACGACTTGAGGTGCGGAACCAGGGGAAGCGCCTCCGGACCCCGTGTGCAGCGCCGGTTCTGTCATTCTGGGCATTCACAAAAAACTCCTTTTTTCATCAAATTATCAAAATCGTGATTGGGTTGGCGCGACATCAACTAAACTTTATCCAGACTCCGAGCAAAAGTGAGGGTGCAGACTTGAATCAACCACCTGTGTGTTTCAAGGCAGATGGTGAACATTCACAGTGCACTGCGAGTGCAACCTCGTAAGGACGAGTACATTTGTATCATCAACACTCAAACGTGCCTCACGTGAAGGGGTCTTTGGACACGTCAACCTGAACACCGAGACTGCCGAAGTTGGCCGAAATTTTCTGCCTTGAAAGTCAAAAACGTGAGGTAGTGGGCACCATTGATGTGTGGTCCATTGCACCGATGGAACAACCGGTGGTTGCTGAAAGTGCTCTCAAATTCCGCCATTCCGTGCAGCTGAGAAAATTCTCATCTGTCCCACTGCTGAGTGGATGGGAAAGTAATGACTTCCTCTGGCAGATCCTGGCGGCGGAGCCCAGTTCAGCGGACTCGAGTCCAGTCCAAGGGACCCCAGTTCAGGCGACTCCAAGGGAAATCCAACCCAAGAGACGGACGGTGATTCAGAATCAAAGACCCTCATGTTCCTGCCAGGACGTGTTCGTACGAGTATCAAGTTAAAAGTGTGATTGTCATGATGCTTAGCAATTGGACAAGGCTGAGCACAAAAGAAATACGACACAAGATCATTGCTTCATTGCAAGTGGACAAGACATGATCATTGACACAAGCAGTTTTGACTTTACGCTCGTACGAGTACGTCCTCGTCTTTCAGAAAGTTTCGCACACGATTCCCAAAGTGTGTCGACAATTTCCAACCAAAGGTCGCCAATCCAAGGCCACTGAAGACACCAATCTCTAGACATGGGGGAAATAAAGAGTTTAAAGAATGGAGTTGCGAAGCAAGATTTTGTCAGGCCGGGTCCACACGAGATGCGTTTGGCATCGCCACACTGGATCCAATTGCAGAGCCACAACCAGAGATCGTTCAGACCGTTTGCTTCCTGCATGGATTCAACAGCCTCACTCCACGAACCACAAGCACGCAGCGCGGCACATCTAGTTTTGCCATTTCGCGTGAGCTTTGTTCTCTCGTGATTAGCCCTCCTACACCACACACCAATTCTCTATTGAACGCATTAATATTTGAAACCAACCAGCTGCCTAATCTCTACAGGCACCGCCCCTCTAGAGGAAGACGCACCATGGGAGGATAAACATTTTCAGTTGCACTGGAGCTGTTGTTTTCGCCACTGTGAAATGAACAGGGAGTTTCAGCTGCAGAACGTCAAACACAACGTGGCTCGTGTTGGCTGTCTCCCCACGTACTGCCCCCAGTGTCACCAAGAGATCGGCCACTTGATGAAATCTTTGATCCATCTTGCAATATGTTTTTCACGCAGGGTCCGCACCCAAACAAGAGTCCATTAATTCCTGTTGCAGGTCCGACATCGCCTGTGTGCCTGGGCTGTTCCTGGTCACCGCTCTTAGTTCGTGGTTTAGTGGTGACTGACCCGCTGGATCGATTGAATCTGAACGACCCGGAGAGTAATGAGGGCAACCCATGCTCGCGCAAACCTCGAGCGACAAAACACCCAATCCAACAAACTACAGTACACGCGTACTCAAGAGTGCAGGAACGTCTGCGCTTCCGAAGAACAGTCAAGCGACTATCGCGAGTGACGTCCCTCCCCCCTCTTGGATCCCAGGATCTAGGTCCCTTCCTTGCGACGCTGAATTCATTTCAGGGAGAAACGTTTTTCACACTGCATCCGTCCCTGAATCCGCAGCCTTCCCTTGTGAGTTTTCAGCTCGGGACCGTCGCTGGATCCCATCTGCGTCCCCCTCCCCAGGGAAGACACATTGTTTGTTTGCGCTGTGGGTTTTGCGCACTTGTTGCCTCCCACGAACGGGAATTGTCTCTGCCTGTCTCCGTCACACACCACACAGACAGACAGACAGACAGACAGACAGACAGACAGACAGACAGACACACACACACACACACACACACACACACACACACCACGACGTTGTGAGCAACGTCGCTCCGAGATCTCTGAATGTTGTATGACATAACTGCAAAAACGCCGCAGCCCTGCCACAAACAAGTTTGTCTGAATTCAATCCCACGTTCACTGTGCTCTTTGTTGAAGACAGGAGCTCGTCCTCAGACGCGTCCAGTGTGAACGCGGTCTAACTCAATGCATGACGCACTCAGCAAAAACAAAGTAGAGCGCGCTCAAGTGAATGAACCGGAGTGAGTCAACAAAAACGCGACGCATTCTGTGTGAAGAACACGAGTTCTCCCACACCTCATTCCTCCAATAAAATATTCATTTCAATCGCGCTATGATGCAGCACTTCAAGACGTTGATTCCTCACGGGGCACGACGGAAAGGCTCAGATTAACTGAGCAGCTCACGGCGGGCTCACACCAGGTGCATCACGTCGCGTCATTCGGTGCGTCACCTCACGCCAGGTTCACGCCAGAAGGATCAAACTGAGTTTCACACCCGTTGTGTCAGGCCAGGTTCACACGGTCTGTAATCATGTCGGAGTCACATGCGCATGGTGCGTCACACCAGTCAGTTTTTCGCTGGATGCGTCACGCCGGGTTCACACCGCCTGCGTCAGGCATTGTGTACACGTGCAAGTCAAAGGCCTCTGCGTCACCAATACAAGGTGCGTCGCGACAATCCAAAATTCCACTGTGCACCATGGATACTGTTCTTCAATCGAATCAGGCGCTTGGAGAGACACAGTAAAACCAGAACTGGCCTGGATCAACCAATGGATTCGCCGCGCTCCATCCTGGCAGCCCCACCCTTGCGCACGTCGCACTTCCCTTTCACGAAAGCGAACATTCCCGAGTCCCTGCGTGAAGAGCCTGGTCTGCAGCTCAAAGCTGGTGTTTCAGCAGCGAAGCATGCGATCAGGCCTCGTTAACTTTACGGCATTTCAATATCCGTGTTGGATGTCAAGGCGGCTCCGCAGTCGATGCGTTGTGCGTTGTGCCCAGCACAGTTACTCGTATTTTGAGGCAGACAAAGTTCACACAGCAATGCATCACGAATGCGCTGCAGCCCAGTACGAGTGCAACTCTTGCAGTGAGTGTTGCGTCTCTGCTCTGAGGGCGCGGAGTCAACAGCAATGACTGTGTAGCGCCTGTCAGCAACTTTGACCAAATGCCCCGTGGCGCACCAAACGCCATTCCTGACGTCGCTTTCGTCTGACGGACATGCGGGCGACATGAGGACGCGCGTCGGGACGCAACGAACGGTGCGTGCGGTGTGAAAGAGGCCTTCCCAATGGGAGCGAGATTGCACGAGTTCAGGGGATGGAATTTCATCTCAAATGCCATGACAAATGTGGAGTCGGTCAGAGAAAAAAAGACGGCCACTTTCACATTGAAACTGCAGTGCCGTCCACGCATTGTGAGAATTATCATGTTCAGCGGTGAAGCCAATTGGCCACGGGGAAGGACAATGGAATTGGCTGGTCTGGTGTTGTCTCAGACAAACCACCCGTGTCTGTCCAGGCTGACGGTGAACATGACGATTCTCGCAGCGTCGTGAAGCTGAGGCTGCAGTGCCATCCTGGCACGGCAGGTCCATGCGAGTCAGAAACTGTAGAAATGACGGTTTCCGGCAAGGATCCATGAGCGAGGGCTTTGGCCGGGCCTCACCACCACCACCCCTCCCCACCCCCATGCCTGATCAATTTAATAGCACAATTGTTCCCAACACACACGCACGCGCACACGCTCGCACACACGCACACGCACGCACACACGCACGCACACACACACACACACACACGTTAAATGGATTTTTTGAAAGTTGCAAGCACGCCGACCTGGGAGTAACCTGACCTTTTCTTTCCTTGGCACCTTGTTTCAGTGTCACAACTGGTTCGTGTGAGTTCGTTTCTGGTGCTGATGCATTATTCAGGCGAAGCCGTCAGAGCGACGCTGCGGACAGGTGTGTGCCGAGAGCAGACGCCAGGGCAGATGCAAAGTCCAACCCTCTCACGATCTCTAAGAAAAAGAGCCTCTTTTCAACTTGCACACACCGAGGATAAGATTTGCGCCTTCAGGGGCGGCGGCTGGGGGCTCCAGGGTTCGCCCCTGGATCCGCCCTGAGAGGTCCACATGCGATTCGAGTCCAGAAGTACGAAGCCACGCAGAACTGGAACATTCCTCAGTGTACCCACCGTTCAAGTCCACAGCAGAGTCGGAGCTGCAAAACGTGAAAACCAAGGCAGCCAGCAGCAAACACACCTGACTCACACACGTACACACATAGTTCAGATTGTACGCATACCTCACTCACACACACGCACAGTGAGCTCCAATTTGCGGAGCAGGTTCAGAACGCGCGCCAAAGCCGGAGAAAGAAATCAATGGAGCGGAAATGAAACGCTCGGCAGCCGAGAACCAGGCAACCTGGGGTCGCGTCTTTGTGCAAGTCAATAAGCTTGCTTTTTCTCTCGCTCTTTTTCTTTTCATCTCATTAGCGACGCAGCACACAACCGAGAGAATTAATACGACAAAAGATCCAACAACTGTTGTGTTTTGCTGGCGATGCGTGTAATCGCAAGCTCAAGTAGCACGCAGAGTCTTACTCCTCCCACCCCTAATTTTGTCTCACCTGTACTCCAGTGCCCTTTTCTCTCCATCCCACATCCGCCCACTGTTCATTTTTGGCGCTTGCAAAATTGATGCGCCACGCACACCCCACGCGCCGACTCATCCGGCAGAAAACAGCCTGGGAAAACACTGGATAAAAGATGCATCGCTGTGTGCGGCACCTCCAGGTGCAGCTGCCAAGCCAAACCAAACCCAGCACTGCACAGGCAGATCCAGCGTACAAGGTCACTCCCTTGGTCAAATCCTGGGTCCGCCACACGAACACCCCCACCTCTCTTATCCAGCAGGCGCGCGCACACACACACACACACACACACACACACACACAGAAGCGCTCCTCACCTGTCACGTGGTACCAGTCCGGGTGCGCGACGCTGGCGATGCCCAGCACCATGGCAACGACGCTGAGGAGCACGCCGACGTGACGCGCGTGCACGAAGACGCGGTGCTCCCAGAAGGCCACGAGCGTGTTCCACTGTTTCACCGACATTTTCACCTGACGGATAGAGCATCGATCCGAACTGACGCACAAAACGGACAAGTTCCGAGCATTTGGTTGTGGTTTGTGTCCTCCGGGCCGAGTCTACGGGTGCGAAGGAGTGAAGAACAAACCCACATTTCACCCCCCACCTACCTTCAGAGAAAAAAAACGAAAGTGTGAAGCCATGGACGGGCGCACCTGTGTTCAAAGCTCTGCTTTCTCGTAGGAGGGGCGATTCATTTCTGGCAATCAGCATGTCTCGCACTGGTTGTCTTGTTTACAAACATTTTCATTGTCTGTAGATGCAGTCATTGAAGCGCAATTCATTGTGTGAAGTCATTGAAGGGCAGGTTCACAAAAGAAATAGGGCAAACGGTTTGACCTCTCTTGTCATGCTGATCGACAGAAGTGAATTGCACCTCCTCCATCTCGACTTCCACTCCTCATTCCCTCCTCACCTCTTCCTTCCCCTGTGCCCTCCCCATCTCTCTCCCATCCTCTGCCCCTCCCTGCTCACCTCTCCGGGGCCGCCGCCTCCCCCGCCGCCTTTCCTCGCTCCTCCCCGGCCAGGGGTGCACAGCTTCACCGTCACGCTGTCGCGACCCATCCTCTCGCCCATCCTCTCGCTCAGCTCCAGCATTTCGTCCCGGATAATGTGGCTGGCCTCCAGCTCGGGACTCACGAACATCACCGACTCCTTCCGAGCCTTGCGCACCGGCGTTGGTACCCGGTTCTTTTCCAGCTCCCGCTGACGCTGCTCTATGGAGTCCAGACGCCGCTTGTAACTCTCCCGTCTCTCCTCAGACCACTTCAGCCACGTCGACTCCGTGGTTTTCCCGAGAAACAAACCGTCTTGGCTCGCGCGGCCGGGGTGACCTACATCATGGATCCCCGAAGTCCGGTTCAGGGAGTAGGTGGACCCCGCTGCTGAAGAGGGTACTGACTCCATGGGGGTGTAAGAACCCCTTCTGTCTGACTTTCTCCCCATTTTCTCGAAATATTGGTTCATTTCATCCTCAGATTCCCCAAACTGAGCGTCCAACTCTCTGGTTCCCTGTCCCCGACTGGTCCCTGGTCTGTCCTGTCCTCGACTGGCTCCAAGTCCCTTCTGTGCCTGCTGTTTATTGTTCTGATTATACGCAGATGTTGCCCGGGGCCCAGGTGCGCCGGCGTCGCGTCTGTCACGCGTCGCCCGGTGCCCGGTGCGCGGGTCCCCGGGGACCCGGTCCCCGCTCCTCGCTCCGTGCGGCGCCGGAAGCCTGTTGCCGCTGTGATTGCGCAGGCAGGGATCGCGCTCGGATGCGATTCCTATTTCGGTTTCAATTTCCCAGGGGTCGAGTCTGTCCTCGTCCTCCGCGGGTCGAGTCGGTGTTCGGGACCGACGCCCTTTCGCGTCGCTTCGATTATCATCTTCATCGATTCCGATTTTCGTTCCGATTTCGATTCCGATTGAGTCCTCGACGACACCCTCGTCGTCTTCTCGGTCGGACAGCAGCTCGTAGTGCACGGACCGAGGAACCGATTTGAAGTGTTGGCGTTTCGATCGCGGCGACAACTCCCGCATGTTGACGCCGAGTCGTGGCGGAAGTGGCGCCACCGACGGTCCTGGCTGACCAGACGCCGCCGCCGCAGTGTTGGCGTCGTAGATACCGCCCGTTGGGGATACACCACCAGCGGTGCCGACGCCACCGCCGGTTGGAGAGACGCCGACGCCGGTTGTTGGGGAGACGCCACCGGCGCCGCCGTAACCGGATGTTTCGGTGGAGCTAAGGGTATGCAGGCGCTGCAGGCTGTCGCCAAGACCGGAAGTCTCGGCCGAAGAGTGCGCCACGTGGATCTTCTGCAAAATATCGCCCCTGTCCACGACATCCAAGCCTCCACTGTAGCCTATGGGGCCTCCTGGAATTAGCCCTCCACTCGGGCCTGCAGGTGCCCCCGTGCACCGGAAGTCAGTCAGCGGAAGCGTTTCTTTGGGCCTCGCTCCTCTCTCAGCCAACAGCCTCGCTCCGTACTCCGTGATCGTCTCTTTTGGCCTTGTTCCAGTTGTTTCCATGGCGACACCAACACCAGCACTGAGTCCGGTGTCTCCTGCGCCCGCGGTCACGAGACTGGTTCCCGCACTGGTGCCCGGTGTTCGCACTGCTCCGGACGTGGCCCTCCTCGCCCCTCCTCCTCCTACGCCTCCGGCGCCCGGTCCGCTTCTCCGCTGTGCCGTCTCCATAACGAACTCTGCAGACCACGTGCACGTGTACTCCAACCTGTGTGTCCAAATACGAGTATAGTACAAATCGGCCCCTGGATCCAGGCTCCAATAGTCAATCCACTCTGGTCCGTTTTGCACAGGGATTTCACTCTTGACGTGCACTACGAGTCCTGCAGGAACGCTGTGGGTAACGGAAGTCCAGTCTCCTCCAGTGTCCACAAGTTGGTGTTCTACTCAGCCTGCGAGTGCAACAGGAAGCAGGTTCCCCAGCATCATCTGGTGGCCGTTGTTTGGTCCGCAGTTCTGTTCAGCATCACGTTCGAGCACAAGCACAAGATCAATCTTCACCACACAGCGGTGATGACCCTTTCAGGTGACCCAATGGACTGCAGGTCCAGTTGTTGGTGATCCAGGCGATTGAATCGAGTCAGACGTCTCCCGCCCCAACGTACGAGTCTCTCAGACGACTCCTGCGTGTCACTGCACGGTGATCGTCTCTTCTGCACGGAGGTCACACCGACGGCCCTTCAGCATGATACCCTTCAGCATGATCACCTGAAATTGCCAAGTTCATGAACATGACGCATCACCACCACCATGACTATCATGTTCAGCGTTGGGGCCAGTTACGCGTTTCGCTCAGGTGTCGCGAGCACCAGGGGCGGATCCAGGGCTTGGTTAGGAGAGGGAGACTAGAACTTCCAGAAAGAAAACAACAGAGAAACAGCTTCTTTATGCAGCGAAAAGGGGGGGGGGATGTTCTTGTCCTGGCGTCAAGGGGTCCTGGGTTCCCTGGATCCACTGTAGCGCAACGCCACTTGGATGTGCGGTAAGACAAGACGCGGTTGATGGGTTATGGATCGTGTTGTTGTCATTGTTTTGTCGACCGTGTCGACCCCACTGATCATGATGACCACCACATTTACTCGTACGTCGCAAACCGTGACCATGTTAATGCTGATTCACAGGACGCCTCACGCATGCACCTGGACGTTTACGAGTACATGGACCTTGTTCTCCTGCAGGCCAGTGTGAGTGGGAGATCGAGCATGATCTCTTACACAGTGGGGACACGTGCACCTGCCCGTGCAGGACCAGGTGCCTTTCACTGTTCCGTGGGACTCACTCAAAGCCTTTTTTCACCACGACACAATGATACACGAGTACCATTTCTGTGCGCAGGAAGCTGCTTTTCTACCGAGCCAAAATTGGTCATGACACCATTGAAACAAAAACGTATCGTGACCAAATTTCCTTTTATCTTAAAAGTTTCGTGTCGTACGAGTGTACGTATATGGACGTCAAAAACTGGAAGAAACTGGAAGCTCACGTGAACCCAGCCTGCTTTAGCAACGTGAACCTCCACACGCGATTCGTGCACCCAGCGTGAATCCATGAAACCACTGCCACCCGTGACACAAAATCCAACTGGCGTGGCAACACGTATCCCGTGTGGACCAGGCTCTGCGCAAAACTTCAATCCAGTGTGGCCCACGCCAACCAGCATTTAAATCTAGTGTGAAGTCAGGCTTCCTTCCACTGATCAGGCTCTGCGACAGTCTGCGTGACCCAGTGTGAACCAGACCCTGCCACTGTGCGTAATGTATCCAGTGTGCACCCCACCAAGTCACAAACTACGAGGATCTAACAACATATTCTGGCACTCTGCATGTTCAGCGGCGAAGTCACTTGGCCAGTCTGCACTGAGGCGGATAAAAGAATCAGCTAGTCAGATATTGTCTCACATCAACCACCCATGACTGTTGCCAAACACGCTGAACATGCAGAGTGCCAGAATATGTTGTTAGATCCTCGTACGTACACACGTGTTCCCCACGCAGCCTGCCACTGCGCATTTGACGCATCCAGTGTGAGCCCGGCTCGCCACTTGACACCCCAGCACGTATCCGTGCACACGCTGTTCGCACCTGCAGATCTCGACGTTGTGCCAGTGGTGAGGCAGGGACACTCGTACACACTGCACATATGCAGCTTCTGCAGCCCCACGCACGACGCACAGGTTGAATGAATGAAGCCTCGGAGCAGTTTTCACATCGGAGTGCTCAGTTTGCGCACGAAGCAGCAGACCACGAAGACACGTCTGCACGATTTGTACTCGTGAGTACAGCTGTACGTCTGCATTCATGAGAAATTTATGAGCAAGGCCAACACGATCTGCGCACAACCACAGGGCGCAGTGTGCACACCAAGGGGCAGATCAAGAATCTCGTCAAGGGACCCTGTACGCGGTAAGAGCCATTGAAAGAGTTCCCGCTGGTTCCTGCCATTTTCTGTGTCTTACCGATCCATCGCAGTCGGTTGTGAACTTTCCTTGCATCCGGAATGAGAACATATAAAAACGATGTGCGCCGCTATTGCGTGAGATTCTTAGCACTCTGGCCATGTCGAGATGTTCTCGACCCACAAAGCAGAAGGCTTCAGTGGTCCGCCCTGTCCGGTAGGAATGTAAGGTTGCAGGGCCCTGAACTTCTGG
>JAAUXT010052293.1_pt1 | contig 10460 bp, 8 predicted proteins | sample 7278171 | NCBI WGS metagenome assembly JAAUXT01 (sample SAMN14350112, study PRJNA611818) | marine sediment metagenome | isolation source: surface marine sediment (1.8m) | place: French Polynesia: Moorea | collected 2018-08 | reverse complement strand
TTTTGCGGCAAAATGTCGGGTGGCATCAAAATTTAACATGACGCCCAATGTGACGCAGGTAGCTTGCCGCAGATAAACGCTGGGAATCGATTCTTGATGCAAGAAATGTGCGGACACAGGAGTCAACGACTGTTGCCGCAAAACGCAAAACGCAACAATTCTATATGAAGTCACCTTTAGTCACCTCCTGTGTGTCTCGTGCCCGTTTCTTGTGTGTCTCTATTCACAATGCCAGTGGAGCCACATCAAGACCTGCACAAACACGCAACTCGTAACGCACGACGCATCCTGTGAGAAACAGGCCTCACACCGTGTGAAGCCGCCTCGGTTTCGCGTGGGCGCCCTGCCCCACGGTCGGACTGCTGTAGAATCCGTAAGAAGACACGAGTCGGCACCACTGAAGTGGTGGATCTGTTGAAACGAACGCTCCCATCTCTTCCGCCTCTTCACATCTGACACCAAGGGGGCGGACACAGGGGGGTGCCCAATGTTTCTCAGGTCCATAGAAAGAGGGGGGGGGGGCTCCAATCCCTCTGAAATAATTAAACTCCCCTTTTTGCCCGCCCTCCAATAAAACTGATTCATTTGTCGGGTATTGTACACCCGGGGGCAAAAAAGTAAAAAATTTTGACTTTTCTCAAAATTTTGGAAGTACCCGTGAGTTGGCGCCTCGAACAAATCCTGAGTCCGCCCTGGAACCTGTTGTGATACTTGTTCCGATACTTGGTTGATACTTGGTTGCTCATTATGTTCCTGGAACCCTCGTCCCGAAATGCTGCTGCTGCTATTTCGAGGGTTTCCGGCCCCGAGTGAAGAAGCAGCACGTATCGTCACCCGAAGGTATCACCGTTTGATCGCTGAAGGAGGTTCCTCTCATACACGTCCAAACCACTTCAGCAAGAATCCTGAGTAGTTTGACCTCATTTTAACGCCACACAGCTGATTTCTGCAGCAGGTTCTCTCGTCTGTTGATCTCGCTCACGTTCTGTTCGCACCAAGATCACGTGGTCAAACCCGTCATGTGACCCACCCACGTGGGGGGTGCGTCTCGAGCCTGTTTCACACCGGTTGCGTCCCTCGCAGGGTACTGCATGCCTCACCATTGACCTGCACTGGAAGCACCACGAGAATCTGGCCTCAGCAGCACGTGCTTCTCACCTGCAGTGAGTGAGCAAAGTCTGTTTCACTCTGAGTGCGTCATGCGACGCAGTGTCCATTGATCTTTGCAGGGACACAATGCGTGACGCATCCGGCGTGAAACTTCTCTCAGAAGCGCCCAGTCATGCACTTTGCCAGAGATCCGTCTCTGCGACAATCCCATCAGCCTGACGACACGGTTCGGAGTTCACTGGACAATCCCTTCTTTGACACAGCAGCACCACATTTAGATCTGACTTCACGCTCAGAGCACGTTTTCACCATTCCAACGCTTCTCGACTCCTCACCACAGCTATGCGTGATGCTCTCACTGAGAACTGCGTCTTCTGTGGACTCTATGTTGAGTGCAAAACACTCGATGACACCTGCGAACAAACACGTCTCTCCATCAGGAATCTCATCCTTGTGTCCACTCTCCCTGACTGACAGCTGACCAACAGAGGAGGGGAACAAAGGGTTGGTTGTAACCAGAACAAACGCACAGCGTAAAGCCAGAAACCACAGCCCAGTTTGAGCGTCTCGAGCATCAACTGACTGAAACCACAACTCAATTCTGGTGCTGGCCAACGAAGCAATTTTCTGATTGAGGACCTGACCGCAAAATGCTGAGAACTTCCAACAAATCTCCCAAGTCCCAGCACTCAAATCGGCACAGTTCCAAGACAGAGAACCTGAGCATGGAGTAAAACCCAGCACACAGCCTGAAAACAAGCATGCTGGGGCAAGGCTTGAAAACACCATCTTTCTGTGCGGCTTGTCCTGGTTGGGGGGGGGGGGGCGGTCACCTCCCTGAGCACAACACAGGTGGTCGACTGGAAACCATGCGCTTCTGACGACTGCATCTGTAAAACTGCCACACCCTTCACACCCTGCGAGGACCCACTGACCTTGAACCACGGTCAATCACCTCAATTCTTCCTGTCACGTGATCCTGGATCCGCCGCCCTGATGACGTCATCGTCTCCGATGACAACAAAAGCGACCTTGAGTGCGGGCGCCAGCGGCAGCGGAGGCAGAAGAAACGCAACGCGCACGTCGATAACGTACAAAGCGTCGTGTCCTTCACACACGCGGACTCGAGATCGATGGAGGAGGCGTCTTTCACACTTCAGGCGTCACAGGCATCGTTCCTGAGTTGGCGTCTTGCGTTTCAATGGTGGCGTCTTCACACTGGACGAAACGTCACTGAGTGTTGCATCACGTATCCCGTTTCTGGACATTTTTTTCGATGATGATCGTTTGACGTTGTGCAGGGACGTAACTACAACCACAAGCGACGACACAATGGCGGTGCTGGGACACCACGCACTGTGCCTCCAGCTTGAACCAACAGGCGACGCTGCGTCAACTGACCGCCACAGCAACGCCAGAACACCAAGCACAACGCCTCCAGCGTGAACCAGCGATGGCGCAACGCCCAATGCAGACACCCCACGCAAACTCGTAATCCCTCTTGCGTGAAACCAACTGGCGACACCACGCTGACTGATCGCGGACGCCACGCATAACGCGTGCGCGGTGCGTCACAAGCTACAACGCGTGCGCCAACTGGTAACCACAGAGACGCCACACAACGCCTTCTGCTCCGGGAACGCCACGCGTGATGCCACCCGCGTGACCCTTCCGTACTCAACTCCCGTCTCCCTGACTCCGGCTCTGTTTGGTTTGACGACACCGCTCTTCATCCGCATCTCGTTCTGCAAACAACCCGCCTGTCTCCGCAGGTGTCACGGGGGACGCTAATGCGCAGCGCCAACACCGGGACGCGACGCACGACAGGTGTGTTTGGAAACCCTCGTGCCCCCTTTGATGTCCAAACCCGTCAGAAGAACGCGCAACTCAACACCAAGCTTTGAAGACTGTGGAGCCAACGGACAAATTTGGCACACAACAACGTTGATGTAGAGTTCAAACTTGTCCGTTTCCGCCAACAGATCAAGTAAAGTGCGCAAAAGTCACTGTCAAAGTGACGATTTGACACAGAACAGAATGACGTTGAGTTGACGTCAAATTCAAACGCGTTGTCCTTTTCTGCCATTCACGTCAAGTGCGCAAACGTCGCGACGGACGTGTGGTCCCGGACACGACGGCGTTTCTGCGTCGTGACGTCCGCCTCCAAACACCGGTCTGTTTCACACACTGGATGCGTGGCACACTGCACTTTGAAAGTCGACGGTCGCTCTTCTGATACCCATCCATCACCTTGGCAATGTTCTGAACGTACGAGCTCCACCAACCGCTCCCACTGTGTGTACCCAATGTACAATTCGCAGAATCCTGTGTTCCAGACATGTGCGACAACGCAACCTCTCACAACGCGTGACACGTGTGAAACACACGGAGACGCAAACGACGACGCACCCGGTGTGAAATGACCCTGGATCCCGTTGTCATGTCAACGCGCCGTCATCATTGCGCTTTTATCTCCGTGATCACCATCAGGTCTGTAGGTGCTTCCTGGAATCCTGATCGTTAAAATGGCGGCGCCGCCGTCCGCCTCGCGTGTTCTCACACACACGGCGCCCACCCACCCACCCGGCGTGGCGTCCTACACACGCAGCGCCCGGTGCAACGAAATAGCCAGACCCCAAGACCAGAAGACAAGGGGTATCAATCAAGCCATTTCAAGTCCCACCTGAAAACGCCAAACACCCAAGGCTTCTGAGTGGCATTGTCAGGTTCCACCTGAAACCAAAGGACACTCGTGTTGGCCAAAGAAAAAAGGCCGGGCACACGTGTGTCGTTACACCGGTCCGTTTCCTCGTTGTCGCGTGCTGTGTGTTTGTGTTGGATCCGTGTCGCTATTCGATACAAGCGACGGACGGACAACACTCTGAAAACACAACCGCACTCAAGCTGTGCGGAAAATGTCAAGTTGACATTTTGACGACGTAATGACGGCAGATTTGGTCAATTTGGTCCACGCCAAACATGCACCTCAGAGGCAGAAGAGACATCCGTCTTGAACCGTAGATTTTGCCGCTTTATGTCCATCACATCTGAACCACACGACACGTCCCCAGGGAGTCGTTGACCTAACTGACAGGACAGAGCTCAAGGATCCAGTCGATCGATCTCCAACCGAAACACCGTGGTGTACGTGTTTGTGTGTATGTGTGTGCAAACCATAAATGCTCTTCCTCTGTGTGTGTGTGTGTGTGTGTGTGTGTGTGTGTGTGTGTGTTGTATGTGTTCTTCCTCTGTGTATGTGTTGGTTCTCTCAGCGTGTGTGTGTGTGTATGTGTGCAAATAGACGTGTGTTGGTCTGCCCCTGTGGGTACGTGTGTGTTGGCTCTTCCTCTGTGTGTGTGTGTGTGTGTGTGTGTGTGTGTGTACGTGTGTATGTGAAGATCACAAACTTCCGCTGCATATCCACGGTATTCTCAGCTCGTTAAATCCAGCTTCCTCTTCATGTTTCCTCAACAGCAGCGACTCCAGTAGCTCTACTGCTGGAATCCTCCCTCAGGTACAGCATGTAGCAGCGCACAGCGCCACACAAGTCAAGCAGCTGGCAGCTGTGTGTGAGAGACTGACGTACGACCTTCAAGTTCAGGTGGTTCAGCTTCGTACACACTGGAGGCGTTGTGTGCTGTGTCTCTGCAGAAGTCATCGGGCGACGCGGCTCACTGGGCGACGTTACGCCGTGACGCGACGTAACGTCCTGAGGTTGTCGTCTACGTGACGCAGCGTCCCTTTTCTTGTTCTCAGAACGGACGATGCACCCAGAGTGAACCTGACCCGAACTTTGCGACGCAGCGCCCGCTGACACGCAGCGCATGACGCGCCCACCGTGCCCCGCCCCCCCTGCGGCCTGAACGCGGCCCAGGAGCGGTGAACGTAACGTAAACACAGACGCAGCGCACGACGCTGCCAACAGCGGTGCCGCTCCGCGCTGAGCGAGGCGAGAACTGAGCCTCCGCTGGCGCCCATCCAGACACCGTCCTGACAGCGTTGTTTGCCACGCCGTCCTAGCAGTAGTGAGGACACCGCTGTCTCTCCACCTGCCAGGACGGCGCTGGCTCCCCAACTGAGAGGATGACACTGCCTTTGCTGCTGCAAGGATGGCGCTGCCTTTCCCAGCCGTGAGGGCAGCACTGCCTCCCCCAACTGTGAGGTTGGCGCTACGTCCAAAACTGCAAGCATGGCGCCACAGCTCCCAGGGCGGCTGACGAAGCGTGCAGCCAGGTCCGAGACTCAAGTACGCGAGCGGCGCTATTGCTGCAAGGACAGCTGCGAGGACGGCGCTCCCTCCCCACCGACGGGGACGGCGCTACGGCCCTGCTGCCTCACCTGGGAGATCGGTAGCTCATCCATCACCTCAACAACCGCAGAATCCCGTCCCCCGCGCGGAATCCGATTAGAATCGACCGCTGACCAGACGCGCACGAGACAGCAGGACGACGGCTGGCGATACGCGCAGCCACTCAGAGACTTCCTCCCAGACTCGGCGATGTTTCATCCTCATGGACACGTCAAACGCAGCGTGGCGTCTTGCACACTGGGCCTTTGTCTTGACGTCGACACACTGGGGGCGTTGTGCGTGGCGTCGCGTCTCTGTACCATGGGCGCTGTTGGGTGCGCGGCATCCCTGCACCACGGACCCTGTTTCAACGTTGTTGTACAGGGCGAGTCATGTGTGACGCGTCCCTGCGTTAAGGGTACTGCGTCCACTCTTGCCACGCTGGACGCGTCGTGAGCATCGTTGTGCCATGGGCGCTGTTTCAATTTGGGTGTGACGTGCGATGCGACCCTGAACAATGGGCGCTGCACCCCCGTCACTTTCTCAGACTGCGTTGTACCTTACTTTCCATTGACTTGCCCTGTCAATGGGTGCGACGCAGTCGCTGGTTCACACCAAGTGTCAACGTCCAAGTCAACGGGTCAAGGACGAAACCGAAGTGCCACGCCTGGTGCGTGAACAATAATGTGCCATGTATCCCAACCTGAGAGATTACAATCCAATTTGAGTCGGATCGAGTTTCCGTGGGACTCCAGCTGCGGAACCAGCATCGTTTGGGCCACGGGAGAATCGGCTAATTAGTGCTGCAGCTGCGTCTCAGCTCGGGACCTCAAGGTCACTACGCTCACGTACACAAGTTCATCTGGGTACGCTCACGTACAACGTTTCAACGTTTCAGCACGAGGATTCAAGGTCACTACGCTCACGTACGACGCTCATGCAGGTCAAGTTTGTCAGCACGTCTAATGACAAGAAATGCCATCGGTCTCTTCGCGGATTTCAGAAAATTAGCGTCGCTACAAGGTGCTCCCACTGAACTTGGGGTCTCCGGGAATGACAAAGTACTCGTCAAAGCGTCAGTGTGTGTGTGTGTGTGTGTGTGTGTGTGTGTGTGTGTGTGTGTGTGTTGTCCTCGTGCAACACACGTCTGCACGACTGAAACGCCGAACCGTTTTGCCACTGTGTGGGACCACCCAGATGAGACAGTCACCGCAGAACACACACACCCACACACACACACACACGCCCCCCTACTTCACAGTGTAGGGCCAGCCTCCGTGGGACGACCACGCAGAACACACATCTGCAGCGCACAAATTGCTCATGTGCTGAGCATAGCAATTACCGTGTCAATACGGAGAGAACAATGGGATTACTGCAGCTCAGGGACGACTCGCTCCGCGCAACGGGAGGCGCGGCGTCGGTCACAAGTTCATGTGCTGCAGGCAAGTGAAGGCTTCAACCTAAAGATCCATGGTACGTGCTCGTACACTCCTTTGACGTGGCCGAGTGAGCCCAAATGGCTGAGTTCGCCCACTTCGCCCCTGGAGAAGTGGCGCCTCTTCACCGCCGGACAGCTGCACGGGTAAACCGAACGCGCCCGTTGTGTTTCAGCCTCACAACGTGAATCGGACACAGCAGCTGTGACAAAGGATCGCCTGGAAAGCGGTGCAGCAGGGGGAGGGGGATGGGCATGGGTGGGGGGTCCAATAGCCCCCTGAATCAACAGGGGGGATCACTGGCCCTGAATCCACAGGGGGACCACTGCCCCTGAATCCACAGGGGGACCACTGCCCCTGAATCCACAGGGGGATCACTGCCCCTGAATCCACAGGGGGGACCACTGCCCCTGAATCAAAAGGGGAGACCACTGCCTCTGAATCAAAAGGGGAGACCACTGCCCCTGAATCCACAGAGGGGACCACTGCCTCTGAATCCATCCCCACATGGATCAAACGCCCCCAGGGGCGGGGATCGCTCATTGACCTGCAGTCGTCACACGGACCGACAGTCTGAACATGAATCCCAGAAAAGCTTCACAAATCAGACAGAGAAGTTGAGAACCAGACACGCAGCCGAACGACACACGAACATGATGACACAGCGGTATTGCATCAGAAACTCAACAGCGCACCAGAAGGACATCAGCTGACAACAAGCAGCGAAAGCAAATCATTGCAGATGTGTCACACACGTGCGTGGCGTGGACGACCAACGCGAACGCCAACAGCCCGTCGCTGTTCAAAGGCCGGATCACATTTGATCCAGACGTTCGCTCTTCAACGACAAGCAAATGTTGACCAGTCGAAGACCTACACAAGGGTGCCGTTCGTTTTCGTGCTCAGAACCACTCCTTCTCCCGTTGGGGGATTCAACGCCAATCAGAACTCTCCGAGTCATTCGACGTGTGAAAAAGAACAGGGTCAAATTCACCTTCACGTCCCAACACATCAACGACAAAAGACGTCGACGCCTCAGGCGTAGCGTCCCACCAAAGCGAATCCGTGACCTCTCAAAAGCTCCTGACGACCCAAGTGATGCAACCTCCGCTTGTCATCCTGAATAAACGCTTCTTAACATCTCCGTTACACACAGCAAAACTTTTTGAGTCTGGTTCACCCGCCACTAGACACGAGACACGGCCTGGGCCGTCGCGTCTGTAGTCAGCCACGAAACATCCTTTCAGCCAGAGAACAAATCGAGACAACACTGGTGTGCAGAAATTTCGTGTTCAGAACAAATCGGATTCCTTCAGTGTCAGATGAACCAGACTCTGGATCTACCTGGTCCTGGCTGTTTCGAACACGTCCAAATCAAAATCCTGGCGAAATCGAACAGACCATGCTGACCCTCTGAACCCACCCTTCCACTTCCTACCTTGATGAATTCAAACTCCGGAAACACAAGGCAATCAAAAACAGGCAGAACCAGGTGCAGATCCTTTTCCTCCAATCAGGATCGATCTCAGGGTAACCCATCCGAAATTCCTGTCTGTTCTCTATCTGTATCGTCCTGCGCCGTTTCGTCCGTGCTCACCGGTCCGCTCCTCCGTACGATCTGAGGCTCGCACCGTGTGTTGTGGAGATGCAGACGTGAATGACGTGGCTTCGCGGAGCAGCTATTGATCTGTCTGACTGAACTACGTGACGACCGACGGGGCCGAACCACGTGATCACAACATCAGACACACCTCCCTCCCTCCCACAAACAACCAGGGCTCCAATCGGGGTCGCGATGACTCGACGAATCGGTTCACGATGCTTCGACGCAAACGGTGCCGTCGAATAGCTACCATTATCAATCGAATTGCTCCAACAGGTTTTGCGATTCGATGAATCGGATCGCGATCAATCGAGGCGAGAGTTCGGATCACAATGAGTCAATGAGTTGCGCCGTTTCACTCAAACAAGGAAACGAACGTGCGCCAATCGGGTCGCGCCGACCCGAGCACCACCTCAATGAGTCGAACTACGTCACACTCGCGTGCACCAATCAGGTCACGTTGCCTTGAGTAACATTCCCATCACGTGAATACACCACTCAAACCGGGATTTTCCACCTTCAAAACAGATCCCACTCTTTGACTACTCAAGCAACATCCGAGTCGAGTGGGCAGGTACTCGGGGTACTCACTTCAATGGCAAAGATCCTCCTCACCGGGTACTCACATGTACCCAAGACATACTTGCTGATGAGTACCCGATGAGTATTCACTGAGTATTTGGTATTTCCTGTTCCGGTCTCTGTGTACTCGTGGAGGAGATGAGTTCACATCCGGTGTGGAAGTGGAACTCTCCGTCACGTGACTAACACCACGTGGCTCTGTTCCAACAACACCAGTTGCACACAACAACAACGGCAGCGGAAGCCTGGAAACGTCTGGAAACACACGTGACCGTGACGTCATCAGCAACCCCAGCATCCTTCCTCAGTGATCACGGGAAGCGTTCGATTTGCCCAGAGCTCCACTGACCTCGTTTGGGTGGTTTCCGCTGGAAATCGAACACCACATCAACCGGACTCAACAGCCATCAAGTGGCGTGATTTCGCCACATTGACCTTAATAACAACTTCCCTTCACATTTTCACGCATTCTACCTGCAAGCAACAAGGTTTGAAACGTTCCATGTGACGCGTGCCTCCTGGCGTCTTCCATGCAGTGCGTGCGTGACGCTTGGCCAAGTTCACAAATGCGGGCTGAGTTTTGCGCAAAATCTGTTCCATTCCTCATGACAGTTTCATTTTCAGTTGCCACGAAGTTCCTGCAAAACCTCCCACCATTTTTTATCGTTTTCAATTCCCGCATTGCATCACAACTTAAATTTTCATTTTAAAAACTCAATTCCAATGCAATGACACTGTCTCTCCCAGAACAATAACTTCAGTTCTGCATCACAAAAGCAAATTCCCTCGCAGACTGACACAGCTCTTTGTTGAAGGGAAATGTTGCTTTGTTTTTTTCAGGTCCCCAGACACTGTAATCTCCTCGAAGATTCGAGGAGGGACAAAAGACGGACTCGAGCCCTGGGAATGAGTGAATCATCCCGACGACAATTGCCACGATCTCCTTTCTGGATTAAAAACTAGAGGCCGGCTTCACACTGGGCGCGTCGCGCGTTGCGTCCCCGGGTCAATGGGGGCTGCTTCACACCGGAAGCGTCACGCGTCACTAGGAGGTTTCATTGCACGACATTGCGTTGCATCACTGTGCAAGTCCACGCGTCCTCAACGCGCCCCTGAACACACCAAGAGACGCAACACCCACGGACTTGTTTCAAACGCATCACACTCGCATTCTGCAGGCTCGATCCCAACTCTTCTACTTGGAAAGTTGTTCAACATTCGGTGGATCGTGACGTAGCAGCGTCCGCTGACGTGCACGTCAACACGTCGTGAAACACAACCAGAAGGGGACACGCTCTTTCCGTCCTGTGCAGGGATGCAGCACCCATTGACTGGTACAGGGATGCAGCACCCATTGACTGGTACAGGGATGCAGCACCCATTGACTTGTGCAGGGATGCAGCACCCATTGACTGGTACAGGGATGCAGCACCCATTG
>JAAUXT010081990.1_pt1 | contig 10461 bp, 7 predicted proteins | sample 7278171 | NCBI WGS metagenome assembly JAAUXT01 (sample SAMN14350112, study PRJNA611818) | marine sediment metagenome | isolation source: surface marine sediment (1.8m) | place: French Polynesia: Moorea | collected 2018-08 | reverse complement strand
AATTTGGTCTATGTAGTTTCTTTTGGTTTTCTGTGACATTTATTTCGACCTAATGCATGTTTCAATGCTGCAAATAGTCATTGAATTCAACTCACCAAAATTCTCCAACAGCGCAGACGAAACTCGGCTTCCGGTAAAAATCCGCAGGAATAGTTGTGCACAGATGTCACCACGCGCGTCGTTCCCGCGTCGTGCTTAAGTGCCACTAGAGACCCCACACGCGCATTGCGCCAACGTGGACATTTCCACGCGACGTTGATGCGATGTGCTCCTCACGTGGGAAATCAAACGTCATGCTTAATCTGTCTAATGGATGGCCAAAATCTGAGAAGTGGGTGAGCTGTAAAGTTCTTGGATTCACTTTTACACACACAACACACAGGAGAAAGAGCAGACCAGTGAACAAGCAACATGGAAGGGCACTGCAGTAAAATTCTCTTTCTGATATCTCACAGAAACAATCACCTCAAGTTATTGGGATGGTACAGACAAGAATTCTAGCTGGCAGAAGCACTTGGTGTGTGTGTTTGTGTGCATTATCAACACCTCAGAACAGCCTCCACCAGAACCACCTTGAAGATTGCAGGCATGTGGGTGTGTGTGTGTGTGTGTGTGTTTGCTGGTGCAGGCCTCAGGTTGCAGCAGAAAATAAACAAACCAGCCAGGCAGCAGACAGCTGATGCATGAATAGACTTTTGGGCTTGCATACTTCTTCCTCATTTTCAAGGTAATGTGAGCTCAATATGGTGTGAAGTGAATTTAATATGTAGCCTGGAGAGGTATTGATTCCCTTTATGTTGTAGTTTCATTCAGCAGAAGTTTATGAACCTGTTCACATGTGGCAACTTGAGACCACAGTGACAAGTGTTTCTTTGTCCTGCACCACCCCCTGATACGGGCCTCAGTTTACTTGTGATGACAGCTGCTTGTTGTTTGGTGGAAATCAGAAAAGCAAATTTATGGGAAGACATTGTGTCATGTTTGATTCAGACTGGCGAAGACATGTCAGGACCACATACACTTCTTTTTGAGAAAACTGTCTCTGTCAAAAGGAGAGCTGAGGAAATTGTACCTTGTCAGTTGAACTCATAGACTTCAAAGAAAGTTATTTCCAATTTCCCAGTACATGAGCTTCAGAAATATGTTGTGAAGCCAAGCAATGAAGTCCAAATGCTGTATGACTTTTTTGCTCACAGGCAGGTGGTTCATATCCTTTTCTCGCATTGCTTGTGTACACTTTCAAGCAGATCACAACCTTGCATAAATTTAGGTACAAATCACAAAAAAAATTATTCCCAAAGAAGCAAGTTGAGCAAAACCATTGAGTTGCCAAGGATACAATCTTGCAACCAGTGCCTGTGAGCTCCACAGTTCTGATCAAAATGCAGGACAGCTTGGAATTAGATTGCCAAAGCAGTCTTTGTGGTCTCTGGTGGTGGTGAAAATTTCCCCCGAGAAGTGCTTTATCAGACCAAATATCAGAATTTAACACATCCTTTGGTTCAAGTGAATTTGTTTCAAACAATAAATAGCTGTGCTGCATTTGGGGATGTTGTTTGCCACCAAACAAGGGTCAACAATTCAAAATCAAAAACTTAGGAAAACAATTCTGGTGCTCACAACAGATTTCAAATTCCAGGCTTGGTAGCTGTGGGCCACTGCTGTGAACCTGGTGGGTTTGAGTGCAACTATCCAGCTGATGGCTGCATTAGAAGAGGTCAGGTGAGAGATGGGATGATTGACTGTTTGAGTGATGGGTTTGATGAAAGCATTGAAGGTTTTCAGCAGTTCTTGCAGATTTATCCAGAAGGTGAGTCTCACAAAAGTGTGTGATTTTCTCAAGAAAATGTTTCAGAGCAAATCTACATTTGACCTTTGAAAACTTGTTCCAAATGATAAACATTTTTGAGGAAACTGGGAGAATATGAAAACACTGGAGGATTCAAGCAAAACAAAAATGGCTCAGAACTCCCCACTGGGTTTCTTCTTCAACAGTTTTTCTTTTAGGGTCTTTGTTTTGTGACCAAGGGAACACAAGTCTCAATTCATCTTCCCTTTGTGATGATGAATACAAATGCGAGGACAGGGCAGATGAGTCATTCTGCTTCTGTGGAAGAAGAAATATAAACATGTGGAAATGCCCAAATGAAGATGTGTGCATAATGAATGAGTTTGTTTGTGACACTGTGTGTGGATGTGAGGATTGCTCAGATGATAGGGAAGAGTTTTGTCATGCCCACACCACAGGGTTCAGTGCACTTTGTCCTGGAGGGTTTCTTGAGCTACATGGTAAGACACAGTATGCAAGTAACATGGGGGAGTTTTAGCAAACAGCCCCCAACCCTGGAAACACAAACGCAAACGTAACTTTGGTTATGCTGTGACAGCCAAGAGTTACTTTTGCGTTTGTGTTTCCAGGTTGCGGGCTGTATGCTAAAACTTGCCATCATAAGTTTGTACAAAACTCAAACAGAAAGGAGGCTGAGAGACAAGTCCCCAATGAATGAGCTGTTTGGTTTCCTATCTGTACTGTCCAGTGAATATGATTGGATTTCGGAAGGACTGGTCACGTACAATTTTGGGACCAAGCCCCTGAAACTCATTCAGGGTTGCCAGAGAAACTTGGGACTCAGAAGGCGGATTTCATCACCCTATTTGAGTAGGTTCAAAAAGGTCAGCTATCCTTTCCAATTGTCATTGCCATTTTTTGCTTCTTTCCAGGGTTTTGTTTGTCAGTAGAGCTCATATGCCAAAGTGACATTTCTGATGTATTTGTGGGACTGACCCAAGCTCACTGTGAGAACTGGAGATGTCACTGGAATCACTCTGATCCCCATGAATTCCCTGTAAAGTATGATATCTGTGGGAACAGTGATGATTGCAATCTGCCAAGAGATGAAAAGCAAGAGAGACAATGTACTGTTGGCCATTGGAAACTTCTTGGGCAATCTTATATTCCCAACAGTTATGTTTGTCATCATGATATCCTCTGGTTGAACAGTACTTTAATGTGCAAAAAAATAGAATGCCCATCTGGTTATTCTGTGTGTCCCAACAGTGAAAAATGCATCCTGACAACAGAGTTCTGTAATGGAGCCATGTGGAGAGGTTGCCCCAATAGGGCTGATGAGGACTCTGTGTTTTGCCAGACATGGCCATGTCCTGATGGGTACTGGAAATGTGTAGCCAGTGGAAAATGCATAAAGAAGGTTTTTGTGTGTGATGATGATCATGATTGTGATTTGTCAGATGAAGACCCTGAACTCTGTATAAACTGGGCTTGCCCTGAATTTCACATGAAATGTAAAGACCAAAAACAGTGCATTGCTCGGACAAAGGTTTGTGATGGTGCAATGAATGACTGTAATGATGGATCAGATGAACTGGATTGTAAGCACTGGCCATGTTCGATTGGACATATCAAATGTGGAGATCTTCTCCAGTGCATTCCCGTGAGTAAAAATATCTTGTCTGCCAATGCCAAAAATTGCAGTGTTAGTGTTTTGTATCAAGTCATAAGTCTTTGTTTTTAAGATTTTTGGTGTTTGTGACAAGAGCATGCCCCACTGCAAAGATACATCGGACCAACTATGTGATGACCCATGTGTTCCACAGAATTTTACAGGGAAGAGCCCAATGATGGTAAGCTCACTGTTGTTATAAACAGAGATCCACAGCATTGTTATTTTTTATCAAGTGCTCACCTCTGTGATGTACTAGTTATCATTCATCATCCAAAGACACCCAATGATAGTCTAGTCAAATGTCCATCGCAAAGTTTGTATTCAAGACTCTTCTTCTGAGACAAAACACCCCAATTTCCAGAGATGTCAGGAAGATTCAAGACAGTGCATTCCAGTGTTTTGGGTTTGTGATGGTAACTTGGATTGTCCTGAAGGAAGTGATGAAGCTGATTGCTCCTGTGAAAGTTATTCAATGTTACAATGCACAACAGCATTGGGCACTGCCATGTGTTTTCCATTGAGTTGGATTTGTGCTGGTTCTGCTGACTGCTTCGCATTTGATAAAACTTGGTGTGAAGAGCACAGCTTTGAAATTGATAGAAATGCAGAAAACCAACAGGGAAATGTAAACCTGAGTGGAGCCAACTGCAGAGGTAAATCAGCAGCCTTTTGAAATATTCCTTTCATCTTGGTCTGGACCAGATTAAAATATTTCTTCACAAACTTTTGTCACAGGTTTTGCCAAGAAATCATTTCTCATGATTGTAGATGGAACATTTTCTAATGTATTCATTCATCAGGAAAGTAAAGACAGCAAAGATGAACTCAACTGCTTGACTCAGCCACTCCTCCACAAGTGCAACTCTTTGCACTATGTGATCAAAACAATTCTTGATTATAACTTGAGATGCATTGATTCTGTGTATGTTCAGGATCATGTGTACTCAGCTGTTGAAGATGTTGTACTCATCAGGAGTCTGAGTGCAAATAGGCATCTGACAATAAGATGCTCTCAGAACTGCAATTTTACAGGGAATTTTGCCTTTGTTTCAAGACAAATGCATCCCAGCCTCCACATTAGCTTTATCAATGTTCAGTTTGACAAAAGCAGAGTCAGCATCCAAAATGTTCATCTGGAACTTGTTTCCCTCCACTTTGTAAATTCTACCGTTCAAGACTCAGAACCAAGAGCTGGAGAAAAGGGAGAAGTCAGGCTATCTTGCTGCAATGTCACTTTTTTGTCAGGAATCCTAAATGTTGTGAAAGTGTTTTCATCCCACATTTCATTCTCAAACTCAATTGTAGGAAATACAGATATGTATTTACAGGCTATCAGTTTGTTTTTTATGGTAAACAATTCAAAGATAAGCAGGAGTTATGTCAATTTGAATGTTGTCAATTTTACTTCAGTAAGAGTGATGAATAGTACAGTTCAGTTAAGCTCCTTTGGGAAAAGTGCTTTCCTTCTTGTAGTCACAAGATGTTTGGAGATTCATGTGACACAGTCATCAGTTTACAATACAAGTGGGGGAATTTCTGTAAAGATTCTACAGTCACTCTTCATTCCATCTTGGTTACAAATGACACTACAATGGTGTCATTTCCAAAGTGCCATGAAGTCCACATCTGGTGGAAGTCTCAACATTCAGTACTTCCACCCATCCACAAAGTGGTCCATCTCAAACTTTGTGCAAATTTTAAACACCACCTTTTCTGACAACAAAGTGATCAGAAACCAACTACAAAATGCATATGGTGGAGCTGTGAGTATTGTGTCTGACAGATCATCCAGTGGAGCTTCTCTGTTTGTTGAAATACAAAATTTCTTAGAGAACCATGCAAGTGATGGTGGGGGTGCCCTTTATGTATCAGGAACATTCATTGAACTGACAATAGTGCACTCATACTTCTATGTTTCTGGTGTCCCACAGTTTCCATCAAAGCCCTTGTTTGTTTTGTCTTACACAAAAATATCAATTGAGAGTTCAACTTTTGTTGTCCCTTCTGTTGTGGATGAGACTCTTCTCAATGACCTACAAGTGTTGTCATCTGCAGTCAGTATAAACAATCTGACTCTGACTTTCAAATGCCCAGCATGGCACTGGCTGGAGCAAAATTCAGACTTTGGAACCTCATCAGTGAGTGGTCAAACAGCCTTACAGAAGATAACAATGAAATGTGCATCCTGTCCACCAGGATACTATTTTTACTCAGATGGCAGTTTTGTGCTCACATACAAAGATCAAGATATTGTTAAAATACAGGGCCAAAACTCTGGTACAAACAAACTTAAGTGCTTGGAGTGCCCATATGGTGCTTCTTGTCCAGGAGATGACCTGAAAGCAAAACCTAACTTCTGGGGTTATGAAATGACAAGTGGGATATCCTTTGTGCAGTGCCCCAGTGGGTACTGTTGCTCAGGAGCTGACAGCAATCCTTGTTTGGAATACAGATCATGTTTTGCAAACAGAAATGGTGTGTTGTGTGGGGCATGTCTGACTAACTTCTCACTTTCACTGCTTTCAAACAGCTGTATACCCAATGAGGAGTGTGATGATCAGTGGTTTTGGCTTGCAGCAGTGCTGGTAACAGTATTTTACATGCTCTGGTACACATTCAAAGAAAATATTATGTCTTGGCCACATTACTTTGTTGGTAAATTTGTCTTGCATTCAAAGTCTAAAAAGCAACACAGTTTTGATGATATATTAGACAGAGGACATTTTGGAATCCTGATCTACTTTGTTCAAGCAATGACATTTATGAGAATAGAAATGCAATCCAATTTCAACAGACTTGTGGATAAAGTACTTCAGTTCATGACAATGTATGTCAGTTTGTTTTTGACAATTGAGGTCAAATACTTTTCACAAGATATTTGTCCAAATGTAAATGTGGATACCATTCTCAAAACAAGGCTGAAATTTTTGTTTTATTGTGGGATATTTGCAAGTTGGTTTGTTATGTTCATTTCACTTACTATTTTCACAAAATGTTTTCCTGTACTTTTGGAAACAATTGTCTCCAAAAGAAAAATGGTTCATGGACTTGTTGAAATCATAAAATACACTTATGGAGGACTTACTGATGTTGTATTTTACTCTTTGGCCTACACAACCATATCAGGTGAGAATGTTTGGCTTTTTGATGGGACTGTGAAATATTTCAGTGGTTGGCAATTTGAAATGTTCTGCTTTGCCACATTTTACACAATACCTTTTCCATTTGTTCTTTTTCTGGGACTAAAGCTCTTGAGGATGAGGCAAGTCTCCAATATTTCATTTCTTTGTAGCATGTTCCTTCCTCTTCCCTCTATCCTCATTTACATTATGTTGATAGTGAAACAAAACAACAAGGCAAAGCAGAATGAGCAAGCAAGTGTTTCTATGGGTGAAAACCACAGCAAAGTGTTTGATATGTTTCAGGGTAGTTACAAAGAAATAGGAATATCCCAATACTGGGAGTGCATTGTGATTTTAAGAAGACTTCTCTTGGGTTCCACAGCCTTAATTCAAAATGCTGTCATCAAAGAAACTCTTTGTGTGGCAATGTGCCTGATTTTCCTTGTTCATCATGAAAAAGTGCAACCATTCAGTCACTCAATCTCCAACAAGGCAGAAAGAATGTCGCTCTTTTTGCTCTGCATTGTGGCATTTGTCAATGGCCTCAAAGCAGTATTTATCCACCTGGGAGTTTCAGCACTGGATGATGAAATGGTCCACAACTTATCTTTGTTGGAATCTGTGTTTCTCCCAGTGCTTCTGTTGTATATTTTACTGATGGAAATAACACATAAGTTCAGAAAAAGAAAGGCAACAATAAACAAATACTTTTGCAAGTTTTTTTGACAATTTCTTTGTATTTGTGCTCCCCCAGCAACAGAGCAATTAACAATTAAACAATTGACAAATAGTTCTTCCAGTTTTGTGACCATTTCCTTGCAATTGACCTTCTAAACCTCAGTCTCATTTTCCCTTTTGCATGTTTTGATGTTGTGCTTGCATGACAATTTTCTGTCACATTGCTACCACAGCAACAGAGCAGTGTCATCAAACCACAGGCCTGGTGGAGAGGAAAGCAAAATGCCACAAGACACCGGAAGGCTGTTCTTGAGACAATGAGAGAGAGAAACAATCATTTGAGGACTGAACCAAATGTGGATGGTGGGCATCATTGCCTGGATGCAGATCTATATCTGAGGATACCAGGGTACTCATCTACTCCTGTCTGTCACACACTACTCTCTGGTGTCTGCAAATACCTTGGCTGTTGTCATGGCTGCTGCAACACAAATGTATCCTTGTCTTCAAGAAGGCTACTTGTTCTTTTCTTTTTGTTTTGTATGATGTTGTGGAAATCTGTGGTTTTGATGAAGAACATTGACAGCATTGCCTCATATTGCATTTGGCGCTACCACAAAAGATTCCAGTACAAACCTCAGCAAGATATCAGCAATGACTTTCTGATGCATGTGTTTGACCAGATGGTCACTGTAAGTTTCAACTGTACTGGGAATAATCAGGACTTGGTTCTGCACCAGTCAAAACCCTTTGATGCAGCTATAGAGTGCTGAGTATTCAACAGAACTGTACTTTTCTTTCTTGTGTATTCATCATCACCTCAAATGACTGACCCTGTGTGAATGAGTATGGAGGGAAACCATTTCAGTCAATCAGCATGACTAGCACACTTGAGACCATTGGCCCATTTCCTTTGTACATCCTGCTTCAGTGAGCACAGACAATGGAATTGTTTGCAAACTGGACTCCAACTGCGACACAGGTTGATTGACAGAAATGGTGTCCTGCTTGTACACTGCTCAGCAAGGATAGTGCTTGCATTTATACCACTACTGATTGTGTGTTCTTTCTCCCTGTTCTGACCACCAGCACAGAGTCCCTCACAAAGCCCAATCTGAGGATGTTTCCATCTGAATCACACACAACAACAACAACAACAACAACAACAACAACAACAACAACAACAACAAAACAGCTTGTGTGAAATAAATATTCAACACCATCCCTGAGAAAACCACTGAGTAAGAACAACCAAGAGTTGGTTTCTTGTTCTTATGTGTCAGAAAAGTGAGAAATTCGTACATGTGGGGCAAGATCATGCCTGCAAGATGATGTATTCCCTAAAACTTCAGAAAGAGGTCTACTCAGGAGGGCAGTCAGCTGTGTGGACATCAAGGGACTCACTTAGAACCTCTGAACAGTTGGTTGGTGTTGTTTTGCATTCTCAAGTGACCAAAGTCCAGTTCTAACAAGCATTTATGGCAGGTTCATTGAAACTGTAAGAGAAAGGCTTCAGGAAGGATTTCTTTCTTTCCAGTATCAAAAGATAGTGTACTCACAAACAGAAGGCATTCAGCAAATATAACTGGTTTTCAGAAAGAAGAAAAAACAATGACAATTATGTGAGTGTAACATGCTTGATTCAGATGATTTGTGCAGAGTAGAAGGAAACATTGTGATTGATCAGCAAATTTTCTCTAATTTCTTCAATGATTTGACAGCACAACCCAATGTTTTGCACTTGTAGACCAGGTGTAAGCAGTTAATTTAAATTTGGCTCTCAAAACTTTCCTCAAAGATGCACACTGTTCAACCTGGAGAGCAGGACAACATGAATATCAGTGCAAACATTGTTGGGCTCATTGTGCTGTTTTAATGAGACTGTTTCTGTCACAGAATTGTACAGAGAGAATTGTGACTTCATACAGCAGTGAATAACTAGATCTACCATTTCTCATCTGTTTGTGATCACCCAAGATATGAAATGTGTGGACCTGTGCAGATGTATTCTTTCTTCCACCTCAAGCATTCCTTTTGTCCTTTTGGACATGCCTTATCAGAACTCTCCACTTCACATGTCTTGGCCTGATAGGAACGATCAGCATGTCCTGCACAAGCCAAACACAGTGAACAAAACACATTGTCACACACTTTGGAGTTGCACCCTGATCAAAAATGTCTCCTGTGAGCAGTCCGCTTCGTCACTTCCTTGGAGACAATCCATCTTTCCATCACATATCCAGTGTTTTGCGCAAAATGTGGTACATTTGTGTTGCACACAGGATAACTAATGCTCTTTAACCACAAGATATGCTGAATTCCTGACATTTTAGTCTGGTAAAGAGTGCTTCCCAGCAAAAAGTTCGGACTACCACCACCAAATAACTTGCTTTGGCGAGGTTTTTTGTCTACCTTCTTTCAGTGCTCTTGTGAATTCAAAACACGACAGGAATCTCATTGAATTACATTCACCAGACCAGAACTGTGCAGCTGACAAACTCTGAAAGAATGGCTTCAGTTTCTGTGGCAATGTTAGCCAGAGTTGTGGCGTCATCATAAAATGAGGCCTTTGGGTTTGGCAGCACCGAAGTTCCATTCAAATGGTTGTGCTTCAGAGGGGAGCATCTCTGGTTCAGCTCAATAATTGTGTAAATCTTCCTGAAATACATTTTATTTCAAACTTGGGTCAGACCAGGGGGCACAATGTAGACTCACATCAGAGAGTTGTATCAAAATGTAAAAGAAAAAGAACAAACAATGAATGATGATATTGATTTTATCATGATTTGATAAGACATATGAAAGTCAAAAATGGTGTACTCCTGTGATGTTCTCTTCAGGGAAGCAACATATGAGTGTGGATAAAACCTAAACTTGGGATAATGCCCACAGAAAAGAAATTTCTCTTTGGAAATGTAAGACCCCTGAGCTGCCAAAGAACCTTTGCAGCAGTCAAAATAACCACTGGAAAATTGTATTCTGTGAAATGTCATATTTCCAGCAAAAGGATACAGATAAAATATCCATGTTTCAGAGCAATAAGGCCATCCACCACAAAATGCTCTGTGAGTGAGCAGTCTGCTTTATACCAAGTGACCTGTTGGCTGTTCTGCCATGAATTCTTGCTGAAAGCAAGGAAGTCCAAATTTATGGAAATAAAGTGCAGCTGTAACTTCACAATGCACTGACCCTTCATT
>JAAUXT010026476.1_pt1 | contig 10462 bp, 11 predicted proteins | sample 7278171 | NCBI WGS metagenome assembly JAAUXT01 (sample SAMN14350112, study PRJNA611818) | marine sediment metagenome | isolation source: surface marine sediment (1.8m) | place: French Polynesia: Moorea | collected 2018-08 | reverse complement strand
TAGGGCATGGTATATGGCACCCACTGGGTAAAATGCTTTTTTTACATATTTTTTTTTAATTATTATGTTAAGGCCCCCGCCCCGCCCCCCCCCCCCGCCAAAAAAAGAGCAAATAAAGCATTCTGCCCTTTTTACCGTTTCATGGTCGGACGCCGGTCAAAACTGAGGTGGGACCCCCCCCCCCCCAAGCCCGACCTTGGATGCCCTGGAGCAGCATCAGACGAACGAAAGAGTGTTTTGTTGAACCAAGAACCTTATCATTTCATGCGAGCCCCATGTCGAAAGGAAGGAGCACTCGTCATTAGACTGAGATCTATTTCCGGCTTCTACAGGAACTGAAACGGTGACTCACGCAACCTGCGTGCAAAAGTTGTAGGAAAATATTCGTCGTGTTTATCCAAGACTGGGAAGTTTGGAGCTGGAGTTTTGAAAAGTTTTGAATTTTTTTACGCCACAATTTTTTTGTCATTGTATCTGTGAAAGCAACTGTGAACAAAGTGCTTGTAGATTGACACCCAAGGTAAACAAGCATCGAAAATGGGGAAAACATCTCACGGTTACCAGCTTGGCTCCCCCCAATCTTTTCCCAGAACCTTGAGGTGGCCACAATATGGAGCCCTCAACGCTGTTCCCTTCATACCGCCTTTTGTGTTTGCGTCTGCATTTCTTTTGAGACAACTCTTCGCACAAGTAACTTCGCCCGGCAGATTAGTCTTGGGAAACAGCAATCAGTAAACGCGACTCAAAGTCCTGTGGTCCTCGAAAACTGAGGACATTTGTCTGCCAAGTCACGCAAGCTGGCTAAATCGAGCACGGTGTCACTGTGCCAGCAAGCACAGACGAATCTTGAGTCCGATTTCAGAACTTGATTCCTGTACACTTCGCGGATTCCGGAGGCCATTGAGACCGGCTAAATTTGGGCCGCCACCTTGCAGAAACAGAAATTACCCCATTTGTGCAAACTTTCACCTCTTGAAAATGTTTGCCCAGTGCCATGTCCAAGCTGGGCCGCAGTCTGCGCCAACCTTGAACACGCTGGACCAGACAGGCACGGTCGACAATTGCCTTCTACGAGGACATTCGTCATACAAGACAGACCTTGTTTCATCGAAACTTTTCATTTTATTTCAAGCTGTGTAAACGGATTGGCACATGGCGGATTGGGAAGTGTGCGACAAACTTTTCACAAGAGATCACTCCTTCACAATAGCTGAGGAAACAAACAAGACAAAAACTTCAAAAACAACCACGAAACAAAAGAAAAAGCTAAACTTCACGTAAAATCACTGAATTGAGCTGGAATTTGTCAGGGAATATCTCTCAGATTCTCTCCCCTGAACTCGTGGCGCAGATCATCGACGCCGCCGCGGCCGCCGTCGTCGACGGAGAGGACGCGCGCGTCGACGCCGAGTCCGGCCTCGAGGACGCGGCGCGGCACGCTGCGCAGCGCCGACTCCAGCTCCAGGCGCTGCGGGCGAACACAGGACACTGCACGTGTCAGTGGGCCAGTGGGGCGCACACAGGTCCTTATCGTACGCACTGTAGTTTCACACTTTTTTTCGTGAAGAACTTTTTATGAAAAACACACATCTTGGCTTGACGTACGAGTAAGTCAGGAACCTTGTTTGTCGCAGGGTTTGTGCATTTCAAATGCACTTCTCTGTGAACTGACACCCACAAATCCAATTGCGAGCAGAATTGTTGGACGTTCTCACCTCTTGAGCCTGGGACATGTCGGGCGGGCTGACGAATCCCTCAATGCTGGTCGATTCAGTCACGACTGTCGCGCGACTCCAGTCCGTGGTGGTGGAAGGCAATCTGGAGCTGCAGGGCTGTCAAAGGAAGGAGCGTCATGTTCATTTCCTTCTGGGCGCAGGAAACGAATGAACCGAACTGTCGGGCAATGCATCATCAGGAAGCTGTTTCGTAAAACCTTTGAAAGTTCACTCGACAAGACCGAGACGACATACGTGGCATCCACACCGCGCGACGAGGCCGTAAGTTTGACTGCTGAGCGCTTGACGGACGTTCTCCCATCTGCCGGTCACCTGATTGTTGACCACCTTGATCACCACTGCATGTGAGGAATTGTAAAACATTTTGATTCTTCGCACGCGAATCAGACTCGAGTTTCAAATTGAAAACGAATCGGATTCCAGAATTTCAGGTCTGGAGGAACTGACACGAAGAAAGGAGATTGCAGAGGAACTTACAGCAGCGCGGGTAGGGTCTGACTTTCTGGAGCCGGGTGTGTCTGCAGCATTTACAGGACGTCGAGGGAGCGCGCCCGAGAGTCGTCACTGTTGACCAGGAGGGACAGGACCCGTAGCATCTGGAACATCGACATCATGACATTGACACACCGGAAAGAACCTTTGGGACTTCTAGTGCGTTCACGACTTGTCCGTGGAGAAATTGACGTTGGCCTTACCTGGAGGAGGTCGGCTTGTAGACTTTGCATCCCCAGTAGAAGACGTTGCGTGGAGGGCGCGGGTACTGCGACTCGGGGATGGACACGTAGCGCCAGTTCAAATGTTGTGGACGGCACTGGCGGCCTGAGAAAGCGACATTATTCGACCACAAACTTTCTTGGTCTACTTTGTGGAACAAATTACGAGGCTCAGTCATTTAATACGTAGAACATCATGATCGGCACGTTACCTCGCTGCACTTGTTGCAGTCAAGTGACCGTGCAGCCAGAGTAGAGTTGACCTTTCTGCGATGCCAACTACCATAGTTGAAGGCACAACAAATTGCACACACTGAGAACAGAATGGATCGAAAAACAGCAAATATCTCGATGAAAATTCCAAGGCACGTGGTCCAAAGGATCTGCATCTGGTACTCAATGCGTCTGGGCAAGAATGCCAAGGACACTGTTGCTGACATGCAGGGAGTGTTCCAACAGGATTGCTACAAGAAAAGCACGGTGTACAAGTGGCACACATCCTTCAGATTTGGCAGAACAAAGCTGGGCGATCTGATGAGGGAGGGAGCGCCCCAAAGAGCACGCACAAGGCGTCGGATTAGACAATGCAAGGTACTTGTGGAGAACAACAGGAGAGTGTGCATCGACAGGCTGTCCAATTCTTTGGGCATTTCTCATGGATCCACTTGGAGATTGCTCAGGAAGAACCTGAATCTCAAGAAGAGGGTGGCTAAACTCATCCCCCATCAGCTGACAGAGGTCCACTGGCGACAAAGGCGTCATTTTTGTCAGGACTTTCTCCGGAGGTGCAGGCAAAATCCAACTTTCATCAACTGGGTCGTCACAACAGATGAGGCGTGGTTTTACCTGATGGAGCCCAGTACCAAAGAGGAGAATTGGCAGTGGATTGCACCAACTGACAACAGACCGCAAGTGCCAAGGCATCCAATGGGTTGCAAGAAGTTGATGCTGATTCCTTTTTTTGACCGGAGAGGAATTGTGCACATGGAGCTCCTGCAGAATCAAACAGTCCGTGCAGCCAACTTTTTGCCACTTCTCCAAAGAGTCAGGGAGAGTTTGATGCTGAGAAGGATCCAAGTGAGACGAAACCCTGCCCGCACATTGCTCCATATGGATAATGCCCCCGCCCACAGGGCGAGGCCTGTCAGAGACTGGCTGGAAGCACAAGAGTGGCGTCATCTCCCTCACCCCCCCCTACTCGCCTGATCTGTCCCCCTGTGACTTTTTCCTTTTTCCCCTGTTGAAGAAGAGACTCAGAGGCCGGGAATATGGAGATCTCAACATTCTGCGCACAGCTGTTCACAGGGAAATTAGTGACATCACCCTTGACCAGTGGAGAGGTTGCTTCTTGGACTGGATAAGGCGTTGCCGCAAATGTCTCCTGTTCAATGGTTCATATTTCGAAGGGATGAGACACCCTCCACAGTGAACTCTTTTCGGACACTTTTCCGGTTGTTTGAACTCTGAAAATTTCCCACAGTGAACAAAGGAATGTTGTTTGCATAACACAATGCCTGTTTGTAGACATGGTTGCGCAATATGTAAGTTAAATGGTCGGCAAGTATGAGTTCTTGAAGGTACCGTGCCGATCATGATGTTCTACGTATTAAATGACTGAGCCTCGTAGGTGATATTCTCAATCAAACGCAACGTAGGTTGGGTGGGGAGAATCAATACTCACTGCCAATGATATCGACGAGATCGATGGGACGTCTCGACAGGTCGTCCCGTTCGAACCGGGGCCCGAGCTCCTGCAGGCTACACTTCGCCACGCCAGCGAGAAGCGCAGCGCACACAACGAGCAGCGAAGTGTTCAACTTCACCAGACCTGAAGCAAACAAATCAACTGAGGCAGTGTTTCCTGTCTTTGTCACCTCACGGTTTTTGAACAAGAAAGAAATCAAAAATCATTTCGAACTTGGGTTTGATGTGGTGTCCTAAGTCCTCAAAAAACAGATTGAACAGTATGTCTTCTACTTACTTGTTCAGTTTTTCTCAGTTTTCAGTTGTTATATATATTTACCATGACCACCCCCTAAGACTGCCATGGCCTTCCATAGCCACAGCAACAGCCGCAGCCAATCATATCATTTCCTAGATGGAGCCACTATCCTAAGCTGGGCACATGACCCAGACTGCCAACACACAATAGCTTGTGACACCATAGAGGAAGGGAGCCTAAACTACTGAGCTCCAACTCATACTCTACAATAAACTATACTACAACATCACTACTGGGGCTTCACTCATATATACAACACGGGAAAGTCGTGCCGCACCCAAGCACGGAGGATGCCCTTTTGGCTGTTTCTCTTTCATTGATGCTGAACATTTCAAATTCATCAACTGTACTACACGCAAACAAACAGGCGAAGTTTTTCTTTGAAGTATCACGCCTTGTCATCGATCAACAAATCAAGCAGTCCCTGGCTAGGACCCGATACATTCCGTGTCGGTCACCAAAGCCTGCAAAGATGCCACTTTCTTTGGTCTGCATTCTTTTCACACAATTGTTGTCAATTCTTGATTTGCTGAACACCCCAAAGTGATACAATTTTTTGCTCCACATAAATGCAAGATGAGATTGAGAGAACTTTCCATCCAATCTTATTGATTTTTCTTTGTCCCGTTTCGAGAGTTACTTTCTGGTTTTTGGCACAACCTGCAGGGCAGTCACGCAACCCTTTCCTCAGAGAACTAAGTGAAGAAGTAATTACACTGCAATGAGGCTTGATGCAGCTGCAAACAACTCCCGCGAGAACAGATGGCTGGATGAAGAGAGATTGATTGAGCAGATGCCTGTGTGAAAGATCGATTTTTCGCCTGCAAATGCTGATCTTGAATTGCTCAGCCAGGTGCGTTAGAACTTGGACTAATTGCAACTGGGGGTTTGAAACTGTTCGTTCAGGTCTTTTCAGACGCTCAAGGTTTTTGCAAATGCGGGCGAAAACTGGCGTGACCAGAACACACCCTAACGCGCCATTCGGAACTTTCGATATTCGCCAAGAGAACGGTGAGTAGTTCAATTCCATTTTCTGCGCACCAAAACGCGCGCACCAAAAGCACAGACAAGCGGCCGAATCGACGTACTGCTTGAATCCACTCACGCAGATTTCTTGTAACTTTCCGAAAACTTCATCCTTGATATCCGCACAAGAGTGCTTTTCTCCACGACAGGTTCTGCAAGATTCTGACACCGAACAGAGACGATGCAGTTTTCGCGCAGGCACGATGACGACGATGACATTCAAGTCATTGTCCCAAGTTCAACACTTTTCTCCTACCACAACATCAATTACCACGAAGATGACGGGGATGTCGTTGTCATTCCCAGTCTCTCGCCGAGAACTGACCGCCACTCGGACACCGAGGTTGAGGATCTGGGTTTCTTTGAAAGCTATGAGTCTTCCACCTGGGAAAAGCACAAAGGTGATAAGATCAAACCGAAACCATCCAGAATCACCCCACGGAGCAGAACCAACAGTGACAAATTGAAAAGCAAATCGGAAACGGATATCGCAGGCGGTAAACGACTCGTGAGTCAAAAGCAATTCCATCAAAAAAGTCACTTTGTTCGAGCAAGATATCCAAGTCACTTGGGCCACCCGGATGTTCCGGCAAAAACCCTCTCGGGCACTGTCCATGGCCGGAAATACAAAGTTCCGTCCACTTTCTGCCCTCCGACAAGATACAGCAGAGAAGCGAGAATCATGGATGATCGTATCCGACGCGACAAAAACCGACCTTGGCCGAAGCCTCCGAAATACGATCCGAGGCCGAGGAAGAGGGACGCTGCCACCGAATGCGACATTTTGAAACTGGTGAAGACCCTGGACATCGGCACACAGAACGTTCCTCTTCAGTCAACAATCGCGTCTCAGGCGACCAAGCCGATGCAGGACAACTTCACACAGCTGAGCGTGCGCCAAAAGGAAAAGGCCATCCAGGCACCCGGTCCTCCGATGGTGTCCACCGCTGTTCAGAACGTACCGTCCACCAGGAACAAGTTAGTGTCGACTCCGTACCGAGTCATGTACTTCCCGCATCTCATGGTGACGGAAGACGTCGGGGTCCAAACCACCACGTCGTCCGCTCCGAGCAGCGACGAGGGTCCCGTCAAGGTCATCCGACCCACGACTCCCAACAAGAACCACTTCTACTATGAGGATGATTTCGAGAGTGATAGTTCCAGCGATTCTGACGATGACATCCCAGTCGTGTCGTACCTGCCTGACAACACGGATGAAACTACCGTGTCGTACGTCCCCACACCCAGCTCCACGACCTCAACGAGGCGAAACACGTTTACCTCATACAAGTGATAGCAACGGAATTTACGTAAGGAATATTGAACGCTGTACGAAAGACGAGTACTCACTATTTGGGTTGAGATGCGCAGCAATCGAGACAGAGAATCACATTCACACGTTGGTAAATATGTTGGCAAAATATATTGCTCTGATTGCGTTATCACAAGTGAAACCCTGATCACGAAGTCGTACGTTTTTCACAAGTTGCACAAGTCTGAACATAGAATTCTGGAGTATTGGTTTTTACGTCAGAAGCTTACATTCACTTGCACAGTGAAGTATGTTGTGCAAACATCAATAAAGTGACTAGAATTATACAAAAGTACAAAAAGATGTTGGTTTGTTGAATCACATACTTGCCACAGAAAAAGAGGATTTTCTGGTGTGCAACCTGCACACAAGCAAGAAAAAGATGGGCGGCACGGAACATTTCAAGATTTCACCCAACTGTCTCACAAGCTTCTTTCACTCGGAATGTGCAAACATTTTGTCAAATATGGTGCAGTGCATCCAACAGTGAAGTGTGAATTGTTCCAGCAGTGTTCAAAGGACACCGGTGCCTTCACAGCTTGCCACTGCCTTGACTACTGCAGAGAAACGTGTCTTTCTGACAGCCACCGTCAAATGCTGCTTTCGGAAGATCTCGAGATTGTCCAGCGATGTCTTGAGGCTCAACAGTTCAAGTTCCGTCGTAGAACTGAGGCTCGTTTGTATGCACCAAACTTCCGGTGGTGGTGAAGATGCCGGGAGGGGGCGTGTTGGGCAGCCCGTGGTTGTACGACCGCTCTTGAATTGGGGAGTTGATTGGCAGCGAATCAAACCCACTGCAAAGAAGTAAAAAGTGTACCTGCGGAGCAGCGTGCTTGTGTGTGCTTGGAATTTTTCGCTGTTCGAGGTCCGCCTGGCACAAGCCACTGGTTGCTTTTCAACAAATCTTCAATTCCACCGAAAAAGAATTTTCCCGCAGAACTCTAGATGATTCTGTGAACCTGTTTCGGTTGTGACTGCGCTCCGACGACACATCTTCGTCAGTACTGGTGTCGTATCTGCGGGGATCGTCAAAGAAATAGTACGCGCCGTTCTCCTGTTTGTCGCCCGTTGACACACTCAGCGGCTGGAACAACAACCAAAAGCTCTCTTCAAGGGAGGCGTCTGTACCAAATCAATTTGCATGTTGGTGACTTGCTACAACCGTGCCGAGGAATCAGCGGCCACAATCGCCAGCAAACATTGACCGCGCTTCGCAGAAGAAGCGTCGTGTTCCCGGGTTGTGTTGGTGCGAGGTCGGTTCAAAAAGTCACTGGGTACAATTTTTTTTCTTCTCGCAAACACGACCGAAAAGACTTGAACTCCAACAAGGATTCACGGTTGTCTCACCAGCTGATCGGTTCCAGACGGACGTCGCACCCGAAAAAAGATCACAACGATGAAAGTCGGCAGAATTTCCCACACGAACAGAACAATTGCAAACGAAATGTAGGCGAAGCCTTCGTTCAAGTTCATGAAGTCAGCCTGAAAACAAGTCGCTTTGTTGAAATACTTTTCCTTTCCAAATTCTTCCAAACATGAACTCTCCATGACATGCCAAGCAGAATGCACACAGTTGTGAAAATTGCCTTTTCATTCTGTAATGTTTGCTGAAAACTGACCTGGTCAGAAACATTGATCCAACCATAGCCAAAGTTCAACATGTCAGTGAAAGGTCGTGCAACAGCGATCATGTTGTAAATGGCCCTTGATGTGAAAAGCAGCGTCACTAACACACAAGTCGCGCACGCCTGGCGGAATGTAACACCCTGCGAACAAATACACAAATTAAAATTTCGTCGGACCCTTCTTCTGACCTTCGCTTTCGTTGAAGCAAAATCCGCACGGAAGTTGCTCACCTTGGCTTCCAGTGCCATGCTTGCTGAAACCGTTTTGCTGACTTTGTAAATGCAGAAAGAGAGCATGGCTCCACCGACTATGAACAGACCATCGTTGATGACGACTCTGACTATGGAAACCACAGCAGGCGTCGTCACCGAGCGATCTTGGTAACGCTTCACTATCACAGCACAGGCGACATTGGTGGAGATGAAGACGGTGACGGCAGCGCCCACTCCAGCAAACAACAACCTCCTGAAATGAAACGATCAGCTGTTGATGTGCTCGTACGTTCATGAATAAATCAATGAACTGTGAGAGTGAATCAATCAATGAACATTGTGAGAGTGCAACTGTGGGACAACGGAAGTTTTTCAGCAGAAAAGTAATGCCTTACCGGTATTTGGTTGGTTGATACGAGTATTTGGAGTTGGCCTTGAACATGACCTGCAGAACAGATTGACGCACAATTCACAACCACCAAAGTAATTGACGCACATGAGATCAAAATGTAGATTCTCCACAAGATTGAAACTTACTTGAGCAAAGAAGAGCACCAGAAGGCAAAGCGTGACGAACTGGAGGCAAACCGGGAAGCAATAGAGCAGCCAGTAAAACACGGTGGGCAGGTTGTTCGCGAGCACAGAATTTTGGAAATAAAACGAAAATAGTGACATCCGGAGTCCAGCCCACAGCAAACACAATCCCAGGAACACTGTCTGATAGCTGACGCGTTTGTGTTTGTAGTACAAGTTCAGCCACAGTTGAATGTAAACAACGACGAACAGGAAGCCATACAAAGATGTGAATCCAGCCGTCAGTCCCAAATGCACATCAGGCGAAATCGCAGGAAACAATGGTGGAGGCTCAAATGTTGGCTGTCCGTCACTTCCTGATTCCATTGCTGAAGAGTTGCATCAAGTATACTCCAAAAATAAACAAAACAAACTGGGAAAACTGCGATGCGAGTAATTTCCTGGCAAAGAAAAGCACTCAAGTCAGCTGATGTTCTGTGCCGCAAATAGTTTCGATCATTTTTCTGATTCGCCAAATTTGTGTTCCGTGACGCAACATAAAAGTTACGTGCAGTTTTGTTGACTGTATTCTGATAAAAACACACTTTAGACCAAAGATTTTGTATCTTTACATACATTTATACTCGTTAAATTCATCTCATTGATGTCATTCCGTCACATTACAAGAGAGTAGATCTGTGGAATTGTGTTTACATAATGTTGATACGCGTCAGGGAAAGCTGCTTCACTGCGAAGCTACGAAAACATGTCAGCGCCCAGGCACCGGGCTCACAGCAGAAGGACAGGACAGATAAATGTCATTTATTGTTGAAGTAAACAATTGGTGTTTGGAGGAAAAGTGGGAAAATCGAAGCACTTAACTTTGTTTGTCGTACGACTTGTTTGTGCGGACATGCTACTCAAGTGTCTGACTTGCAGCAGTTGTCACTTTCTGCGCGTTGGAAGCGTGGATGTCACTTGCAGGAGATGGGCCAACAAAAGTTTCAGAAAGACCGTCAACTTGCCCAGCACAAATTTTCCGCTGTCTATGAAAGGCCAAAGGAAGAGGGAGATTGATATTCAGAAGGTAGGCCCTTACATTTGAAACGTTTGCATTTCTCAAGCCTGCAGAACTCTTGCAGCCGTGCGTGCTTGTTTCGAGACTCCTGGAAGTCGACTACGAGGATCTTTTCAATGCTGACGTTCCAGCTAAACATGTTGTATCACCTTTGAAAATTAGGACACCTATTGTGCGCTAATTTGTCGACACGGACGATCGTCCTGATATTTGCATGTAAAGGGACGTCAGCATTGAGAACCCC
>JAAUXT010123763.1_pt1 | contig 10463 bp, 7 predicted proteins | sample 7278171 | NCBI WGS metagenome assembly JAAUXT01 (sample SAMN14350112, study PRJNA611818) | marine sediment metagenome | isolation source: surface marine sediment (1.8m) | place: French Polynesia: Moorea | collected 2018-08 | reverse complement strand
TCACCAGTTGGTGTGGTGGACCTGGCCTCACCAGTTGGTGTGGTGGACCTGGCCTCACCAGTTGGTGTGGTGGACCTGGCCTCACCAGTTGGTGTGGTGGACCTGGCCTCAACAGTTGTGTGGTGGACCTGGCCTCACCAGTTGGTGTGGTGGACCTGGCCTCACCAGTTGTGTGGTGCACTCACAAGAGCTATTCTTCGATGTTTGCCTGCTGCCCGTGTGACAGTTTTTCCTTGAACTGCAGAAGTTCCGTCCAAGGAGAGCAATGCTGAAACCTTGTCGAGTTTTCCTGGTTTCTGCTCAAACTCAATTTGAAGAAATGCGTGTGTTTGTGTGTGTGTGTGTGTGTGTGTGTGTGTGTGTGTGGTTGCAACTCAAACAGAAGAACTTGAACGCACGCAGATCCTGACACAGCCTCAGGTAATGTCCTCCAGAAGAATTGGGTGCCACACGCGACACACAGCGTGAACCAAGTCCAACACATTTCTCTGTCTTGACGGTGACATTTTGTCAGTAGCTAGACCTGATCAAGATTTTTGCGAGTCTACAACGTTGAGCCTCTGTGACAGAAGTCGCGCTGGCGTGCGTTCCTACCGGAGGAGGGGACTGCGCACCCGGAGCGCTCCTCCCTCCCCTCCCCCTCCCCCCGTCTCTCCCCCGGGGTCAGATATTGACGGGAACCCGCTATACATCTTCCTCCAGTCCCGGGACTCAGGGCGTCCCTTTCTTCTTTCCGCCCAAAGTGGATTTGGGCTCTGCGAGTGCAGCGCCGTCCTTGTATCAAGGTCAGGCCACGAAATTGTTGAAGCAATGCCGTCCCGCGTGAGCTGAAATGTGACGAGTTTCGTTCACGCACGCACACATGGGCAACACACTCACACACGTCAACACGTTCAGTGCAGCCGTGGAAGCTCTAAACTGCTGCAACCCCAAGAGGCACAGTTCCTGCACTCCAACTTACCGTCTCCCTGGTGCTACAAAGACAACGCGGTCAAGCCATGCTCTTTATGCTGCCTTTTCCTCCACAGCACAAGGACGGCGTTGCACCTTCCTTCACTTGCCAGAACGGCGTTCAGTCTCCCGATCCCGCCCTCTGCCAGGACGGCGTTGTGTCCCCCTCCCCACTCTCTGCGAGGACGGCGTTGCGTCCTCCGTCCCTGTCGCCGGCGGCGCCGCTTCTCTCGGTTTCACGTCGCTTCCGCTTCGTGACGTCGCTTCATCAGAGACGCAGCGGAGCGCACCGTCACCGCACCGCCGCCGCGCCACTCTCACGCACTCCGTCCCTGCACGACTCCAGGCACTGAACCGCACGTACGCAGCGCCTGTGGACTTGTACAGGGGCGTGACACACACCGCATCCAGTGTGAACCAAGTTTCACCTGTGGTTCCCTGTGTCTCCAGAACGTCGTGCAGGGACGCAAAGCACAAGGATTTCAGGGAAGCAAAACGCCTCAACGCTGCTCCAAATGTCTATTCGCAACTTCCTATCAAAATCAATGAGCGTCAGATCCTACTGTATCGAGGAAAATGTTCACGACACGGAGGTTCGTGCAGACCTGGTGTGAACCATGGCAAAACCCGGTTCCCTGAACAGTAGGCCCACCAGCCTCACACGTCTGTGTGGAGCTGCACCAACTTTCACTTCACACGTTCGCCGCATGAAGACAGCAAATATCCGCGGGCTCCGCTTTTCACGGGGAATTTCTCTCAATCAGAGGAAAATCAGTCAAAGCGAACCTCAAACCACAGGCGGCACAGGTTGCCTCGTGCATTGTGGCCTCACGCCAAAGTGTTTTGGCGTTGAAGCGGCGACGGCGCTACAACACCCATCGACTTCCAGAGTGACGCAACGCCTGATGCACTCAGTACAGAACAAGTCTTAGATTTCTTCAATTCCAGCTCCTTCGCTGCTGGAGTTTCAAGAGGGACCCCACCCAGGTGCACCAACTGGTTGGGACAAATCCACCATACCACCTGGTGGGGCCAGGTTCCTGAAGTCCCAACACTAACTGCTCGGCTCAGATCCACCACACTAACTTGAAGAGCCAGGTCCATCACACCAATTGGCAGTGCACTTGGCGGGCGTGGCCTGCTCAATGCGCGACATTTGAACTTACTCTGGCAGTCTGCACCTCCACAAAGGGTGGGTCCCAAACTCTGTCCGGAGCCCACAGTGACGGACACGGATGACCATTGACTCTGCGTCCTGCGCAAGTCTACCAGGGGCGCAGCACCAGATCGACAGTCACTACGCACACAGTGTGACACAGGCCTCATCCAAAACGCACATCAAAGATCAGATTCTCTCTTGAGTTGCGCTACCATGTCGAGGCAATTTCCTGTTCTGCAGAGGCATAAAAATCTTTTCTGCAAATCATCATTAAAGATGCTACTCTCGCAACAAACTTCTCCAATTTCCCTGTTCCCTGGAGACACATTCTTCGTTCCATTTCAATTTCTCTCAGCGTCTCCCAACATGACGTGCGCACTTCTCCCCTCAGGAGCACCCAATTGTCATTTTCAATTTCTCAAATGCAAACAACTCACGAGCTGCGTAGTAACCAGCCTCGGGTGCGCAGCTACACAAACACGTGCCCAGAGCATCGCGTGACGACGTCAGAAACGCTTAGCAACGCCTTGGCAACGTGTGTACCTTCAAGCCCAAGATAATGACAACTCAGGTTCTTTCTGTCTGTCCTAGAAGCTTAACGAGGAGCGTCAGAAGAGAGTCAGCACGCAAACCCAGACATCAACATGATGTTTATGTCACTCTGCGTGTCACGCGTTGCGTCCCAGGAGGCTGCGTCACTGCATTAAAGCAGCGCAAAGAAATGGGCACAGGGCCACAGTTTACGACGACATGGTACGAAACACAGCCAAATTCCAACGCCCAGCAGATGGTGGCGCTGCTGTGTCACGGTTACCAAGTCCAAGCGTGTTGCGTTGTTCGCCTGTGTAAATGTCCCTCGCTTCCCTCTGCTGTGTTAAACTAGCCCATCCATTGTGGGTCGTCCTGCAATGGGAAGCTCCATATGCAGTTATGGCGGGAGGTTATACGAGAAGCGGCGGAACCGACATTCATAAGGCTGATTCACTGCCTATCTACACACTCATTATGGAATCAATATGACAGTAAGTGGCCCGTTGCACGCTGCGGCCGCAGCGCCGTCCTCGCAGTGTGGGGCTGAGGTCACAATGCCGTCAAGAGCGTCACCATCCTTGCAGCTTGCGAACCTTTCACCACAAACAACAAACAACGCCCCTGACAATGAAGCAAGAATCTGGAATCTCACTCCATTGAAAACTGCATGTTTGCAGTGAAGTGATGGAGACGGAAAGCCCCGCCCCACCCGTCAAAAGAAATCCACAGTCAAGGGAACGCACACACTGATCATCTGCACTGACACAGCACAGCAGAGTTTAGATCCAACAACCCGAGCACCCGTCATTTGCAATGAAATGAATCCGTATCAAACGTCCCGTGCTGTGGGGAACAAACCCGACCACGTACAGGGGGCGGATCAGACAGAGGCAGAGGGTGTGAGGGGGGCTCGGTTCTCAGATGTAGGACCGGAACCAAGCTCCGATCACCCGAACAACTTCAAGTCGGGGCCTCATTGTGGTTCTTGTAGCGTCCAACCGAAGCCCTTTGAAACAGGGTCAGACACCTGGCTGAAGTTGAGGTCAGAAGCCTCGTACTGCGGATATTTGTAGGCCAGCCCCTGGTGCACCTGAAGTTTGGGGACCAGACCACGGACGATGAAGTTCCCAAGCCTTTACTGGTCCGCCATCGCAGTTTGGAAACTAAAGCAAAGCTGTGGACAAGGCGTGCGTCTGGCATCCAGACTGTGGTAGGGACAGCACAGCATTGTTTCTACATGCATCACGTCCTGCTGATGAGTAACTGACAGCACCGTGTCTGAAGCTGCAGGTTCGGCTGCAGAACTGGGGCAATGAATAGGGATTCCGGGCGGCAGGGCGGGGGCGGGGAAATCCGTTCCGATCAGACACGCAGCACGGTGTCGTGTTCTCCCACTGAAGTCTTAGTCTGTGTGAGGGAGACAGGGTGTTCGTCCCTGGTCCGCCAGCCGTGGCACGGGAAGCGGAATTTCATCACCCTTGCTCCATCCCTGAAAGGCCATGAACGACCGGATCTGTATTCACTGCCCTATCTCCCTGTGACCTGGGTCCCGGGCCTGAGTTATGAGATCCAAGTGGCGCCCCGGGTCACAGTGGTCACATTTCCTCCCTTTTCCATATCTCTGCATGACGGTTGGTGACGGGGACGAGTATTCCCTCTCCCGCCCCGTGTCGCTCGTCCCCTGCCCGCCCTGCCCAGGGCTGAGTTACGGGATCCCCCCAAAGCCGCCCAGGGTCACATGATGCAAGATGTACGGCACCATGCAGCTGTGTAATGTTACCGCTGTGAAAGCGGATGCTCTTCAGTTACAATTGCATTGCTGAGAGTGAGAAGCTGAGATTGGTCAGCGAGGAACGGACACCCGCTGCTGGTGGGACAGGAAGTAAGGGTTCCGGAATGCTTGCGACTTGTGAGTGCCAGATCGCAGAACGCTGAGCGAGAGGTCGACTTGGTCGCCACACAACCTTGAGATTTGCATGCTCGAGAGCATGGTGATCAAGAGGGAGTGTGAGTGACCATGTCGACCTCGAGCTCGAGGTCTGGGAACTGGGTCGAGAATGTGGCAAGTTGCGGAACTTACTTCTCGGACAGGTATGATGCATCGATTTCGTCAACTGCAGGGGTCATTTGGTGCGGTGTGTCGAGTCGTCTGAGGAAGTGTGTCGATCTTTGCATTTTGTGGGTCAATCTTGGTGAGTAAAAAGTCTTGCAGATGTCATTTGAGTTGATGGATCCTCGGTGGACGGTTGTGTTTGCGGTGTTTTTGGCGATGGCCAGTGACGACGCGCTGCCTGTTTTGCCGCAATGTGTCAGTCTTTTGGACTCATCTGAAGATGAAGTAGTTGCAGGCTGTCCTGGTGCTGGTCCTGGTGCTTTGAATTCTTCCATTCCGGCAATCTTTTTCAAGCCTGACACTGAGTGTTTGTTGAGTTTGACGCAGCGGGATGTAGGACAGGTTCCAGTTGTGTTCACTGGCTTGGCTGAGAGCGCGCATGATCGACATGAAGAGGATTCAAAAGAGCTGCAAGTGGCATGTTCGACCAGGAATGCTTCTGAACCGGAAGAAGAACAGGCTGACTTCACTCTGGTCACCTCCAGCTCAGATGAGGGGGCAATTCCTGCTGCGCAGCCACGCTACAAGTTGAAGGAAATGTGGTGGTGAGAGTTGTTTTTTTCTTCATCATGGTCGACATGTGCGTATCTGACAGCCTGTTAGTTTGGATTGTGTTGACTGTTCATTTGGTTGAATTTGTTTAGTGGGAGCAGTGTCCATTTTTTTGAGACATGTGGTTACTTTGTTTTCTTTGTTGGTAGGCCTGAAAGAGAGTTGCTCATGCCATATGCCAGCAGTTCCGGGGATGAAGTGGGCAAGTCTTCGCCGAAGGTCAAGCAAGGAGGCGGTGATGTTGAGAAGTGGTCGCATTTCAAGAAACCCTCATCTCCTTCTGTGCTGGAAGAACTTGGTAAAAAGTCTTTTGCGCTGTCAACTGAAAGGGAAATCAGATGGGCAGTTGATTTGTACAAGAATTGGCGATGGAGTTGCATTTCTGTGTCTGCTCCAGAGGTGGACGTGCGCGAAGGCGACATTGATGGTCTGAATCTCAGCAAGAGTTGTTTGGCTTCCTGTTTGTGTAAGTTCCTGAATGAAATCAAGAGAAAAGATGGCAATGAGTTTGCTGGCAAAGGTCTCTACAATATTGTCATTTTGATACAATTTCACCTTGAACGTCATGGTTTCATGTGGAAATTGGTGGAGGATCCAGAGTTCAAAACTGTCAGGTTTACAGTGGACAATTTAATGAAGCAAAGGTGCGCCGACTGGGTCTCCATGTGTACTTCAGCCACTGTAATTTCAATGTCTGACGAGGACAAGATGTGGAGGGATGGAGTTTTGGGCAAGGATGAGCCTGTGAAATTGCGCAATACAGTGATGTATCTGTTGGGAGTGGCATGTGCCTTGAGGGGGGGCCAGGAACAGCGAGATTTGCGTGCACCGGGGTTTGATCCACAAGTGAAAGTCTGCGAGGAGGAGGGAGTTGAGTTTCTTTGGTACACAGAAGATGGAAAAAGTAAGACAAACCAGGGGGGCCTCAGTGGGAGGAAACATGTGCCCAAGTCTGTGAAGGTGCCTGCGAACCCTGATTTTGACAGGGATTTGGTAAGGTTGTACAAGAAGTATGTTGGCCTCCTCCCACGCAATTCCAAAACAAGTGCGCTCTACAGGTATCCACTTCAGCCGCACCGGTGCACACCTTGTCAATGGTTCTCTGATAAACCGATCAGGGTGAACTGTCTGAAAAAGATAGTGTCAAGTTTGACCAAACAAGCTGGCCTGACTGGCAAGTTTACCAACCATTCACTCCGTGCGACAGCAGCTACTCGTATGTACACATCTGGAATAGATGAACAAGTCATTAAGGAAATAACGGGACATAAGTCTGACAGCGTCTGGATGTACAAGAGAACAGATGAGAAACTCCTGAAGGAGGCAAGCATAAGTTTGATGTGTAAAAGAAAGCATGTGGAAGGAGAAGTTGAAGTGGCAAATGTCAAAGTTGAGACAGAAAAGGCAAATGTCAAAGTTGAGACAGAAAAGATCGGTGACAAAGTGTTCACCCTGGGGCCTCGAGGTCTGAGTATCCATGCAAGAGCATGTGGTGTCGACAAGTGTTCAGACAAATGTGAGATTCTAAAGAAAATTGACAAAACTGTTGACAAGAAGCGCCTGAAGAAAATGAAGTTGTCTCTGAAATACTGCAAGAAGTGAGAGTTAAAGTTTGACAAATTACAGTGTTGACATGCTCAAGTTGTTGCTGAGGTCGTCCGATAGATCGACAAGTGCTTGCTTTTTGTGTCAATTGAAATAAAGTTTTGTTGCGCATGTGTGTTTGTCATCACGAGAAGGTCGCAATTTAGTCGCAAGTGCGAGTGGCAGATCGCAGAATCCGTCGTGAAACAGCGCAAAGAAAGAGACGCATCATACCTGTGCGAGAAGGCGGAAATGAAGACACAACACCAGGACTTGCTCGTGTTGAGACGCACTACTGCTGTGTGAGTTGTGAGCAAAATGAATACGGACCAACGGATCACATGCTGTCGATAACGAGGCGTACGAGGGCAACTCTTGTCGTGTGACCCTTCGCGCACACAGTCGCGCACGCCCACGCACACACAGACACCAGTCATGCGCACACACACACCACACACACGCACACACACGCACGCACACACACACACACACAGAGACACACACACACACACACACACACACACACACACACACACACATATATATATATATACACAAACGAAGGACGCCCGAGGCACAAACAGACAATCCAACTGAATGAACACTCCATTGCCCGCATTGGCCCATTTCTTCGCGCGAATGAAAAGAGGATCCCAGAAACCTAATTCTCAGTGCGGCCCGATGCAGGTGCAGCGCCTGGTCTATTAGCGGCTCAATCTCGTGAGGTTCCTTCTCTCCACTTCAGGCCCCAATCACACAGGATGCGTCACGCATTCTCCCAACACAACTGGATCAGGACCTCGCTGCCGTCGTACGCGACGCAACACAGGATTCAGGCAGTGTAAACCCCGCCGCACGCTGAGTGCTCTGTCCCTCTCACTCCCCCTCTGTATCTGCGCCTCTCATGCGGACGGACTCCCGCACACACGCGTCGCGTGACGCATCCCCTGCGCACCCGACCTGCTGTCATTAGGGCGGGATGGCGGCGGAGACCGGCGTCTCCTCCCAATCTCCGGCGCTGCAGGTGGCGATCCGAACCGCCTCATTACAAACTCAACCGCATCTCAGGTTCACCGGGATCCAGGGGGCTCAGATGCTGGGATCCAGGTCTGCGAGGAACCAGGGGCCTTCGGTGCCACCCACTCACCTCCAGCGTGGATCCAGGGGGCTGAGGTGCTGGGATCCAGGTCTGCCAGGAAACAGGAGCCTGAGGGTACGAAGTACCACCAACCAACCGCCAGCGTTCTTCTGTTGGTTGCACCAAAGACCCAGGGGTCTGTTCCGGCTCAGGCATCGCAGCAAGACCAATGGGACCAAGATCCAATGATTTACACGACGTCCGACAGATCAGGGATGCTGAAGACAGCTTGGACAGTGACTGTTGTAGCCCCCTGCCATTTCACTCCTATTTTCGCACCCAATAATTACGATCCTGTTGAACTGCGCTGTCCAAACCGAATGTTCAAGGTTGAATGAGTAGGACCCTCGCCTGGTTCCCCGCCCCCGCCCCTCGTTTCCGTTCCCCGGATTTACTGTAGATCTGCACAGCTCCGGCCCCATCCGTGTTCAGCGAGGCCTGCCCGGCCATTGTCAGCGCTCAGCGCTGATTTAACGCAGGATTAGGTCCCTTCCACAACCCAACACGGTTGCGCCTCATAGAACTGTTCCTGCAGCACCGTCCCTGCAGCACACACTGGTCTACGCCTCAAGGACGGTGTGGCAGATCGTTCCTTGCGCCACCAGGATGTCCATCCAGGCTGTGGCTCTTTGTTATGGGACGACAGCATTGCTGGCATTCCTCTTCATTCCTGCTGCGGAGAGGGCGCTACGCCCCTCACCAACTGCAGGGACGGCGTCAAAGCCCCTGTCTCCCTGCTGCAGGGACGGCGCTGCGACCCTCGGCTCTACTCACCGGATTAGGCTGTAGCCCCACAATTTCACTCTCGGGTGATTCCCAATCAACACTTCCACCGCACAGCGTCAGGCCTGCTTCACACTGTCAGGCGTTGCAATGAGCGCCGACGTTCAGGTGCTGCATTGTCTTGACAACGCTGCACCAAACTACAGATGCGACGCAGGACATCCATTGCGTCGGACCTGTTCCACACTGCAATCGCCACCTGGAAACGTTGTGTTGTTCAGGAAGATAACAACCCCAGTCAGCCAACGCCCTTTGGCCTGACTGAGGTCACAAGGTACGACGCACCCAGAGTGAATCTGCCTCAGTCCTTCAATAGAACACCGACAACCCCTCACCCACGTAGAATTCTGAGCACATGAGACACAGAAAACAAATGAAGCTGCAATCCTTAATTCGTCATATTTCTTCCAGCACAGAGCACTGCGACTCTAACGGGACCCCTGGGCTCCTCCGATGGAATTCAGAGGAGAATGCGAATGTGGGTGTGAGGGGAACCAGAACGTGTGGTATGGGGACGAACAGTATATCAAGACTCACGGATTCCACAGTTCTCGTCGTGGATTTTGCTTGAATCTCTATTTCACTGATACCCAAACGATTCCCCAAAAGTTGTTCGTGGCGCACTCTCCACAAAGTGCTGATTCGAACTGAGAACGACATTCCTGTGACAAAACATCTCAGTCTTGAAATCACCAAAATGGGATTCGGTCAGGAACATGGAAAGACAAATTGTCATTTCAAATGAAGCAGGGAACGACTGGGTTCCTTCGGTGCACAAGCCTCAGGCAGCGCAGAACTGGACACAACCGGACACGCCGCCTCCCGGCCTGACCCCCGGGTCCCCCGCAGGCGCTGAGGCGGGAAATTGGGGGCCGCCCGCCCGACCCCGCCCCGCCCCGCGCCCCGGCCCCGGGCCCGGTGTGCAGCCCTGATACGGCGCAATAACAACACTCCCTCAAACATGGCGGGGTCTCCGTGTGGTTGAAGACCGGTCTTACCAAACGAGGATCTTGTGCTGAAATGGTCTCGGGTCAACGTTGCAGCATTTCGTGGGGCCTGTTTCACACTGATAGGGACGCAGCGCCCATTGACATGAATGCGAGGCGTGAAGCATCAATTTGAGATAGTGTAGCATCAATTGAGACACTGTACAGTGACACTGAGTACCGTGCCCGAGCGGACACTGAACTGAGCGGACCCTCTACTTTCCGGACACAGCTGATTCAAGGCCGCCTGTCGCCTGTTATTGATATATACAACGTCCCTTCAACAAAACAACCGTTCCTCTCCTGAGCGATCACCTTTAGGTAACGGACACGGTGCCATCACGCTGTACGTATCTCGTCTTCTCGACAGAGTTTGGGTGGTGGGGACTTCTTCGACTGACAAGTCGGACGCACCCACCTCTTGCGCTCACAGTGCATTAGGACCGCGCGCAGCTTTCACAGCGTCAGCAACGCGAACGTTTCACTGGCGGCTCACGGCGTGACAAATGACCGTCCATATGAGGCGCCTGGCCCCGCCGCAGCGTGATGAATAGGCCAATATTCACGCACAGGGCAGGTCCCATCAGCAGTGCCCAATATTCACGTACAGGGCAGGTCCCATCAGCAGTGCCCAATATTCACGCACAGGGCAGGTCCCATCAGCAG
>JAAUXT010117976.1_pt1 | contig 10463 bp, 15 predicted proteins | sample 7278171 | NCBI WGS metagenome assembly JAAUXT01 (sample SAMN14350112, study PRJNA611818) | marine sediment metagenome | isolation source: surface marine sediment (1.8m) | place: French Polynesia: Moorea | collected 2018-08 | reverse complement strand
TGGACCCACTTTGGGAAAAATGGCCAGAAATGATCAGTGATGCTCACTGACCATTTTTCCAAAAGTGGGTCCAACCCCACCCCCCCCTGGTTAGACCCACTTTACACATACAGACAGACATACAGACTGATGGTGATTACACTAAGCGTGTGGTAACACCCTTCGGGACCACACACTTAAAAACAATGTCGCAAGTGATTCAGTCAGGAGGGGATTCGTACCTCATCGTTCTGCAGTTTGATGTCGCCGAGTCGTTGCGACAGGTTCTGGTAGCGATCGACCAGCTCCTCCTGCACCGGCTTCTGCGCGCTGATCTGACACACCTGCAGCAGGAGACAGATTCACAGCTGCAGGAAACTCAGAAACTGCAGCAAACGAGCACACACACACACCACACACACACACTTTTGCAAGTTGATCTGGCACTCCCGCAATGCCACAACCACACATTGTCCCCTCAACTGTACGCCACGCACTTCCCCGTCACCATCAGACGCCATGCACTCTCCAACAGTTTTTCCCCACCACCACATCGTTGGACTCGCTGCACTCCACTCCCTCCCAATTGTACGCCGCGGACCCACCTCGTCGCCCTTGTGCGCCTGGAACTCGAACTTGCGCGGCAGGTTGAAGGCGGAGTTGTTGAGCTCGAGGAAGTACTGTTTGTCTGACCGCTGGTTCATGTTGGTGATGCACTTGTTCATCAGGTCGTGGCACGCCTGCGGAGAAAAGTGAGCCTGGGTCAAGGGGTGCGGTCGTCAAGCTGGCACAGAGCGAAGCGATAGGTTTCTGTGCGATGCTGGTTCACTTGTTCTGTTGGGCACACACCAAGGCAACAGAGTAACTAATCATGAATGGCCGAGATCAGGAAAATTTACTTGCTGTCAGGTCACCCCTACGTCACTGCAACACGAGAGAATTCATCACAACAGCGCGACGTCTGGAACTCAATGCGCGTGTGCCCTTCGTCGGACATTTGCGGATGAACAGTGAGTGATCAATCTGTCGTTTGGGCAAGTCCGATCTGCAAGCCTTGTCACCAAACATAATGCGAACCAATTTCAGCACTTCCCAGGAGCCACAGAAAAGTGGAAGTTCCTAAATTGATATTTCCTTTCAGAAAAGCCAACAAAGCTTGTGATTCCCAGAGATTATGTGACTGTGCTTCGCTTCTGCGGGGTGATTCAGGATGTGACACACACAAAAAGGAAGTGTACATGTAAACACCACTGAAATGTCACCATGACTTTTTACAACTTGATGTGGAGCCAAATTGGCCGATTACACGCAAAGAACACGAACGTTCTCTGTGTGTCTTCATTCCCATGAAACTGAGTTTCTTCATGATCGTTTGTGTTTGAAAAATATGACAACAGTGCGAAAAGCATCATTGCATCACACAAGTTTCGACGTGTGCATCTCAAAAGACTCATTCTCCTTTCCCCAAGTATTGTTGTGCAGCAGTGTATCCCACCAACTCTGACCTCCAAGATGTGCTTTCAGCTCATCCACACATCAACACGAACGCGTGCACGCACACACTCCGGCCCAGCCGGGACTCGAACCCTGCTCACCTGTCTGGAGCGGATGAGGTTCTCCTCGGCGGAGCAGTGCATCTTCATCGTTCTCTGCAGAGTGTCGTGGTAGCCGCAGTCCATGCACTGAAAATACGCACCACCAACACTGAAAACCTTCCCATTCATTGTTCATTCTTTCGGATGGCAGACGGCAGATGCCTTCTGCTCGGCCTCACGCTGTTTCTACAGGGCATGGCTGACAGTATGTCCGTGGCCCACTGTTCTCGTCAACAACATCCAGACATGACAGAAGCGGTACTCGTCAAGGAAACATGGGGTTCCCCGCAGTGTGAGCAGTACTCACGTCCACGATGTCCTGCACATCCTCGGTGTAGTACTTCTTGATGGCGGCGTTGGCGACGTCGATGCAGAGCAGGTACTCGTTCCGCGCCTTGAGAGCTTTGAGCTTGTTCTCCTGGAATTTCAGCTGCTTCTGCAAGGAAAATGTGTGTGTGTGTGTGTGTGTGTGTGTGTGTGTGTGTGTGTGTGCACTTGGCACAGCTTTATCACGCAGGACGTCCTTCGTTTCTTTGAAGAACAGACACAAGCTCCAAGAGTGCATTTCTCGAGCAAATTTCAATGAATGCTTTGAGGACTTTGGTCTGTTGAAGCACCCTTGGCGAACCAAAATAACTTGTATTCAAAACAACAGGATGGTCCCTTACCTTTTCTGTTTGCTTTTCGATGGACTTGAGTTTCCGACTCAGTGTGCCCTTGGACGCGTGCTGCTCCACCTTGTGTTTCTGAAACGAAAAGCCACAGCAGTGACGCGCATGCGTCTGGTTGGCCGCACAATACTTTCTCCCTCCACAGCTCAACTTGCCCGACAACACCATCGCCCCACTCAAGCTCGCTTCCTCTCCCTGACATCCCTCTCCTGAACCCTCACCCCACTCTTCTCACTCTCCGCACCACTGACCTGGCTCTCGACGTATCTCAGCTTCCCCTCGGCCGCCTTGCTCTCGCCGTGGTTCAGGTGATACCGCTTCATCGCCTTCTCCAGCTCGTTCAGCACCTTCACCAGGTCCTCGTGACACTCAGTCCCGATCTCCCGACACTGAAACACGATGATGCACGTCAGAAACGACGGAGAGCGTCCAGTCTAGCCGCACCACAGTATCCACATCCGAGATCCATATCAAGAACACGAGAGTGGAAAACGGCATGATCATACGCTGCCCAACAGACACACACACACACACACACACACACACACACACACACACACACCAAGCCCCCAACACACGCACGCTTGCTGACATGCACGCACGCACTCACGCCCCCTCACACCCTTTCACACATCACACAAACCTCTCCTACCTCCCACACGGACGCACATCGATTCTCACCACGCACCTTTTTGTACATCCTCTGGATGTCCTCCATGAGTTCTGTGAAGCGGTTCGACATCTGGCTGCCGTAGAGCTCGCCCATCACCTGGTGGTCCTTACTCTGGCGCTTCGTACTCGACAGCAGCGTCTGCCACGCCGTGTACGTTGAGTAGCCGGGCCACAGCTCGCGTCTGCGCACACAACATCAAGGTCAACGTCAAGGTCAGAGTCGCCAAAATGTGACACGTGGGGTTTTGGGAATAAAATTTGTCACACACGCAGCAGACCAGTCGAATGGTCCCTCTCCGCTTGCCGGACTCATGCGGGGTCGGCGCCTTATCAGGGCCAAAAACGGACAAATGTACTCAGGACATTTGCGTCAGCTGAAGAAGAGTGCGCAACTCGAGAGATGTAGGTTTGTTGCGTGAACGCACACGCAGGGTTGGAAATGTTCGGCTGTGTCTTACTCACTTGTGTCGGATCATGATCTGCTTGACGAGTCTGTCGAGCGCCTTGGAGTAGTCGAGCTCGACCTCGGCGCGGCGGCGGTAGAAATCCTGCAGCTCGACGAGCATCGCGAGGTGCGACTCGAGTCGCGTGTCCAGGCATTTCATCTGCTCGCCCAGGTTCTGCCGGATATCTGCAAGGAGACGGAAATGTTGCGTTACAACTTGCGCTTCAGCCACACTGTGGACGCGCCGGAATACAGGCCAGTGCGCGCCCGCACGGTCGTCCAGGCATTTCAGTTGCTCGCTCAGGCACAGGTGGATATCTGCAGGGAGAAGGAAATGGAAAAGCACCAATGCAACGGGAATTCACCTTCAATCGCAATCAATCCAGGCAAGGGTGTGGCCATTTCACTTCATTTCAACTGCTCAGTATTGGTGTTGGCTTCAGTCACAGCGTGCACAGAATCTGAACCCTATGCAGACGGCCCAGTGTCAGCCCTGCAACTCCCAAGTTTTAAACCAACCGTTTCACGGATTCGCGGATGACCACCAAAACGAAAAGGACAACCAATTCTGATTTGGTCCACTCTGAGAACCAATCACAGTCACAGAGCCAGAAATGAACATTCCAATGCAAATCGAACACAATCCCGGCGAATCCATTGAAATCCGTGTCTGTGAACTCGATCTGATAGCAGAGCGCAGACTCCATCATCACGGCTTCAGCGAGATGCAACTTCATCATGGACGCGCTCACCCGCAGATCCTGAAGCTCCTGCCAGATGTGTGTGGAGTTCAGCGGAATATTGCACTGGCAGGGCTCGACTTTGAGTATTTCAGACTGAGCCATGAACGAACCAACCGACCGGAGAATGATCCACGGGACAAAGTCTCAATATTTGCCAGAGTGTTCAACGAGCTCTCAGTTGACCCCCAGACGTGGATACAAAAGAACCAAACACAGGTGATCCACAGGACAAACAGATGCAAGTTCATTTTTCAGACGCAAAGCAGACCGGGTGTGGCTTCCTCTCCATGTTGGTCTCGCCCGGATCGAAACCACCATGAAACTCGCACACTGGACTCGCAGCAACATCAGCCCGTTTGCAGACACCCAAAACTGTTCCACATCCACAGAAACCAAATCCAGTCATGTCTAAGTTGACGCAGGTCCAGCCTTGTACCACGTACTGTGGTCAAGTTTTCCGGCACTCGTATCACCCAAACCAAGACGCCACCAAACTCCACAACTCAAAGAAACTTCCTCCTGAGCACAAACTCGCACAATCACCTTGACTGAAAGTTCAATTGAAGGTCAATATTTGGAGAACACGTCAAAAGATTCTTGCCTGCAGTTCTCAGCGGCTTCGAGTAGGTCTCGAATATGTCCGGCAGACTCGAGGAGCGCATTCCCTGGATGTTCTGAACAGAAACCGCCTTTGCCGCGGGTAACTTTTTGGGGATCATGCCTGCGCCCTGTTTCCTCTTCGGCTGTCTGGGTACCTGTGAGTGAGTGAGTAACCCACCTGGTAAATACCGATTTGTGTAACACCTCAGCGATCAGCGCAGTTTAACCCGTTCGGAGCTGGGAGCGGCGGCGGCGGCGCGTGACTTCTGCGTCACAGCTCAAGCTCCACGGAACAGCTGAGGAGATCTCGCCCGATTTGCACTATTTCCAATACCCGCACGACTCCAGTCCAGTCTAATTTTCAGGCAACACTCGAGTACTAGATGATCAAAGTTCAACCCAGAAACGCGAGTCACTGTCAGGGCAAACCAGGGAATCATATCTACAGAAAGGGGTGAGGTCAGATCCAGTCCCAATGCAAGCCGTGCAAAGGCACCAATGTTCCTTCAGCAAAAGTTTGTGTGTCTTTCGCCACGATGTTTTGACCTCGCGATCTCGGAAGAGGAGTGCATCAGTCATCGGCGTTCGTGCGCGTGTGTTGGACTGTGGGATTTTCACAAGTTTCCCACAGCCTTGAAGTTGGCAGCGAAACAGTTCTGCCGTGGCTGGAACTGCTGCCTCACTCGCTCGGTGGCGCTGACTCATGGAAAGTTGCACAGTGCGGACCGCACACACCGCACCGCACAAACACTCGGCCCAACGCGCAGCGCAGGTGATTCACGCGTGGCCAGCGGATCCGAGGAGCGGGCGCACCTTTGAACAAATTGCTTCAATTTTGAAGCTGAAGTCTGCAGCCCTTGCACACCCCAAAATTTGGTTGTCCCCCATGCTGCGCTCCTGGGGTCAGGATCCGAGACTCGTGTCTCCCCCTACCCCGACCCTGGATCCGCCGCAGCGCCTCCACCCCCCCCCCCGCCGTCGCGGACCCGGAGGGCAGCACCCGCCGCGCCGCGAGGTGTCAGGTTCCCAATCAAACCAATCGGGATCAAAGTCACGATGATCCCTCCGCACACTCTGAAACAACACCTCAAGCCGGACTCACTTCTGAGTCTGGATGTGTGTGGTCTGCAAAATGTGAAAACCACCGAGGCGAGTTGAACAATCGCTCGTGTCCACAAATGGCAGGATCGGTGGGTCAAGACATCAGTGGTGCAGCACACGAACAGTCTTGGTTCTGGCTGGAGCATGCAACTCGTGTTCTGATGCAGAATGGGAAGGTGGGGGCTCAAACCCCCAAGCGCGGAAGGCCTGACAGCGCGACCGACCGACCAACAGGTTTCCACCGTTGCGTTTGATCCAGAAATCCGGTGAGGTCAGAAAGGGGACCGCGAGGCATTCCGGACAGGTGACTGGACTTCAAAACGCGAATATCGACGCGCAAAGCTTGTGGCCTCTCACGGTAGCGCAAATAAATTTAGTCGCGTCGCTTTGAAGAAAACGAATCTTTGAGCAGCGGCGCCCAGCTCTGCAGGAAAACCACTTCCTGCCGCAGCAATGCTTCACTGCGCACTTGCGCAGGTGGATTTTTCCCGGTAAAAGGTTCTCCATTCTTCAGCATTTCCACACCAGCACATTCGCACCGGAAATGGAGACACGTGACTCGGAAACCGGAAACTCGTGAATATTGCATGACCCAACCACTGGTCTGGAATCTGGACTGGCGATTGAACCCTGTCCCTTGATTCCAGGGTACACGTGTCCGAACGGACAAGGTGATCGCCATCCGCACACAAACACGTTCCAGACGCACGCAAACGACGCAGTTGGCAGGACATCTGTGCTATTCGAGCATCCTTGCTCGGGGAGCTACCACGCAGGGAAAAGTTCACTTCCTCGACCCCCGGCGGAAGTATCGTCTGGAAGTCTACTTCCCCCATTTCTCGATCTGTCTTGAGCTGCGTTCTTCCTCGATTGCTTGTTTTCCACCCACGACTGAACAACAAACTTTCAGCAGACGTCTCATCGTTCGTAAAATCTGGAAGTATTTTGGGAGGAAATTCGTGGCAAATTCCACCAAAACACGTTTCCGTGACTGCAACAAAATCCCACTGCTCGAGATGTGTGAGATTTTGAAACCTCCGAGTCTGCACAACTCCACAAAGTTTCCCGAATCCGCCTGTGTTTCCGGGATCTGCTGGGTGAGAAGTGACGGGTTGTTACTCTAGATCCTCCAAACCATCACCAACCCCGTTCCGCGCTCGCAGCAGAGATAGGGACGAGGCCCAAGGGCGGATTCAACATTTGCGATCGTTGAGTTGCAGGCTCTCAATTTCTATTTTGTGTGGCGGGGAAGCGGACGGTTTTTCAGGCAAGACTACCAAGCCGCAGACTCAAACTTCACTTGAGGTGGTGGGGGTGGTGGTAGTCACCCGGGCTGAGCAGCATGCATGTCCGTCCGGCAATGATGAAATTCTGCCCGAGCCTCTCGTTTTCTCACTTTTGACGGCGCACTTCGAAGCTGTTAAGCCTGGGTTGATGCTGACAAACACGCGCGGCGAGGCGCTTCGATCCGCCCCGGGATGAAGGGAAAGAGAAGCAGGGTTGATCTCTGCCGTAACCTGCGCGCTGACAGCCCAACACGAAGCGAGGCGCCTCGAGCCGCGCTTATCTACCGCAGCTCAACTCCAGGGGCGGAGAGAACTCGTCATCCGCAGAGAAACGGAGCTCAGGCCCGGTTCGCGCTGGATGCGTCAGACGCAGCAACCCTTTGCAGTCCAAATAAGCGCTGCATTTTGCCAAGGGGACGCAAGGCCCGCAGACAAAAGCCACGTACGGGCCAATTGGGTGTGTCTCAATCGGAAAAGCGTTGCGCAGCGCCATCTTCTCCACGCCCCATTCTCCCAATTTGCAACGCTTTCATCTTTACCACACTGAAAACGCCTCACTTGTTGCGATTCCAACACATATTCCCGAAGTCCCCCTCCCCACCGTCCTGTCTGCTGTCGCAATGTTCCTTCCCCTGCTGCGTCGTCGGAAAACGAAGCACTTCAGCTGCAGGTGTGCTCTCCGATCATCAGCCGCCGGGGCTGCCACGTTCGCTGAACCCATCACAATCACACGTGGGGAATGCGCTCCGAGCGAAAATTAACCTTTGCAGATTTTTTTTCTCGCAGCAATGCATGACTCAGTTGACCTGCTGCAGTGGCTGATCCCCACATGATTGGTGCCTCAACTGTTTGAACAGTCCGTCGTCTTTCGACGTGGGCCACCATGCATGCAGGACTGACACTTGAGTTGAACAAACTTCAGGATCCAGATTTTATAATGCTCATCTGGGTCCGAAGACTCCTGGTTCACATCGCCTTCGTGCACGTGTCTTTGGCCTGTAACTTCCTGCCGAAACCAATGAGCTTCACAGGATTTGCACAGGAAGTTTCGACGACACGCAAACGGAAGCGATGTGCACATGTCTCATGTGTCGAGCTCTGCTGAATTCAAAATGTGCCAATTTCACCCAATTCGAGCTGATTTCACCCCAGGCTTCAAATCAAGCGGATGTGGGTGCACCTATCCCTACCTGTAGCGAGGCTCTGCAGATGCTGAGGGGGCGACTCGTGCCCCACGTTGTACACGGCTTTGAATGACGTGTGGCAAAACATCCCGCGGCTCCGAATTCTGCAAACGACGTGCCTCCAGGGAAACGACTGTGGCTGACACTGACTCGTCCCCAACCTCTTCACTGTGTTGTTTTCTTCAGACAACTGGAACGTCCAGACCAATATCCCAGCAAATCATCTTGGACCGATCCCTGTGTTGCAAGCCAATCTGTTCCGAAGACTCAATGTCACTGTTCTCCGAACACTCGTTTGTTCAGCGAACGGGTGCAGGATCCGAGGAAAAGATGCACTCGCGCAACACTTGATTTCCTGTCGAATCTGAACTGGACCCGGTGTGACCAGAGCCCGTTGTGCCCAAAATAACCTGGTATTTTGGGGTGAAGCCCGCTTCAACCTGGATGCGTCGCGTCTTGCACCCGCACACATATCAATCCGCGCAAAGTCGACTTGGCAACACAACGACCATTGACCTGTGCGGGCCCCGCGACGCGAGGCGCGTCCGATGTGAAGCGGGTGCAGCGGGTGTCGGGACGCAACACGCACTGCGCCCCGTGTGAACAGAACCCGGCGGGTGTTGGCACCACCTGCGGCGGCTCGCGCGGCGCTTCATGCCGCATTGAATCCCCATTGTCAGCGATCGCAGACGTGTTCGCGTCGGGCGCCAGGTGCCGCGCGGATCAATCACACGCGCGAGCGTGCTTCAGAACCACGTGGGGACAACACGTGCTGCGTAACCAACGGGATTAATGGAAGGGTCCAGACTCGCACGCGCACCTCGTGCTGCCATACCCACGCGAACGGAACAATTCTGGGGCAATGACTCCGGAAAGGAAGGAGTCAGACGACACCACAGGGTGGTCACGTCAAAATATAACGCGGGATGGACTCCTGCACTACACTCGGAATCTGGAACCAAGATTTCCCCCCCTTTTCAGATCACGGATATGACCAGAAATTCTGGGGTGTTTTGGGCCGATCTTGTCACCGCGCTTTCTCACTCTTTATAAAATCGCACTTTCGGCCAACCGCCTTGTTCTCTCGAGAGTTGGCTCGATCGTTCCTGTATCTCTTCTTGCGTTGCACCCGGTAAGAAGTCAATGACCACTGCGTCGAATTGATGAAACAGTACGTGTGGTGCGAGACGCACCCCCGACACCAGCGCGCAGTGGAGTGAGCGCGGACTGATTCTGCGCAGGTGTATTCAGAACAGAGGTGCACCGTCGTGGCAGACCGCCAGGCCGCTGTGTCCACTGCATGCATATGCACCGCGAACCACAGGCCCAGGGGCCTCGACCCCTGGCGACGAACCACCGCTCGCTGTGTTGTCTCAGTTGACACTGTAAACGAACTGGTCAGTACCGTGTTGCCTGTGTGATGCACATACTCACACACAAAGTGTTTTTGTGATGGTAACGTGGCTTGTTCGCATTTTCGGGTCAACAGACGCCACCTCAACCAAGCGACGCGGCAGCTCGCAAAAGGCACCAGTCCATTTGAAACTACACGTTGACTTTTGATGCACCGCAAAACTCGAGTTTCTTCAATCTGAGTGAAAACGTTTCACTGTTTCTGAACTGTGACCTTTCATTGTGTGCAACTTGTACGACCTGTGTACTATCAAGGTCACATCTCCGAGCGATGTCGCTTCGAGCAATCTCTCTTTCTTTACAAACTTGGCAAGCCAAGTACTGCACCACAGTGACGCCAGGGCACGCCGTAGATACACAAAACACGCAATGCCTTCAAGACAGGTGATCACACGGACTCTTCTTTTGTACATGTGCACTCTTTATGGGGACTGTGACCTGAACAGTTCAAGAACACTTCTTCACAAGACACACACGCACCTCCAGGCAAGAGAGAGAGAGAGAGAGAGAGAGAGAGAGAGACACACACACAGACAGACAGACAGACAGACAGACAGACAGACAGACAGACAGACAGACAGACAGACAGATTCTGAATGAAGCGATGCTGAAGGTATAGGTAATCAAGGGAGGCAAGGAGACTATTCAATCCAAGCCGAAGGCGAGGATTTGAATAATCTCCATGCATCACTTGATTACCTGTTGTAAGGCACAAGTCAAAGCAACCAAAAGTGCACAAGTGTCAAACCATTTAAGTCAAAAGTGTAGGATTAC
>JAAUXT010117241.1_pt1 | contig 10464 bp, 14 predicted proteins | sample 7278171 | NCBI WGS metagenome assembly JAAUXT01 (sample SAMN14350112, study PRJNA611818) | marine sediment metagenome | isolation source: surface marine sediment (1.8m) | place: French Polynesia: Moorea | collected 2018-08 | reverse complement strand
TTTTTATATTTCCTTAATTTTGCGATGGCGTACCCATTGCTCAATTTTATCAAACCAAAACAACACTCCAGCAAAGGTACTGTCAGTGTGCAATTATCAGTATGCAAGAAATTTTATTCTGAACTTATATAAATAGCTTTTTGGACACAAAGGAAATAAGGAAAAAACTTACTTGGCTATGGGCTTGTTTTGGCTAGTTTTATTGCTCAAAATGTCTTGGCATGTAATCAAAGGAAAGCTTATATAGATGCTGTGGCAAAGTTTACTTCTCAAATACAATCCATATCATTCATAATATTTAGTAATTTTTGAAAGAAACAATGATATTGTCCACAAAGGCTTCCTTTTGTCTCCATTTTTGGTCAATCTACACATTTTCTTTGACCAATTGTGAAACTAAAATGATGGTTTGAAAGTACTTGAAACAAAAACCACTGAAAGAGATAGAAAAAGTTGAACTAAATTTTCAGATTTCTAGCCTTCATAGCCATCAGGTCAAAATTTCTTCTTTTAAATCCCCAAAATTAGTATGATCCTTAAAATATTTTTGAAACTTTCAATAGTTTGAATGAAGATTGGTGATAGGAGAAGGAAATTAACCTGATGTGGTTCATTTGTATTCATATGGGGCACTGTCAATGTCAAATTAAGGAAATATAAAAAGCAAATCTCGTACTCTCGTACATACGAGAACACCAAAATGTGATTGCAATGAAAATTCGTCGAAAAAAGATGAAAATCTGTCTATTCTGGCAAACTGTCACAAGTAACATTGAAACAGACGCACTGACATGTTCGTTTTTCAATTTCACCTGGATTCAGAGGAGGGCCAGACATTTGGAGAACTGGCCCTGATTCATCCAGACTGTGTGCGAACTGCGTCGATCGTCGCCGACGAGCGGACCGACCTGGTCGTCATATCGCGAGACCTGTACAACAGATCTGTGTCCAAAGTCGTCAGCAGAGAGTACGAAGAGAAGATGAAGTTCATAGAGAGCCTTGCCTTGTTTCAGGTTAGCACCATGCATGAACTTTCAACTCACCGCGGTTTTCAAGCCTACGAGAATTGCCAATGTGATTAATCGCTCGCGTTCCCCCAGGGCTGGGCTCCAAGACTGAAGAGACAGCTGGCTGTTTCATTCAGACGTGAGGTGTACAACTTCGACAGTGCGATCATCAAACAGGGAGAAGAAGTGCAGGATATGTTTTTCATCGTCAGGTGAGACCAAGTCACGGGTCTCTCACTGCAGTTACACGGCCGTTGAGGTTTCCTGCCTTTTCGAGTCGCACAAACCGTTTCGCGTTCAGGTATTCACTGTTGACAACGCTGAATGAAAATGTGTTTGTTTTGTGACGAAGAGGTGAAGTGAAGGTGATGGTGGATCCCGAGGCGCACTACCGTCAGTTCGACCGCTTCATTCAGAGAAAATCGGAGCTGCTCGATGAGGACGAGTGAGTTCCCCCTTCGTGCACGCGCGTTTTTACTTGAACTTGCCCTGCATCGTTCTTGAACCATGACAAGTAAAAGCCAGATTCACGGAATGCCCAACGATCAGGGAATGACGGGACGAAAAACATGTTGCGACAAGACCACGCGAACTTGTGAACTGCGACAAGACCACGCGAACTTGTGAACCCTGCCATCGTTTTCTTTTTTCCCAGAGCGCAGAATGCCAGTGAGAGGGCGTACTTCCCGGTGCAGCTGTTACCTCAGCTCAGGAAGTACACGCGCATGAGCCGCGCGTCCGCCATCTCGCGGGTCGGCAGCACGCGCGACCTCACTCACCCACAACTACCGCAGTCCTGGTCTCCTTCAGCCATCAGAAAGATGAACTCCAAGATGCACGCGAAGCGCGTCAATCTGAATCTCTGTTTCCTCGGGGACCAACAATGCATTGGTTTGTGTCGATTTCAGGTTTCGGTGAAGTGAATTAATTTGCTCGGAAGGACCAAAATTTCTATCACAAAATTTTCTGTTCCGTTTTCTTGTCTTCCAGGTGACACAGAACTTTTACTGGGATTGGACGTTTACCATTGCAGTGCAATTTGTTCTCAAGAGACAACTGTTCTCGCTTTGCACAAAAACCACTTCGAGCGACTGTGTCGGTGCGTTTCCTGCAACGAACCGCAATCTCATTCGTTATATTTCTCGGGATCTTGGGACTTCTGTTCCCGATAAACCATGTTTGTGCGGTCTGCTCGAAAAGCAAACAATAACGTACGCAATTGTTTTTGGTTTCTGCTGCGCAGGCGGAAGACGCACAACACGCTGCGCGAAATGCTGCGCGGACTCGAGACGCAGCTGACGATGCGCTGCCTCAAGCCGAGCGTTCTCGCCTCGGCGCCGCTGCTGCGCTGCCTCCTCTATCGGCTGCAGGAGCTGCAGGGCGAGCGGCGCCACGGCGACGAGCGCAGCTTCGTGCGCACGCTCAAAGCGGTGTCCAGCGAGTTCGAGGAGACGAGCGCGCAGAGCATGCGTGGACATGCGCACACCGAGGACGCCGGCGGCGGTGGCGTCAGATCCCGAGCTGGTCGCAGCAGCTCTTCGCTTGTGGGTAATGAGAGCTCCGCTAAAACGTCTCACGCGGGAAGTTTGACAAGTCTGTACAAATCGACGCAGATAGCCAGAAGTCGAACCTTATTGATTCCAAAAATTGAATGTTGAAAATCTCCTGAATGGAATTTGCTGTATTGTGCCGAACTTCTTGCTGCATTTCGCCTTTTGAGCAAACCTACAAAAAAGCAATGGTCGCCTGAAGATGTGTTGCGGCCACACAGCTTGGTGTGCGTGCCTTCATCTCAAATGTCGCAGCAGCCAACGACATACTCCGTATTGGTTACTTGGGGCGGCGGTGGGGTAAGCCTTTGTCACAAACCAGACGAGACATGTGGTGCGCACAACTGGAGAGCCAGATCCTGTCGGAATCTCTTTGCACATCGGCAGCGAACCAGATCAACTCGCTTCCCAAATCTTTTTTCAGACCGGCCTGCCGGTACTCTTCAATATGAAATAAACATTTGTTGTGCTTGTCTGTCGTTTTCCTCATTCAATCGCGCAAGCCAAGTTTTTACGAATGAAAACAAACGACATTGCTATTTTTGAGAACTTTTAATCAATGGAATGTTGAAAGTACAAATGGAATGGCTTTTGTTGCAAAATATTCTAAAACAAGTGAAGCCTCAACACCAAAAACATGACTGATCATTAGAGAAACAATTCCACCGGACAGCAGCCGTTCGCTGACACGTCCCGTCAGCCGTTCTGTTGGCAATCTGCACGATTTTATTGCCCACAACTCCAGAACCAAGAACTAACGTTTCTAGCCGAACAAAAAGCCACAAAGATTAGAAACAATCGGCCAAAAGTGGCAAAGAACAAACTGGAATGATCAACATAGCAGGATGACAGGCGTTGACCATTGCTCTATCTGCCAGATGAAGTTGTTCAAAGGTGTGTGCGGTGAATGCTTGCCTTTGTCAATGGCATAGTTGGTGCAGTGACCCATACTTTTTCGTACAAAAGTTCGTTTTGTGCACTGGTCGATGACCCACCCTCTGGGTTTACTTGCTCGTCATCATTTTCACGAACTCTGAAAAAATGAAAAGAACCAGTGTGACAATGAGTTCTTGCCGTCAAATGGCTGAATATTCGGATGTTGACCGCTGTCATTTGCTGCGTACCTTCGTAGTTGACCTGCCCGTCGCCGTCGATGTCGGCCTCGCGGATCATCTCGTCCACTTCCTCGTCAGTCAGCTTCTCGCCCAGGTTCGTCATCACGTGCCGCAGCTCGGCCGCCGAGATGAAGCCGTTCCCGTCCTTGTCGAACACCCTGCAGGGCGAGAGGCGGGTTGGTGGCGTGTTACGAGACCGAACGAATCTCCAATTGGGAGTTCAAAATTATACTGGCACAACTTCACATGAATATTTTGCAGTGGATCGATCATTGTTCAAATACGATCATTGGACACGAGCAAGAATTTCAACAATCGCTCGTTTTCTCCTCGCACAATGTAAATCGATCCAACGCGAATTGTGCTTTCGCTGAGTCAGTCCACAAAATGTGGTTTGGTTTGGCCGTGTATTTTCATGACAACGTGCGCGTGGAAATGGTTGTGGATTCGTCAACGGTGAAAGTGCTGGTGCGAAAGAAACTGGCACCTGGAATGGCGATTCTTGTCTTGCTGACCAGAAATATACTCGATCGGCACAATTTCACATTGGTTCACCTGTCGGATATTTTCTTCGACGGCATTTTCTATTCGTGTGATTGCAGACTCAGTACCTGAAGGCCTCTCGGATCTCCTCTTCGCTGTCAGTCTCTTTCATTTTTCTGGCCATCATCGTGAGAAATTCGGGAAAATCGATTGTACCGTTTCCTGTCGCAAGGTGAGACACACGGCACTTAAAAGTAGTGAAAAGGTGCAATATCATTCTGTGCAAGAATTCACGGCAAAAGTGCCCAATTCACGTCGTGCGCACGTCAAACTCGATTTCTGTCAAAATGCAAACTGAGATGAACACATGCTGCAAACGTAAATACACCTGGAATTCAGCAGTGGAATTGGTACATTGTCTTTCTGTTGGCAGCGAAACAAAATCAGCGGGCAGTACAGGTGCATTCTCTGTGTCAGTTTTGGTCTCCAGTAGAAAGTATCAAAAGTATCCCATGCATATCCCACGGATTTAGATTCGCGCCAGACTGGAGCACCGGATATTTTTCTGATGGCTCTTTTCATGCAACTTCAAACGGACTGGACAATATGGTCACAGTACAAAACCTTCAATGCATGCATACACACTGCGATACTAAACATTGCTTGAAAACCACACATGTTTTTGCACTTGACTTAGGATGTACGCAGTGCTGAAAATACCTGAAGGCCTCTTTTATTTCTTCCTCGCTGTCACAGTCCTTCATTTTGCGGGCCATCATGGTCAGAAACTCGGGAAAGTCTATGGTGCCATTGCCTATGAAAGTGTAAGCTGAACATGTAGCCCCAAGAAGCGGACAACCTCCAGCACCAACTCAAATGATGATCAATTCAGCACTCTCGTCCGTGTGTGTCAGGGTTTCCAGGACTCAAAAAAAAAGGCGCACTGTACAAAGTACGAACAAAGACAACTTTAACACCACCCCTGAAACTAAAAAGTTCAATGAAAGTGTTTGCCAAACTTGACGTGCCACACAGGAACAGAACGACAGCGAAAGTAAGTGTCACCCACAGAAAAATAAAGTTCACACAACCGTTCCGCTTTGTCCGAAACAGACGCGTCAATCCGCAGTCACGAACATTTCTTTCCACCCGTTGTTTCCACAAGTGTTTCTCACAGTGTCAGCAAAGCGGGACCTGAACCCCAAGAGTCAGTCAGTCAGACCAGAGGCAGGAGCACACATTCAGTAGAACAACCTCTACCTGAAAGACTCTCGAAGTTCGTCCTCGTTGTCGAAATGCCTCTTTCGCGCCATCATTTCAATAAATTCGGAGAAGTCTATGGTGCCATTGCCTGGGATGCACGCAACACACGTAAGTGCGCGAACACAATTCATTTGACAAGCAGTACAAGATGAAGCAGCACAAAAGACCACCACTTTCACACCATTGAATGAAGCAAGCGCGACATCGTGGAAACTTCCGTCGTGCACAGCTGTACCTTGTGCCAAAGGCAAAGCGTCGTTAGTTTCCTTCAAGAGTGAGAATTGGGTGTGAGTGTTGGGGAGGGAAATGAATCACTTTTCAACCGAAAAGGCAGAAGCAGAGGAACGGAATCGCGGCTACCTGAACGATTCTCGAAGGTCCTCATCGCAGTCTGTATCGTTCACTTTTCGGGCCATCATGGCAAGAAATTCCGGAAAGTCTAAGGTGCCATTGCCTACATTGTACAAAGCATGCATGACAAGTGACGCACACATTTTACGCAAAGAGACGCCAACAGCCACTGAAGAGAAACAACGGGCTCACCCACAGCAACAACCAGCAGTTCACCGAGAGGACTCGAACAGGACGGAAACCAACTGAACAAGAATGGTACTGCGCTGAAGACGCGCGGCCTCCAGAGCGATGCAAGCGCTGGCGACAGGTTGTACAACTTCCACTTTTCTTGCAAACTCAATGTGTGTGGTGCCTGTGCGTACGCACACGTGAATGTGCGTGTGTGTGTGCACAAATTGTAAATGTCCGTTGCGAGCTTGGGACAACCTGCTATTGACCAGACACGTCTACAAGCTACGTGGCGGTGTTGGTCTACATTCTCACACTCTTCAAATTCAAACATTTCCTGCGATGACAAAGCAGGACTTGACGAAAATCTGCACCCCACATCACCATCGACAAAGGTCTGTGCTGAATGAACTCGAACGTACACCCTACCAGGAATACAGCAAATTGAAGGCAGATCGAGAAGAAACGGGCACACAAATATGATGTGCGGTTGTCGGTTTCCTTTCAAATTCGATTGTTGGTTTGTTTCTTCAAGGCGTTTGGTGTCACTATCTCGTCAGTCAACCAGACTTGCCACGCGGCTTGTCAAGTTTCGTTCAAAGGCATCATCTGCGAGACAATCACCGAAAAGACTTTTCAGAGCGCGCTGGGACTAAAGTGCGTCCAGACGCGACTTCATTTCGTCACAGCAAAATCACCGTTTCCCGGTGTTTGTGGCTTTTGATGTTTCTAACAATGACAGCAGAAGGATATGTACTTGAAGGCGTGTCTGAGCTCGCACTCCTCACTGAACTCGGGGTCTCGCCCGGTGCCGTACTTGTTCCTCATCAGCAAAGAGAACTCGCCAAACTCAATTGTGCCACTGTCTTGACAGCAAATACACAAAACAAATTGTTATTTGAACAGTTTGTAACATCTACACAAAATGTGGAATGGTTGCTGAAGTCAGTCCGAACGTGCTTGCTTCTAGCGAACCCGAACAACGGCAAAAGATCTTCAGCGGCCTTCAAAAGTTGGCGCAAACTCAATCATGTGTGGGTGACGCGTGTGCGGCTGCTTTGTAAAGTTGACAAGATGGATCAAGAAAGGTGTACACCAAGCCAAACGGATGCAAAGCCAGTATGCAGCAACACCTGAAAGCTTCTTGCATTTCTTCCTCACTTGGACCCTCACACATCTTTTTGATCATCATTTGAGTGAATTCTCGATAATCTAATTTCCCATTTCCTGTCGGACAAAATATGAATGAAACCAAACAATCAAAACAAATTGTCAAAGTTCAGCTGGATAACCTGCAAAATAATTTTCAAACTATGGACCGTTGCAGGACGCCTTTCAGCACAACACAGTCCGAATGGAAAACCTGGAACGACGCAAACATAAATCAATGAGACAAGAACCTGTTGCTGCAGACAACACCAGAGCAGCAGACTGACTGCCTCGAGCGAACGCCACTGCAAGCATAGATTCATCACAAAAGCTCGCGACTTCGCTTTGTTTTTAGTTCTTTGAAAGCGCCTTCAGATGTTCTTTATGAAACAAATGTCTGATATTTTGCTTCAAGCGAATGTGCCACTTCACTTCGTCTCTGACATGGCGATGATGAAAAAACAATTTCTGCCTGAAAACCGCACTGCACAGCGAAAAGCGTCCACTGCTGTGAACATCGGTCTGGTTTCTCTGATGAAGATGGCAGCTTTTGCACAAGGACACTTCTGTTGTAATTCCAACACAAGGCTGGGTTGTTCCGAATCAAGCGACCAAGACCCTGGACTCACCATCAGCATCGACCTCGTTGATCATGTCCTGCAGCTCGGCTTCGGTCGGGTTCTGTCCCAGCGACCGCATCACGGTGCCCAGCTCCTTGGTCGTGATCGTCCCATCTCCGTCCTTGTCGAACAGCGAGAACGCCTCCTTGAATTCTGCAATGCGTTCACCCAAACGTCGTGGTGTAGTTCGTACGCATCAGTTTTGATATTTGAGAAATACGTATGTACATTGCAGTTTGCAAGCCCTGCAGGATTGTCGACGTCGTACCGTCCATACTGGATGAAAATTCATCACCAGTCAGAAAGCAGCGGAGGAGTCAACTTACCAGCAATTTGCTCTTCGGTCAACTGGTCTGCCTGCAAAGAGCGGAAAAGAGACATGAACAAATCTGATCAGCTTCTTCGCACTCTGGCGCAGACGACGGCACCCGACACTGCTCCCAGCGCCAAACATCAATTCTGCGCGCGACACTGTACAGTGTACCAGAGCCTCCGTTGTCGACAACAGGACCAAATTTGAAAGGGGAGAGGCATCGCAAGAACAAAATGGCAACTGCTCTGTTCTGCTGCGATCAGGACAACAAGCAGCAAAATATCCGTCGATAAAGAAATCACGAATACATGTTCGCGAGAAATGCAGGAGGCAAAAACAAGGTTTCTCAAACAAACAAGGTTTTCAATCCTATCGACTGACATTCATCAGGACTGGATAATTAATTTCGGAATTTACTTTCTCTCAGATTGGTATCAATGTGCGGCAAGACTTCAACAAAGATCAATCGGGATCGATGACATGACCAAGTAACACAGCCTCATGAATGGCACTGAAAGTGCTGTACACCAAACTCTTCCAAGTCATTGGCCTCTCATTTGGTGGGAAACTCAAATCACCGTGTACTTTTCTATTTTTGGACATCAAAACGAGAGTAAATTCAGTGCGCTTCTGGCAGCTTTGTGCAGAACGACCGAAAATCTGAGGGAACAGCCAAAGAGCGTTTCTGGTTTCATGTTAGGAAGCATTGATTTTGGTCGACAATAAATAATGGTGTGCTGAGATGAATGCTGTACAGACTTCAAAAAGCATTTCAAGATGTGAAGTTTCACTGACAATACCACGAGTTAAAATTCCTCTCTGTTTCACGGCGACACGCAAAACTGAGCAAATCATTTCAGAACTGAGAATTTTATTTGGTCCGCGATACAAACCAGAGGTTCACTGTACATGGCAATCTTTGTGGCCCAGGCCAATGCAAGCCAGAAGAACAGGAAATCCGCATTTTGCACTTTTCTACCAGTTCTGGATTCCATTCCATTCAGCCTTTTCCTGTCTCGATGATGTTATGAAAGGCCGTCAAATCGAATTCCTGCACCTCCGCATCACATCACTCGTGTTGGCTTTCATTGCATGTCACATTTCAAACACAGAATACAACTACTTTAAATAATTAAAATAAACACAACCACTCCGCTGAAGGGAGAGCAATTCAATGAAGCGAGTTCCTCCGAGGCTGGGGTTGCGACAATTGAAAATAGACATTTGGAGCAGCGCCTGGTTACCTCATCCCTCGTCGCACTGTTGATTTCAGGCGAATCGATGAGGATTTCATTACTCTTTGTGGCTCTATTTCAACAAACTCGCTGGTCTGGGGCTGCAGCAGCTTCAAAAGTGGAGGTTCTGAACCGCTCTCCGAGATGAAAACTGAGCTAAGATTGTCTCTGAGCTGCCGTGTGGAAGCGGTGCGGTCTTCGTGCTTGCTGTCAGCTCGGGTCATTTGTGACACCGATTGGCGATGTTGAAATTTGTCAAAGTTAACAGGAATGCCAAGCCACTGAATTGGCGCCCAAGCCATTTTGATATCACTCGCTTTCATCAGGGTTGCAATTCCGTATCTCTACCACCCCGAATGCAAGTTGAAAGGGCGAGTGGAAGACGCTCCGTGTAATTTACGAGGTATGTTCAATGTCTTCAAATCGTAATTTGAAAAGGGCAAGTGTGCCTCGAATTCTCGAGTGATGGATCGGTCTGCGGAGAGCTAACCGACAACTTGGCTGCCGTCATTTGATACTTTTTCACACGAGATCGATAAACAAACAAAGCCAATTGTAAGTATTGATACACTATCGATTACTTAATTACAGCATCGCTTGTAGACAGCTTCTCAATGATGCATGATCTCCTTGAAAACTCTGCCTAACTATCAACAACTCGCGTTTTCTATTGCTACGTCAGTGCAACCAAGGTAAAGGTTGAGCTGATAATTGCCCCCGAGTACACCAGACCCAGCAAAACGGAAATCGTCAATTTGCCGTCGAATTCGCCGGGGTGTCGAATCAGTCAGGGTCACACATGTGGTAGCTTCGTCACTTCGTGCAACGTTTTCCCACAAGCGAAAGCAAAAAGCATCTGGATTGCGTTTCGCATTTTCCATAAGCAGTGGAACTGGTGCACCTGGTTGAGCTACACCACTACTAGTCACTGAACAGATAAAAACAAGATCACCTGGCGGTGAAGACACACGCCGTGTCACAGTTGAGATGTGTGCTCCACAGATGTAAAGATACAGGTGACCAAAGATAGATGTTGCCCCTTCAGCAGTCAGGTACCAAATGGCATGATCCAGGCCTGGGGGGGGGGATCCCATCAACCAAAAATTTTCTAAGTCCAAAACCCCTAACAAAATTCAAAATTTTTAAAATTCAGATCTGCATCTCCCAGCAAATTTCCCAGCCAGGGAGGGGGGGGTGTCCCTCAAGA
>JAAUXT010021153.1_pt1 | contig 10464 bp, 12 predicted proteins | sample 7278171 | NCBI WGS metagenome assembly JAAUXT01 (sample SAMN14350112, study PRJNA611818) | marine sediment metagenome | isolation source: surface marine sediment (1.8m) | place: French Polynesia: Moorea | collected 2018-08 | reverse complement strand
TGCGGTGGAATTCCGACGTGCCCTCAATACGTGGCTGACGACATGACCTCCTTCGGCCCATCAATGTGGAGACCGAGGTCAGCTATGCCATGACCATATTTGGCAGATCAGGCAGAACATACCGGACATTTTTCACCTGTGTTGTGAGTGATCCACGGAAATTACGCCTGGTGGTGAGCAGTGCCGTAGGCGGCAGTCTACCGGGCGTATTTCAGACAAGCGTTGCTAAATCTCCCCATTGCAATGGCTACGCTCTCAGCATTGTTCCGCTTGAAAGTCTGGTTTGGCTTCTGTGGTACGAGCCACAAAAAAGTTGCACTTGATTTGTTGTATTCACATCGGATTCATCATCAAGTTGTTGATCTTGTTCCGAAGTCAGATTGTGTGAAAGCTTCCATTGAATTGCTGTTTCTGACACAACGCACACACGCGCGTGTGTGCAGTCGCTGGATCGTATATTTCCTGCAGATCAATACTAAACCGGTTATTGGTTTTGTATGTCAGCTTCATGCATTGCGTGCACGCCGAAGCCAAATGTGGCTTTGCTGTCCGTACCACCAAACTCTGGATCGCAAAGGGCAAGGGCTGTGCGCGTTCTCCAGAAAGGGAAACGAGGCTGCACAAGAAAGAAGCTGCCACAGACCTTGATCCGAGACACCTCCTTTGCTTGCTGAGCTTATAGACAGGCAGAATGAACAGATCAAAAGTTTTACATTGCACGGTGACCAGCATGAAAGCTTTCCCGGTTTAGCCTAGCCGCACACGTCCCGTAGTGGCGGCATAGACGTGCGCATTCCTGCATGCGTCGTGATACGTGTCACGCACGTGGAGCGCTGATTGCATTCTGACATCCTGCTGTGTGGGGAATGTTTCCAAAACAGTCATAATTGATTTCTAACAAGCCTGGAAAGTGACGCGTTTTCATGCCACTACTGCTGAAACGCAACGTGCCTCGTGCGAATGAATGTTTTGTTTTTCTGACCTGAGGAGGGTTTGCGCGAGCAGCGTACGTGCAGTTGCAGTCGTGAGTTATTTTTCCACACGCTTGCGTGAACACATTTGCTCGGACTTACGAGGAAAAAGTTGCACCAAGTCCACAAATTGATGTAGTTTTGAGCCCTGGTGGTGGGAGATATTCAGCAGGTGAGTGCATGTCGCGCGTGCGATGCATTTGTCGCATTTTATTACACGAGATGTGTGCGTGCGTTGCATTTGGCACAGCACAACTGCAGGCCAGGTTTCAGAGGTGTTATCGGGGCTGGTAACGCTGCATTAGGCTGCAGGCCCGTTTTGGGAATTGGACTGCTTGCGACGGAACATCGAGACAAGAACCCTTCAACCCGGTGTCTCAGGACCAGACAACGACCGTACTATTTTTCCGACGTCGTTGTGTGGTCCTAAAATTTCAGGACCACACAACGACTAGTCATTGTCCAGTCCTAAGTGGTTGTTGTCTGGTGAGAACGACCAAATAGTGTGGTCGTTGTCTGGTCCTGGTCGTTGTCTGGTCCTGGTCGTTGTCTGGTCCTGGTCGTTGTCTGGTCCTGGTCGTTGTCTGGTCCTGGTCGTTGTCTGGTCCTGTTACACCGGAGTGCCGAAAAATTCTCGACGTAAGGGTCGCAGATCGACAGCTCGAATACAAAGAAATTCACCCTGGAAAATTTGAGCCACATGTGGACACAGGGCTGCGTGCAACATGGGAAATAAAGATTGGGAATATTGTGTCCCTGATTGCAGGTTTGTGTGAGTTGAAGGACTCGCTTCGTTTTTCCTCATTTGCTGCAATTGTTGTTGAAACCCACAGGGCTGGATTTAGAACCTCCACCAGAGAACTGAAAACACTTCACTGCATTTCGCTCTGGATTGTTCTGGAGATGCAAGTGGTTTGGCAGCGTTCTCAGTCACAGAATAAGTCTTCGGATCTGGATGAACAGGCCCTGTCTCTTGTTGGGGTTTCGGGGAGGGGGTTGAAGAAGGTCCTCAGGTCAAAATATCTCATAGAAGGTAGGAGAAAATTCGCGCCTGCAACGTACACCTGGGTGTTTCGGCGAGCCGCGGGCTGAGTGCAATCGCGGTGGTGTTGTCCAGCATGTGTCTGTGGACAGTTGCTTCACTTGGAGAGGGGTACCAGTCGTTTTTCATTGCTTTGGTTTGAAGCAATAAAGCCAATGGTTGCTTGCCCCTGGTAACGAACCAACAGGCGGTTTGGGTGAAGCAACTGTTGCTTTCATGACCAGTAACATTGACCGCAGCAAAATAAGAAAATGGTTGGTTTGGGTGAAGCAACCATTTGCTGGAACAATGCGTGTGCAGTGCCTGCTGTGAGGAGCCGCGGACTTGTTGACTTTTTTTCACTCACGTCCCTGATCCAGGAAGGAGGGAAAGTTGAACATTGAATGAGACCAAAAAGACACCGTGTTTCTCTGAAGCTGCTTCGATCTCAGTTTGACAGAGTGGAGGCAGGAAGCGGCGCGAGGAAGCTGAGCTGCCAGGCTTCCCTCTCCTGCTCCCTGCCAGTCGGCGCGCGTCCCTCGGTCCCCGCCGCACTCGGGCCTGCTGCACTTCCTGCGGTGGAAGCGCTCAGTCAGTGGGGGATTGATCTGCACAGAATCTCAACCCAAAGCGATTGGATGGTTGACACTGGAGGACTGTACTGCTGTGGTGAAGTCTTGAGACTTTCCCATGGTGGCAGTCATTTCCGGTGGAAGCGAACCCTGTTTGAGCTTCGTGTCTCACTTGTGGAGCAACGCCCCTCGAGGATTGATTGACTGCAGTCAATGTGAACCAGAGTCATGGGCGCAAGCAAAACACAAAAGGAAGGATTGCCTGAAAGAATCCAAGTAGAGACATGAATGGTGGAGAAAGACATTCAGCTGCTTGGGGGACACTTTGCTGTCGTTTCAGTTTCGTCTGAGTCAGTGGTTGGGGACATTCAACTCGGAAAGAAAATGTTTGGAAAATCGGACGTTTTACGAGTACGTGCCTTCTCACAGAAGTTGAAGGCACAAGGTGAGTCGACCTGTCGTGTTTCTTTTGTGCGCTGTAGTTCACAGAAAAACAGAAACAGGTGGATCTAGTTTCTCTGGACCCGTCTGTGAAGTGCGAGTGCACTCCGTGTGTTCAGAAGAGCAGCGTATCTGGCTGGAAGGTGGATTTAAGCGTTGGGGACTTGTTTGCGCGAAGCTGGAAAATTGATTGGATATTTACTGTAGCACACAGAGAGATTTACAGAAGAATGAGCACACAGTGAGATGGATACACTGCGGGATATGTGAATGGGCGGGCACACCGTATCTGTTCCGAGGGATAGAGGGAAAATAAATTGAGCGAGAAGCGGGATTTACAAAACTGCCGGGAAAATGGATTGCTCACGGGCTCTGTGCTTTGCATGAATATGACACCAAACACAAAATCGCTTCAGTAAGTGCTTTTTGGTTTGGGTGACCCGTCCTTCGAGGGGACGCTTAGGATGACGCCAGCGAAATGTGCACAAATCTACTCGTACGTGTATGTCCACTGACGATGACACTGACACTGCAGCCTCCGAGTTTTGTGAAGTCTTGTAGATCCAGGATTGGGAAGGGAGCTTGGTGGGGATCCGACCTCGAGAAAGAACCACACGAAGAAGTCACAAAGTGAGGATCATGCAGGCCTCGAGGCGCACCGGGCTCCCCTCTACCAAACTCTAGACGAGACCTGCTCTGACACCACATGCCTGTATCTCGTCCTATATCAATTTCATCCAACTGTGAGGAGTGCTTGTCCAAAATTGACCGTCAGGCGCCTCAGCAAAGGTTCAGATGTTCTTAAACAGCTCAGCTCGGTGCGGAAAGCACGTTTATATGCAGCTCCTTTCAGTCTCAGTAAATAAGCGCTCCCGGGGTCCGAGGCACTTCGGACATGTTTGGACACGAATGGGGTCGCTCACCTATTGCACGGAGAGATTTAATGTCCTTAAGCCTTCGTCAGGAGGCATTGTGAGGAATATTTATGTTGGTGATTCCCTTTGATGGTTACCTCCGCTTGGGGTTTACTTCTGACTGGAAGGGTTTTCTTCCTCTGAAATTTGGGAGGTATCGGTACGTACCTCGAATGATGGCAAAGGGAATTGAAATTTTCATGCAGACGAGGATTTGAAAATGGGAATGTGAAGACAAGACAAGAGCAAAACAACCTGTGTGGTTGTTGTGCCGCATTCGGCTGGTGACACTCAGCAAAGTGTGACGTATTCAAAGGGTCCCAGGACCAAGACTTGATCTGTCGCAGTGAAAGGGACGAACACAAGTTCTGAAGCCCACGGTTTTCACAGTGTCACTGCGCATACATTGCTCGAGAAATCCTGACCCTGGAGGTGGACTGTGAGAGGGTCTGGTGCTGAATTAGGGTACTCCCTCCTCCGTCTCGCCCAAAGCCTGCACTGAAGCTGGTTTAGCTTGTCTGCAGCTTTTGAAGAAAATGGATGTGTGCGGTCCACGACTATTGAATTAGTCTGTGGAGAATCGTTTGTCATGGAAGAACCAGTTTTAGAATCTGAATTGGGTCTGCTCTAATGGTTACGCTGTCAGACTTCCAGTGGTCCTCGCGATTTCTCGCCGCTTCATTGCACAGACAGAATTTTGCCAACCGGTAGAATTGAGAACGAGCGCAACTTGTGCATTTATTTCCTCCCAATGTGTTGGTTCAGGTTCGGGTCCTGCAGTACTGCAGACATCATGACACAGAATTGTGCACATTGAAGAGCACACCAGTGCCGGAAAGGTTTCTGGAGCAAGGGAAAAGGACAGACGTGCTGGTGGTGAGTTAATCCGAGTGGAAGGAGAGGTAGATGGAGGGGGACGTGGCCCGGAGCGAAACAAATTGGATTCCTGTAACACGGGTCCTGCAGGCTTATCGAGGTCCACGTGTATGTATCGCGTTGGTGCCTTATCGGGATGGACTCTGCCTGCTCCGGAGGTGGTTTCTCTGTGCCCCAAGGAGAGAGATTGAATATCTGGCTCGGCCAACGGACGGGGTTGTTCTGCAGCAACTCTGATCGCAGCAAAAGGGAACCGCAAGGACGTCAACGTTTTTGTTGGGTTTGGCAATGTACGGCCATTGTGTGGAACCAGAATCCATTCTAGTTATCATCTCCGCATTGAGTGCGTGGTTCTTTGGTGGCGAGCAAATTCTCTGGTTTTTCATAAACAATGTGTCCCGAGAAGTTTGAGTCTGTTGTGTTTGTTTGTCGGACGGCCACTAAAATATTTGAAGGATTCATCTCCAGAGGATCTTGCAGGGCGTTTGGATTGGGTTTTCGGGCAGATGCACGGCGCAAAATGTAGTAAAAGTCCTGGAAAAATAATGTTTTTGAATGCAAGGCAGGTAGTTGGACATGGTCCCGATGGAACGAGGAAAAACTGAATGCGTCCTGGACATGAGGTATGTTGGATCGCGCGTCGCTGTCCTGACCGTACTGCAGCTGAATAAACCCACACATCTAACTTTCAGGTGCACTTTGTGGGTGATGACCAGAACGGTGTAAACTTCCTGTTCTTGGCTATCTTGGTTTCGAAATGCAGTGTGGCTCTGATTTGGACACTAGACACAGCGCAACTCCCCTGGGTCTGTCTTCAGTCGGATTCAGGTCAATCACTGTATCGCCTCGGCCCGGGAGGTGTGTACAGAACACTTGACAATGTTTACACTCTCACAAGAGTCCAGATGCTCCGTCTGAGATCTGCGCTGTGAGAACGATTCGAACCGCAGCCGTCACTGGCTTTTCACAGCTTCAGGTTGAGGCTAGGGACCTTCGGGAGTTGGTACAGAATTGAGAAGAATGTAGGAAACTGCAAACTCAAGCTCTCCAGTTTCAACATTATTTGGAATGTTGAAGGTGCCGCCCAAGTGAATCATAGTTCTTGATTGCAGAGGAGAAATACGTGTATCGCTGGTTGACTGGCGAAGCGGTCTGCCGTGCTGTGAGTGCAGTCGTGTGGGCGTTCTGACAGCGGTCGGTTTTGAGAGTTGCCACCCACGTCCCAGAGGTTGTTAGTGCTCCAGACTGGATGAGTGATATCGTGTCTGGGGTTTCGGGCCAAAGTGGAGAGGCAAGGAGGGAGGAGAACAGGGTTGCAAACTGCAATTTCGCCTCATTCTTGTGTACTCGTATTCGCAAATTAACATTGTCGTTGTGGCTTCTTGGTCAGCGCTCCGGTGTCTGCCACTTCAGGTCTCTGGATTTAAAGTCAGCAGATGTAATGTTCGCAAGTTCAGACTGTGGTCATGTCATCACCATGGGGAGCAACAGGGCAGCAGAGGAGCATCACACAGTGAACACCAACTCTCAATAAGTCTGAAAGGTTATTCTCTTGCACAGTCTGGAATTGATGGAAGACGCTGCATGAGCCGAGGTAGGGATTGAGTAAATTTGGGAGAAATCAGTTTGAAGCGACGGCGCTTCTTCAGGCGGGGAGTGAAGGGGCTGGGATGCCAGACTGATGGATTGCCATCTAGGCGACCCAAAGGGCGGGAATGGGTGAATTTGTGAGGTGCAGCTCGATGGTGACCGAGTTTGGCGTTGGTGTCGTGGCGCAAGAAATCCTTCTTCCTGAGCATCGCGACATGGATCGAATCTGGGACGGGATTGGGACGCGCCTTCAGCAATCAGATCGCAGCTTCTGCGCTTGCTGCGTCAGATATGGGTTGTGGGGAGTAAATGTCCAGCATACAAGACAGATAGAATATTCAGAGACAAGATAACTGAGAGGAGGACTGATCAGTGACATAATTAGCGGGGAATCACTGCAGGAGGCGTGCGTATAATTCACTGTCAAGCATTCTTGTTTTGGTGGAAGTGCAGAAGGAACGACTGTACTCGAATGACGCTGGGCATGTGTGCGTTATCCCAATCCCCTGACACGTACCATTCTCTCCGTGTCGATTCCCCGGTGAAATTTTCATTGATGCCTTTCCTCCATTCAGCCGCTCCGCACAAACATGGATGTGTATTTACGATTGTTTACCCTTTCACAAAACACAACACATTCCCGCATCACTCGTACACAATTCACACAATTATCACCCAGCCTTCTGCTTGTCTGTCAACAACAGACCGCGCCATATGTCAGACCGGGGCCTTTTGTGTGTCAGACTGGTGTTTTTTTCAGTGTGTGTGTATTTCCTCTGTTTGGTATGGGAAACCTGAGAATTGTATCGGGTTGCAAGAGCATTGAACTCATGCGTGTTGTAAACGGTGGATGTCAACGTGGTACTTTTTACAACTGAGGACCCCATATGGCTGTCCTCCACAAAAAAGGATGTGCGCTGCACTTTTTGCCCGTGTTGTTGAAATCGAGAATTGTATCAGGTTGCACAATTGTGGATCCCTTTCGTGAAGCGTGCAATCGTCATCTTGCACAGATCGGTCAGGTATTCTGACCAACAGCACATAGAGTTGGAATTTTGTCCGAGGTGATGTGCCCCCATCGGGACAGGATTTCCTCAGCAGAACACTGATGCGGAACACCTCAGTGGCGACAATCGGAAGACTTCCGTTTCACAGCCTTTTGGGGAGCCTCAGATATATCTACCTACGGGCTGTGCGTGTGATTGCGCACAAATTTCTGCTTCTTCACAGGTTCTTCACAGGTTGAACTTCAGGTGAGACTGAACAGGACTACCGTTGGGATAAAACACCTGCGAATCACGGTGGCCTCCTCTTGAGAACCAATTCTCGTGCTTCTGTTCAAAGTGGATTATGAAGGTGGCTGCGAATTTCTTCCTCTTCCTCTTTGGGTTGAAAGTGCACCTGCCGACAGAACTATGGAAAGCAGCCTATCCACTTGGTTCGATTGATTTGAAGGGTGAGGTGAGAATCACTCAGTGAGAAGGAGGTTGTGGACAGATTAGAACCAACCAGGGATCATGAGAAAAGAACCAGCCAGCTCAGTGAAAAATGACGGCCACTCGATGGGCAGAGGAGAAAAGCCTCTGGACATGAAATGTGGACACTTTTATCAGTACACCAACTGGGGAGTTTGGATCAGAAGTTGGTCTCAACTCAATTACTCCTGACACGGTTGAAATTTTGTTCGCCAAAAATACGTTGGGAATTGTGTGGTCGGGGAATCCCGCAGGTCTGCGGCGAGTTTGGTGCCCCGAGGCCAGATAGCTTGGATCAGCTCCATCCAGGTTGCTTTGATCACGTCTGATTAGCGCAGTCATAACAGGCGGGCATCTGGTACGCTCAGGTCATGTCAAGGTCGCACCAGCTGGTGCTCCAAGGTCAGACGTACTGATGGGACTGAAATCCCGTGCACTGAGATCACGCCTGCCTTGTGCTCAGCGCTCTAGAACGAAACTTTCGTTCAATGTTGTTTGTGTTGCACCTGGTTCCAAGGACATTTCAAGAATCACAGGCCTGGGAATCGTTTCTGGTAACGTCTGGTTGGTCAAGACCAAGCAAGGCCAAAAACCCAAGCGAATTCAAGGTCCGATCCTCGCGCAGCTCTTCCGATGCTACCAGGTCAGTCTGGGGTCGCAGCGACAGAGTGACCTGAGATCAACCTGGTTGCAAGGTGGATCATGTGAACTGGAGTTCACGTGCACAGGCGAAGATCTGCCTTGTCTGTCTTGTGTGCTCGGGTTCGCTTTTCGCATTTATCCACCGAGCACAGATCTGGTTGTTTTGGTGGGTCTGGGGTTGCGATCAGGCAGCCAAGGGCGCGTGTTTGTTGTGCCTCTATCAATTTTTACGCAGGAAACACGTGTGTACACTAAACCCACGCACTCGACGCTCAGATGTGCACAGGTGCTTCGTATCACTTGTTCCATTCTGTAAACTGGCGTGGAGAGAGCTCGATTGGTCTTCCCAGATTGCATTACCAGTTGGTCAGTCAAGCAACACTCTTGGTGAGGTAACAAAGGATTTTCTTGACACTTCCGGTGGACGTTTTGGTTGTTTGTGTGGTGTCTTGTTGGTTTTTCTTGCGGACGATTTGGTTTCACCAACATCCGCGCGGTCGTCACAGTCGACCGTTCCTTTGAGTGTGTGGGCGAGAGAAAAACCTGGCACCATCCCTCCGTGTGCCGCAGAGCATCATTCTCTGAAATCCCCTTTGTCTAAATCTGCCGGTGCTTTCGGGCATTGCATTCATACCAGTGATGAAGCCCCCCTTTTTGAGGACGGCAAAGTTGGAGAACTGGGAGCGACTATCTTTCACTCTGTTTTGGCCTGAAAACATAATCATTGACTGGGATGATTGTGTTTTCGCTCTATTTGCCTGTGGATACAGTGTTAATGCATTCTTTTGGGTTCATCTACATGCAAGAATGTGCACAGGTACGAAGTGCAATAATTCGCAGCAAAAAGTGCAAACAATATGACAGTAATTGTGCTGTGAGATTCTAGCCTGGGGGTCTGAGTTTTATTGTGACGACCGATGTAGTGCGTGAACAAAGAGTAAAAGTGAACAGTGCTGATATTTTTCTTGTGAAATTCATGAACATCCGTTGTTATGTCTTTGCCCCACGATGCCATATCCACAGTCTTCGCCAACATCGAGCAATTCAAAATGGTCACCGCCCGAGCCGAGGCGCGAGTCTCCACCGACGTGTTCTTCTTTGGCAGAGAGCAAAGGGGACAGTCTTTCTGGAGTCTTGGTGTGCGTGGTTATATTTCTGTAATACTTGCACAGCGAACCATCCTGAAATCGTCCAGAACAGTGAGTTGAGAATTGCGGCAGGTCCTCGCACTGTGGTCCCGTCAATCGACTCTGAAAGAAACGTTACACTGGTCTGACATCGAACATGTTGGTGTCAATCCCAGAAATCGTTGTTCGTGAAAAGTGCACGTCAAGTACAGAGTGTGTTGTACCTGTTTACTTGCGGATTTTGAAAGTTGTTTGTCACAACAGTGCAGCGGTGAATTTTGAGTGGATTGACTTGTGACACTCGTACACACATCAAAACAACCTGCCAGCAAGAAACACGTTCTTCTTTTCTGGTGGGAGCACGAAAACTCTTGTTGGAAGGTTTCTCTTCACTGCGCTCGCCAAATTGAGAAGAAAATACGGAGTAACTAGTAGCTCCAGGCTTTCGGCTTTTAATGTCCCATTCCCTCTTCGGACAGCACAGACAGAGGGAAAGCAAAGTCACCCACGAAAACCGAACATAAATTGTTGGATCACGATTCTTGTTCAAGGCACTGTTGAAATTGTCACACACAAACAAGAGACAAACCAAGTCGCTTGCACAATCCAATGTCAGAAATGCCCAAACACCGCAGATCCAAACTAGTGCCCAGAGCCGATTGTCGGCTGAGCCGTTCAACCGGTTGACACCTGCCACAGTTGTGGAACCGGTTGAGAAATTTTACTTCTGGTCAACTGATATACATTCACAACACACATCAATTTTGCTAAAAACACATGTCACTTGCAACCTTTCACAAGCTTCACAATTTGTAAAACACACATGTCACTGATA
>JAAUXT010083489.1_pt1 | contig 10466 bp, 11 predicted proteins | sample 7278171 | NCBI WGS metagenome assembly JAAUXT01 (sample SAMN14350112, study PRJNA611818) | marine sediment metagenome | isolation source: surface marine sediment (1.8m) | place: French Polynesia: Moorea | collected 2018-08 | reverse complement strand
AGAACCAAGGTCCTAACCAGAAGGAAAAGAATAAGTGACCAGAGAAGTTGTTGGTCAGTGTGGAACACGGTAATCGCAAAAAGAAGGAATATTCGGGGACAAGCCACGTACAGAGCAACATTGTGGTAACTGCAACAAGCCCGCGGCTGTGCGCCGGGCCGTGGGCTCAAAAATTGAATGCTGAGCTTGAACAGCACTCTTTTTTTTTCTTTTGCAAAAATAGCTGCATTTCCCTCTCCACTTTTTGTTGCGTTCGTGCGCTTTCTATACGTTGTATGACACCCTGTCAGGAGATCTCCTGTGAAATCCCCACTTCCTGGACGTCCAAACACCGGTAATAATTGATATCTCAACTGAGAAGACCCTCCAGTCATACCTGGGGTCAAGGGTCAAGTCTCGACTTCTCCACTGAACACATACACGTTCACATTTATACACATTTGTTCACTGCACCATAAACGACCAGTGCAAACACCTTGAAAACACGACTTTCCACAACTTTCAAAGCCGAAATGAAATTTATGTCCGCAAAACTGTCAAGTTACAGTGACATTTTACGATCGCTCCACAAAGGAGGAAAACTGTGCTTTTAATAGAAATTTTCAGTGGTCGCAATTAACCACCGTGTAGATTTTGATAAAAAGCAATAAAATTCTCATTTGAACGCGATGACATTTTAATGCAAGGTACTTTTTCCGGTTTTGTCAGCTGAGAAGTACCTGTCGCATCATTTCGACATTTATCAACGAGTCAAGTCACTCGGCGACAGCAATGGCCGCGAAGCCGACGCCACCTTCAGCTGTTTCTTTTCGCCTCAGACAATTCTCTGGACACGTTTTGTCTTGAACTAGACCTGGGGAGAGGAGAGGAATTCTGACAAAAAATTCAGTGATGATCGTATGTCGTACAAACGTGCATGTGTTCAACATCCAGGATGGAGATTTGCCTCGAAACGGCCGACGTTTTCTCACAAACACAGGCTCTGCCTAATGCACATCAAGCCCAGGGACATTATTACTGCGGAAAATATTCGAGTAAATATTTGTGTGTGTTTCGGACGGCCAACTGAGTGCTTGAGGTGACCAACAGGTCAGCTGACACGTGCCATCAATTCCAGCATCGATTTCATCGAGCGTTTCCACAGAATGAAGCTTTTGTCATCACCAATTTATTTGCGTCGTTTTGGTTCAGACGCCAGGTGTATGAAAAGGTCAGACTTTCAATTGACCTGACCACTGACCTTTCAACTTTCCAATAAAATTGCCCCAAAAATCTTCAACACCTTCAACTGGGATGGGTCATTTGTGTCAAGAATCGAGAAGTTTATGTAGTCTGGAGCGAACACCCACCCATCAACTCAGCTGACCTGCTACTCCTGGCCAGTTTGACCCATTTCAGCAAGGTAGACCTGGGTAGAGATCCAACCTGGTTCCAGACTGGAAAGTTGCTTTCCCTGACTGACGGCGCTTGAAGTGCAGCTTTTCAGAGAACGGCGCTCCTTTGTGAGACTGTCAATTCGATTCCATGTCGGAGAGTGCAGTCTGAGAAACATGATCAATTCATCGGCCGCAATGCAAGAGCACTTTTGTGAGTAAACACTGCGTGTGTGATGTGGCCAGCCCATCGGCCAGCCTGACTGACTGACCGCGAGTATTCCGCCCCCAATCAACATACCTGAGCGAGATCAAAGTGCCGCCCCGCCCACGATCCGCACGTTTCATGCACGCACCTGGACACAATTGCGCACTAGCTTCAAGCCAATCCTCATCTAAACGAAGTGTGGTTATGATGTGGTTGCGCATTGAACGTTTCATCAAGTTTCTATCGACAAGTGCAGGGAAAGGCCGTCTGGTGGATACACAGAACGAAAGGTGTGTGTGTGTGTGTGTGTGTGTGTGTGTGTGTGTGTGTGTGTGTGTGTGTGTGAGTCTGTGTGTGTGCGTGTGTGTGTCATGTGCGTGCCACTTGAAAAATGTTCGTAAATGTCACTGTCGTTTGGCCTCAAATCGAACCCTTCAGAAACTATGAATTTCCACATTGGCTGACAGATTCTGCGCCACCACCCCACAAGTGCAAGCCTCACGCACGCTGACTTGACTCAGTTTCAACACCGAAGTGACGTATACGCACTGATCCGTTGTCACTTCACGAAGCCGTTCTTGTTCGTTAACGCCAGCAGAAACAGCTTTTACGTTTGTGTTTTCACAACTGAAGTGCTTCGCTCCCAGGAAAGGGTCGACTCACCCGGTATCGCCCGAACTCGCACGCGAGATGCAAAGGCGTTTTGTGCTGCTTGTTGCTGAGCGTCGGATCCCCGTGGTGCTGCAGCAACAACCGCATCTGCAAAAGAACAAACAACAATGTCAACGTTGCCAAAGGCAAAACGATTTAATAAAATCTTCACGATTCTTGATCTCCGAGTAGTGCTGCCTTGAGGGAAGAAAATCAATCACGGAGGAAACCAACAATCTCCTGTGTTGGGCTTCTCAACCATCAGCGATCTCTCTCCTCAAAAGGTGTCGGGAGAGAAGTACCCCACGACAGACGGTCTTCTTACCCTGGCCTCATCAGGTCAACCCGTCGTGTCCCGAGGCCAGTGACTGTCGTGTTGATTGAGCCCCAGAGGTGACATGGTTTTGCGTTTTCAACAAGTGGCCTGCAGTGCCCACAGCCCCGTGACGCCACGCAATCTTTAAGATTGATCACAACCTTTACTTGATCCCAGATCAACTGAAAATTACCGAGGTTAAAAGGCACTGTCTAACCACCTGTGTTGTACAGGTACGAGGGGAATCTACAAAGATTCCTTCTTTTGGCTGTATCTCGGTGCAGAATGACACGATTTGTTCTGCGATGGACACACATGTGGAGGACAGTTCCCTTGACATGTTAGGTCAAGCAAAGTTGACTTGCATTGCTCTGTGCTTGATCCTGAGACAGGTCAATTGGGTGCTGTGAGCGTGCATCGCGATCGCCGATCTGCAATTGCTTTTGCCATGTTTGGACGTGTTTTCTTATTGACTTTCATCTGTTTTATTGTGTTTCCTGTTGTGTTTTGCACTGTTCCTTTTGGAGTAATGAATTCACGGATCGAGCAGAGGACAAACATCAAGTTCCTGGCACAAAGTGGGCGCACACCTGCTCAAGTCCTGCGGAGTTTGCAACAAGTCTACGGTCAACAGGCCTTGTCTTATCCACAAGTGAGGCTTTGGCATCGGCATTTTTCAGCTGGGAGAACTGATGTGAAAGATGACCCGAGATCCAGACATCCAGCCAGCAGACTGCAACATGTTCCAGCCATCCAACAGTCCACTCAGCAGGACAGCCGCAAGACAGTCAAGGAAGTGTCAACAGAGACCAGTGTGGCTCCCTCCACAGTGTTCAAAGTGATGAAGAAGGACTTGCAGATGCGGAAACTCAGTCCCAAGTTCATCCCCCATCTTCTCAATGAACGACAGAAGAATGACAGGGTCGCCTACAGCACTTCCAACTTGGATCTTGTGAGAACCCACCCCCGCTTCCTGGACAGAATTGTTTCTGGTGACGAGACATGGGTGTCGATCTTCCATCAGGAGACAAAGTTTGAGTCTTGTCAGTGGACTGTGAAGGGAGGGGCAAGACCAACCAAGGCAGTGAAGTCTAACTCGATCAGGAAAACAATGCTGATTCTCTTCCATGATGCTTATGGGGTGATCCACCTGGAATTCTTGCCGAGGGGTGAGACAATCGATGCAGAGTTCTACTGTGAGGTTCTCAAGAGACTGAAGGAGCAAGTGAGAAGGAAGAGACTAGGACTGTGGGAGAGAGATCAGGATGGCAACAGAGGTTTTTTCCTTCATCACGATAATGCTACGCCACACACAGCAATTCCCACACTAGCTCTGATCGGGGAATCAGGGATCAACATGGTGTCTCACCCCCCCTACAGTCCCGATCTAGCCCCCTGTGACTTCGCAATCTTCCCCTATTTGAAGAAGCAGTTGCGTGGAGTAAGGTTCCAAAACATCCAAGAAGTCCAGGACAGAGTGAGGCTGATCTGCAGGAACACTGAGCCAGAGATCTTCTACAATGCGATCCGCAACATGGCCATTTGCTGGAAAAAATGTGTGGCAGCCAATGGGGAATATTTTGAGGGGCAGAATGTGCAGGCGGATCCAGTTTCTGAAACAGAATATTCCTCTGATGAGTACTGATGGAACCCTGTTTGTTTCTGTTGGCATTGCCGCATCGCCACTTAGTCTCTGTTGCACATGTTTGTTGTCATTTTAGACAAGTTTGCAGCATGTTTTATTGCATGATTGGGGTTTAATTTTGAGCAATACATTGCCTTCAGCATTCATGAAAAGCACAAAGTCTCCTTCATTTGCGATCGCCGCCGAAATCCCCAAAAGAAGGAATCTTTGTAGATTCCCCTCGTAGGTTTCACAAGCCACATGTTGTCTCTTTGTTTTGTGAAATTATCTGCTTTAATTGAGGAAGGACACGCCCAACTGTTTGACCCTGTGCGGAAAACGAAACGTCAGCTGGTGTCACAACGTTACGTCCGTCATTTGACATCACTGCGCAATCCAGATTCGACTCAACAGGACTGTCAGTTCTGCAAACCTTGTTTCCCGTGGACTGGCAAAAGTGGTTCCAGGTCACCGTCACTTGTCCACAAGTCAAATTTGGCCACACAACCTGCGCATCTCTGCCAGGGAACAATGAGGTCTTGGCACAGAACAGCAGCCCACAAGATAACATCCCCATTGCATGTTATTCTCCCATTAAGTTGCGCACTTAGCATACGAGACATCCACTAGCCTATTTACAGTATTTTTTCCGTAGCTAGAGTGATAATCAGACATAATATTAGTGTGAATCGTATTAATCATGACGCAGTAGGGTACCATTATTCAATTACCATGGCGTGCAACCGGCAAGATTTTCATATTTGTGCCAGTGGAGATTGCGAATTGTGCGAAACTTATCCTCACAATACTGCTCTTTCAACAACATCCAATCACTGCTCAAGCAAGCAAGCAATTTTTCCACACAGTGACACAGCCGAAGACAATACCCAACACCCGCCAACAATTCCTTTGGCATTTGGGATACACCCCACCCACCCACTCACTTACTGAACACCAAATGCACACAGACGCACAATCCCCTGTACGCTCAGGATTGAAAATCAAGCATGAAATACTGGAAGCAAGTTTTCCTTGCGTTGCTGGGACGTCGAAAGCGTCACCAGATGCGAAATCGGAAAGTCAGCCCAGGCGCCGAGCATGGTGGCACCTTGGCGTCTTCAAGTTACGAAAGGCCAGACGAAACGAGATAGATGGGGCCAGACACAGCACTTCCACGAACTAAATTCATAGGGGGGGGGGGGGAGTCAAACTCGTACACACGAGCGTACGCTCGTACGTGGTCAAAGAATTGACCTCACAGTGATTTACCCCTTCTTTCAGTCACTGGTTTCAGACCGATCAGCACATCTGTACTCGCTGCACGAACGCGGGGGTATTTCCTGCTCTGGGCACGCTTCCTCAAAAACTACACATTTACATACAAAAAGTCTTTGATGTGCAAAGAGTGCCCACTCATACACAGCGCTTTTTTCTGCACTTCTGTCCGGAATCCTAATGAGCGAGATTTGCGCCGCCGTTGTGTTCTACGCATGTCTCGTACGTCTGGCAGTACCTGTGCACTCAAGACGTTTTCTTTTCATTTGTCTGAGGATCCAATATCAGACAATTTCTTCTCCGCATTCACTGCACATTCAGAGCAACAAATATCCCACGACTGTGATGGCATCACCATCGTTAGCTTCAAATTTCAGTGAACGACGCCGAGCAGCGCCCCCAATGACCCACATGCAAACAGAACGACGATACTGGCTTGGACGGCGCTGGCGGTACTCACCACTTCATAGTGTCCGTGCTGCGCTGCGAGGTGCAGCGGCGTCTCCCCGTTGTGCGCCGGCAGGTTGGCGGACGAGCGCCACTGCAACAGAATCGCCACCGGCTCCTCGACACCCTGCCACGACGCGTAGTGCAGTGGCCGCATTCCTGCAACAAAAGCAACGATCATGGGTAAACCACGTGCAATTACAGATGGACCCTGGCCAAAGAAACGAGACAGAACGTTGATCTGGATCTGCATGCAGGAGACGAATGCAAAGCGTCTGACAACAGTCAGCACACACGACGTCACGCTTCTCGCAACAACGGCAAATTTCAGTGAGACCTTGGCGACGGTGCACTGGTTTACAGCTCCCAATGACGCAAACATTTCGCTACTGTGTGCTTATTAAACAGCCAAGTGTTTACAATTCTCTGTTGACCTTTGTTATCTGATGATAAACAGTGTCCTCGGTGACTCTCTTTTCCGTAAATAACACTTCCGAGGTCAAGATTTTCCAAAGAACTCGAAAGCTTCCTTCCTTCTCAGCGGGACAGGTACTCCTCGCACGCATCCATCACGCCAAAAAAGCGCACGATGTGAAGGTCTCTCGCGATGACGCCTCGCTACACCTTGGCAACAACGTGAAATGCACTCGTGAAGACTCTGACATTCCAACTGGGAGACAGACACGAGCACGTCTGTCTACAGCGGCGGAATGCGCAGCGGGCGTCGCTCACTCACCTTTGTGGTCCTCGATGTCGATGGAGGCGTTGGCGTCGAGCAGGAGGCGCATCATGTCCGTGCTGCCCGTCAGAGCCGCCTGATGCAACGCCGCCATCCTGCAAACACACAAACAAAACGCTGAAGGCTTTTCTACTCGTGTCAGTTGACTTGTCACTGGTCCCGTTCCAGAGCGAATCCATCCCAGTGGGGACATCATTTAGAACCGCAACATTCTTGGCTGCGTTCGTAACACCCACCTGCACGTTGATTACTTGTCGTCACTGCCTCTGCATTCCTGAGCATGTTTTCCACCAAACACATTTCAACTGGCAATAACTCATGTTGGGCTCAACGCTAATACTGCAAACGACAACATGTTCACCTCGTACATTCCGCGGTGACAAGTCCGCCGCTTCACACCACCGCGCATCAAAGCGCGCCTAAATTACGATCACCACAAAAGTCAAGCCATTAACACATTCATCATAAGTGCTACTAGGGATGTCAGGACCTCGACGATCGACTGCTGATCCCAAAATTGCAACGACCTTCACTTTCATTGAAATGACACAAGAAACCAAAACTTTCAAGGAATCCTTCGCTCTGACCTTCCGCGATCCTTGTACGAGGGATGTCCCCAAATATGCGGTTTCTGTCTGGAAAGAACAATGTTCGGGTGCATTTAAAATTATGGAATTTTTAATGCAGATTCAAAACATCAAAATGCATGCCAACAGCGGTAAAATGTTCAAAATAACATGGAAAAATATGTTTAAAATTGGAATTCAAATTGAACAAATATGCAATAGTTGGCAACAGTGGGTTATGGGGTCTGCAGGTCATCACTTTGCTTGTCATCCACATCATCCACAGAAACATCAAAACAATGTTGAACCCCATGACTGCACAACAGAGATTCCAATCACTAACTGATGTGCACCCACTGAACTTTAGTGACCAATTTCATGCATGTCTCCAATCATCCAGACAGTTTACTCGTACTCAAAATGTGCCCTGACATGTTGTCTTCTTCCCCAGATATGTCCAAGAATTTTCGCACTCCAATTGACCGCAAATTTCGGGACAGAAACCGCATATTTGAGGACATCCCTCGTAGATTCTACTTGCGATAACAAAGTCAAACCTGCGTTTGACTCCAACAAATTTTCACGAATTGCAACGTCAGACCGGATTCTGAACGTGAAGACCAGAACAGATGATGGGTGCATTCTGCATCCGAGCTCAACCACCCAGAGCTGGTGGACGTTCTCCGATTGAATGGAGGAACCAACTGGGGACAGGACGAGCACATCGAAAACTCGTCTGCACTGATAAAACTTTTGCAGGAAACACTGGCAGTCACTGCACACCAGTCCTTTCAAGAACACGGGGAGGCACTGCCACAAACCTGGTACATAGGTGCACAACCCAAACATACAATTTGAGTAAATCAGTTGATTCGCTCTACAAAGAACTTCAGTCACCCCCGCTTAGATTCAGTGCACAGATAGTTCAGATCCATGTCAGAAAGAATAAACTGGCATCGAAGATTAGATCTCAAATATTCTTAGCTTTATTCAGAAGATGAATACATAAATCAGATGGAATGCGTCAGTACAAAGAGACCCATTTCGTCCAGAGGCAGCAAAACAATTTCTTGATGCGTCAAAATTACTCGCCAACGATCTCATCTCGATTTACTTTTCTGCAAGTAACTTTGACACAAACAATGACACAAACCGATTTCATTTCTTGCACAAGGTTCCAAAAGCTGGTCCGTTGCGTTGAAAATGTCGCATGCCGCACACGTAGAAGCGGCGCTGTCGGCTCAAAAAGACCACGACGAAATGACAGGTTACAGCCGTGACAAACTGCACCGCCGAAACAGGCGCAACAGCCACGATCTCAGACGACTCTTGTGTGCATTCCAAGCTTCCTTTTGTGATTACCGTATAGTTCCGTATGCAGACCCACTGTTTGCACCAAAACGGGCAACGCAACAAGAGGTGCGTCTTCCACACGGGTACCATTATTTCAATTGAACTTGTGTACCAGATTTTGGGGGGAAAGGTTGGGGTGCGTCTTGCGACGAACGGCATACGTGTAACCGCCCATGAGATCCGCCTCCGAGAAACATTCCCCCTCCAGGTAAGTGATGGGACCCTTTAATGCGCCGCCAAGAACCATCAGTTCACATGAGAGTGCTTCAACCGGTGCCAGCACGAAACAAGCACTTGAAGCAACGACAAGCACCTGACAATCTGAACGAGACACCAGGCCTGCGACTTGTACGAGCAAAAACCAGTCGTGCAGCGCGAGTGTTCAGGTGGAACTATTTCAAAGCATAGAATCCGTTGTCGCCACGCCACGGAGTCTGGGATTCCAGTCTTCGATCCAACAAGTTTTTACTCAGTCTTTTTGACGAGGTGATTTCAACTTCAGAAGCAACCGCACACATCACAGCTTCCTCCTCAATATTTGTCTGACATTGACGTGGAAACGGGGTGCTTTTGTTCGCAAGTCATTGCACAGCTAAGCCAGCTTGGGTTGCAGTGTGCAGGGCACTCGAGTATTTTTTTCACGCGAACAACCTTTGCCGATAACCCAGGGCCGTACGAAAGACAAGCAGTTCGGTAAAAAGAGCAGCTGATTAAAATATACCCGCTGCTTTTGCACAGCAGCACACCTCAAACTCCAACCGAAGGTCACATTAAGAACAGAGACTTTCGGCCTGAAGCTTTCAAAATTAAACCGCAGATACCGGAAAGCTCAGGAAACGAGAGACCACAAAGCGGCTTGAGAAGACCTCAGGGGCTGTCGACTGCTGGTTGAACATCAGCGATGTGATGTTTGTGCTGGTCGCAACTTCAGTCAGCACCGGTTTCTGCACCCTGCACACTGGTGCTGCAGGAAACGGGTCGAACCATGGGCCGCCAGGTCTCGAGGCTTTGCACCGTTTCGTACTCCACCGTACCGAGATACTTCCGATAGAAACCTTTTATCCTGGTTTTTATTCACCAACAAATGCGCCCTATTTGCCCCAGCATAAAACCGACGCACAGCTGACAAAAAGCAAGACTTCACAGACCAGACACACCGTGAGAGTGTTTTGTCACCTGCCACGACTTGAGATTCGAACGAGTGAAGCGACACCAGAACCTGTCAATGTTACTGCGTTTCAAGATATCAACTTCCGCTTGATCGTCGTTCTGCCTTTAGGTGGTCTTCGTGTTGGCTCAGTGCTCACAAAAACCAGTCTCCAGCCACAAAGGCCGAGTCCACCAGTTTGGCGTTTGGGTCATAGAACCGAAAAGAAAGTCCGTCGAGCAGCTTCAGAGATGACCACTATCCACAGTCATGACAGTCACAACACAGGCGACGCCTGACAAGACCATCGCTTTCACTGAACAACAGAGGGAATCTGGTCGCCTCGAATACATCTCGTGTCTGCAGTGACGCACGCAGCGCAATACACCTGACAAAGGTGGAGATAAACTTCATCTCGGTTTCTTTCTCGCATCTGTTTAAATAAACTGCACGCCAGGCGCGGCAGAGTTTATACAAGAGCCAGAAATAGCCGTGTATCCCACGCGATTATCCGTTTCAGACAAGGTTAACAAACTGTGTGCGAGTGTTCGGAGCAGATATCAGAACTTGCGAGACAATTTGCAAGGTTGACTCAGAACTTTTGAGACAATAGTCGAGAAAGTTCTTGTCAACCAAGCAAATTGTCAAGCAAGTTTATGAGGCTCCAACACAAGAAACAGTTTGTTAACCTATTCTACAGTACAGTATGATTTTTTCACTTTTGAGAGACTGTTCTGAGGAGTTATCAGAACTGTCTGTGCTTCATT
>JAAUXT010066223.1_pt1 | contig 10466 bp, 9 predicted proteins | sample 7278171 | NCBI WGS metagenome assembly JAAUXT01 (sample SAMN14350112, study PRJNA611818) | marine sediment metagenome | isolation source: surface marine sediment (1.8m) | place: French Polynesia: Moorea | collected 2018-08 | reverse complement strand
CCCCCCCCCCCCCCCCCCCCCCCCCCCGAGGTGCCCTCCGCCTTCCGCTGACCCTCGACCTCTTCGTGACTGGAGTTCTGCCGTGGGCACTTCCCCTCGCCCCGCCCCTGCCCCTGCCCCTGGCTCCTGCTCATGCTCCTGTCGTTCCTGCTTCTGCACAACGTCAGCAGATCACATTCCATTGGTCATCAAACTCGCTGCACAGATTCGCTGAATCTGGGGAAGGATCCAGGGGTGTGTACCAAGTACGAATGTGCCAAGTACAAACCCAGGCGTAACTCTTCCAGTCACGTCATCTGCTCCATTTCCACACGTGGCTTGTCAGTTTTATGTCGTTCTGGTTGGGTTTCCACGTGGGAGCGGAAGACTGCAAGTCCTGGTCCTGCACTCTGGCACGACCCCGGTAGGTCTGGCATCAGGGCTTCAAGTTTAACAGGCTTGAGCCCAGGGGGTGGAAAATCTTAAACTCTGCACAGAACAGCAAAAGTGAAAACACTGTGTCAGTGTGCGTATGACATGTGGAGCAAAAGGGGGGGGGGGCAAAACAATTTTGGAGGTAAGCTGATCACAGGTCCCAGGAAAGACCCCTTCTGCGAGAAGGCAAACTCCAACTTTGAACAATGGACAACTGAAAGGCAAAGAATCTTTGTGGAGGTCCGGGGCCCCACCCACGCCCCACCAGAACCCTGGATCCGCTGTCGACCCGAATTGAGCAAATCCTGCAGTGATTCATGCGCGCATCAACTGAAGGACGGGCGGCAAAAAGAAAGGGCCGGGTGCCGTGGCGTTTATGGTCTTATTTATCGCCTGGATGTGTTGTGATTATGTATGGGGGCTTTCACACAGGCAGGGCGGCGTCAGATTTTTTTGACGCCAGCGTCATATTTTTTGACGCCAGCGTCAAAATTTTGATGCTAAGCGCAGGCGTCAAATTTTAACATGACGCCCAACGAAGACCGTCAACAATAGTCCAGTCCGTTTCTGCCGTTGCGTCAACAAGTTGACGCCGCGTCATCTGTGTGAAAACACCCTTATGGGGGGTATCCCCCGGGGATACCGCTGAGATAAAGCAGGAGGTTCTCTGAAGGGGACGCTGCGTCCCTATGGCACGTGCTGAATCACGTGACGTGACGGATAACACGTGATTTAGATTGATGTAGTAATCGCAGGGAACATTACGCCATTATTTACAGATCTGGTTCCACTGCACGCAGCTTCAATAAGAGAAGGAGAATTGTTGTGGTGGAGGATGAATTGTTTGTGGCTGGTGCTCCAGATGGGAGGGTTGGTGGAGTGTGGGCACGAACGCGGAATCCATTTATCCACAAAACTAGATGCTGGACACATCACTGTGTTGACCCTGTTCTTACACAGGGGGAAAATCAGACAGATCCAGCACAACACACTCTGTGTCAACTTGTGCGATGCCTCGAGATTTTTCCCTCCGGATTATCCATTTCACAGGACAAATTTCAAAGTTGAAATCTGGCTCATTTGAGGGGTATGTAGCCCCGCCCCCCACCCCGCGCCTCAGTACCCATCAGCAAACCTGGATCAGCCGTTAGGAGTTGCTCTTCATGAGCTGCGTGTCGGGAAATGGGGAGCACACACACTCCTGCTGGGGCTCACGCTCACGCATGCGTCGTCAGCCTCAAATTGGAGTGCGCGGTCAGGCCGAGGTCAGGGTCAGCGTCGTCTGGCGCACCGTCGCTATAGCAATATAATGCGTAGGGGTCAGGTCACGTGGCGTGGTGCTTCAATTGCAATGCAGCCCACAGGGTGCGGCTCGCTCACGCAGCATGGTCCTTCTCCAAATTAGAATGGGTGAGGTTGCACTACGCAGCGTCACCATAGCAACAGAACGCGTAAGGGTCAGGCCACGCGGCGTGCTGTTCCAATTGGAGCCCACGTGGCCATGATCACCCGTGCAGCGTTGGCCCGCTCCCAATAGGAATGGGTCCTCTGAACAGCGTCGCCCACACAGTGTCGCCATCGCATAAGAACGCGCAGGGTTCAGAGGCGTCGCTATCGTATTGCAGCGTGCGAGGTTTGCGTCGTCCACTCGCTCTGTCACTCTCGCCTTCGTGCACAGGGTCGTCCTGCAACTGGAGCGCGCAGGTCAGCGTTCCCTGCACAGCGTCGCCCACACAGTGTCGCCATCGCATAAGAACACGCAAAGTCGAGAGGCGTCGCTATCGTATTGCAGCGCGCGATGTTTGCGTCGCCCACCGTGCCGGTGCTTCGTCAAAGGTCAGACTCCCCCCGCAGCGTCGTCCTCCAATTGGAGCACGAAGGTCAGCGTCACCAACACGACGCGCAGCGTCGCGCGTCTTCCTCCGCAAAATTGGGACGCGCAAGTCAGCGTCCCACACGCAGCCTCGCGCATGCGCGTGCGCGGCGTCGCTCTGTGCCGGAGCTCGCGCGCGGGTCAATCTCGAGAAGCGTCGCTATGGTATCGCAGCCACCGAGGTTTGCGTCCACCGTACCGTCGCGCTGTGCCGCATCGCTTGCGCAGGTCAGTATCGCCCGCGCGGCTCCGTCCGCAGCATCCCGTGCGCAGTCTATGTCGGATCGCGCGGGTCAAGGCGTTTTTACATTTGGGTGACCCGCGGTCGTTTTTTGCGCTGACGTCAAAAATTACACCATTGGACGCAATATTAATCGTTGACGCCGACGTCAAGAAATTGACCGCGCGTCACCAATGTGAAAACCACCCCAGTCTCGCCCGCGCGACGCGTGATTTGTGCGGCGCAACGTAAAATTTTGACGCCGACGTCACGACGTCTGGAACACGACTGCGCGACATCGCTGCGCACGGGATCTAGTGGGCCAGTCTCGCCCGCGCAGGCCCATGATTTACGGCGTGTGTTATGAGTCCCGCCTAATGCTACAGTGAGCAAAACGGCCGGTACGCCGGGCCATGAATCTTATCGCGAGAGTGCCACGCGCGAGGACCCGATCCTACGGGCACGTGCTCTGCGTGCAGAATCACGTGACTGCGGAAAATGCGCTATTTTTAGGTGATTTGAGCAGGTTGTGCTGCTGTGGGGAGTTCAATTGTTGAGCGACCTCAACAGGGCGACAGAAACAAATCACTATGTTTGGGTTGCTGTGTTTTGTCACTGTGCTTTGGTCACTTGCATTCTGGTTTCTCAAATCACCGCGAGCTTCATGGAGCTATTTTTGAACAATGGAGTCTTGCTTTTCAGGAAGGTGTGTTGAGCCGTTTTCACACTGATGCCGTCAACGTTAAGACAGCAGAATTTTTGACGTCTACGTCAAAATTTAACCTGACGCCCAATTGGTCCAGACCATTCTTTCTTGTAGAACATGGAGATCCCCAACAGTCTGAGAGTTCCCCGTGGCTCGGAGAAACCTGGTCCTCTGGTCCCCCAGAGCACGTGTGGGGAGTAGCAATGCCCGGATGAAAGGCATGTGAGTGTCTGAATTCATCCCACACAGGTTAACGAACACAACTCTTTCATCCAGGCGGATCAAGGGGGGGGGGCGGAAACCCACCGCCTCCCCTTGAAATTTTAAAGATATTTTCTTGGGAGGTGGTCCTTCCCCTCGCATCTTCAAACACTTTTCCACCATTGAGAAGTTTGAGTTTGAACCTATTGTGGACCTGTTGAAGACTGAGGTGTGACCTCCTACTCATCGGATCCTGGGTCATCCAGAGCCATCTGCACCCTTGAAAAAGCTGACCCCTCAAACAAAGTGAGCCTCGCAGGGTAGGATGCCAGCTAAGACCAATGTTGCTCCTACCCCGTCCTCCACACACATACACGCACACACTCACACACACACTCACACACACACACTCACACACACACACTCACACACACACACTCACACACACACTCACACACACACACACACTCACACACACACACTCACACACACACCCACACACACACACTCACACACACACACACACTCACACACACACGCAAACACACACACTCACACTCACACACACACACACACACACACACACACACACACACACTCCTGGGTCCGCGCTGGACCTCGGCACCCTCCCCACCCGCACTCAAGCCAGCGCTAATGAGAAACCTAAATAGACTTCCTGCATTGTTTCTTTGAAGCTGGGCCTGGGGACAATAGGTATCAGGGGCGGCCGGGGGCCCCGGGGGCGAGGGTGACCCAGCCCTGATTGCGCGTGGCTTGAGTGGAATGCGATATAACCACAGACGGGAAGTCCAGGCTACAGCCTCGTTCACATTGGACGCGTCACGTGACGTCACGTCTCGAAGGGTATTCCTGAAACTTGCGTCAACGTGTTACGTTTACGTTTGCGTTTCGCGTACTGGTGAACCTCCGTGTCAGAGTTTTCACACAGATGACGCGGCATCGAAATGTTGACGCAACGGCAGAAATGGGCTGGACCATTTTTTGACGCTCTCCATTGGGCATCATGTTAAAGTTGACGCCCATGCATCAAAATTTTGACGTGGGCGTCAAAACATCTGACGCCGCCTTGCCTGTGTGAAAACCCTTTCATTGCGCGCTGCTTGAGCGGAATGCGATATAACGATGGGGAGTCAGGGGCTGCAGCTTCGTACACACTGGATGCGTCACCATGTGTGACCTCCACCTGTTCCTGAGTGTCACTCTCAGTTCAGTCCAGCCCTGGCTCAATTCCCTCGATTGTACGAGGGTGAACATTTTCTGTTCTGTTTTTCCTGATGTTCACATGCAGACAAGCAATGACCATTTTGACCCAGCAAAACAACAACAAATTTCTGCACTGTAGAATATATATATATACCTCAGCAAACAAGAATCTTTGCCCTATCTTTATTGTAACAAAGTCCTGAATGTTGAAAAGAGTGACAGGACGGACTCCATCCTCGTAGCGCATCCGAAATAGCCAGGGAACTGAACTGAGACTGAGGCTGACGCAGAGGTCCCTCTCCGCATCGTGCTGGATGTATCTTCAACCCCAATGACTCGCAGCCAGGCGCGCACCAATGATCTCCACCACCTGAGGAAGTTTCAGCCTCCAAGGTCAAACCCTGTTTTTCTGGCTCAGACACAGACTAACGCGTGCCTTATTCTCCAGAATATACGCTTCGAGTTCGGAGTTCGTCTTCACCATAATGTTCAGCCCTGTGTATCAGGCTCGGTGGAAATCCGTGTGCTCTCAGTCACACATACGTTTCAGCCCACAAGTTGTCACATGGCTGTGACAAGTCTGAGGTCGGCGTACGGGTGCGATGACCCAAGACCTGAATTGTACCTTCAGCTGTAAGCACAACAAGTCGTACTCTGCGCCGTGAGTACTCAATCAGACCCCCAGCAACTTCCTAATATCCAGGCACTTACGCTTCTCTGCTAGGCTTACACTTATGGCAGGTAGTTTGAATCTTCCTTGTACATTACCGTACACACGTGATCAGTGGGGGTCCACTCTGTACCATTCGGGTACCCCCGGTGGTACCTGGCGACTACCACATCCTGCTCAAATCCTCTTTATGACACATCTGTACTACGCGCCCAACATACACAACCAAGTCAAGTCTCACAGAACAATAACCGCAAGCTGCCTGGGGCACTGTTTCTTGTACCCGGGCTACTGTTGAGTACACGGACCCACACCCCATATCTTTGTTTACAACCAAAGGACTTCTGGTACGTGAAAAACACATTTTCCCGAACCTGGGGAAAAGAATGAACTCACAAGTAGAAAGACAAGACTTTTGTTGTCCTGGTCATGGCACATCTATTTGCTTGAACCTGTGTCTATTTGAGACTGGGTCATGAACCTTGTACATTTCTAAGACAGGTCAGAATCATGACAATGGGTCTGCAATAGAGTTTCCACATTTTTGCTTTACGTATCAAGTCCGTGAACTTTTATCCTGAATATTTGAACGGCATCTGATGGGGTTATTTGATAATATCAAAATGCCCATGGAGACAAGGCAAACCAATATGTCAGCTCTTGGCAAGGTGACCAGTCATTTACCTCTGAAGCAGTCTGTGAAATCAACAGATGGCTGTCAAAGATTGGGTGAGAAACCTTCAGCCCTTTGCCCCTCATGAAAGGCAAGCCTTGCTCAAAGCTGCAGTATTTTGACTTTCAATGTTGATTGGTGTTTCTCTGTACACAAAGGGACGCATTATCTTGCTGACTTTGACGTTGAAATTCTGGTCACTCTGGGTGTGGCTTGGCAAAAAATATTGAGAAAAAACCACAAACCTGCTGCACACAGAACGAAACACAGAACCTGCTGCTTCAGTCAATTCATAATCCAACAGAACTCTGTTTACCTCAGGGGAGTTCTCAGATGAATTGAGTTATTTCCTCAGACCACCAGCAGCACAGAGAAATAACAACAAAGATGAGACGAAGAAAGACATCGCTGTGCGAAATTCTATTTTGGGGTAAATGAGTTCAAGTTCCATTTTTATGAACTTCCATTGGTCACAAACAACATCAATTGTTCTGATCTAGTGTCCTGTCTTTTCAGTTTCAGTGTCATTTCTGTGTCCAGCAAGTGCTTCAGAAAATGTAAATATTCAACACGATAACATTCATCAAGCAACATTTTTGAAAGGCTCTGTATTTGTAGACCTAAGTGACAAAAAAATAACAAGAATACCATACAACTTAACAAATGTCAAAACCTTGTTACTAACCCGAAACAAACTGACTGTTATTGAGGCAAACATATTTTCCCATCTCACAGAATGCACAGAAATTGCTTTGAATGAAAACAAAATTGCCACGTTGGAATCAGGTTCATTCAATGGACTTGATAATCTGCAGAAGCTGAACTTGTCAAGCAACAGGATTGAAAGACTACAGACTAACCTGTTCAAACCCCTTGCAGCTTGCCAGGAATTGTACCTGGACAAGAATCATATTTCTGAGATTGAGCCAGGAGGATTTCAAGGTCTGCAAAACTTGACACTTCTATCACTGAAAGCAAATAACCTGCAAACTCTTTCTGCAAACTTGTTTGCTCCTCTGGTGGCTTGTGAAAAATTGACACTGTTTAGCAACCAAATTTCTGAAATAGCTCTCAAAGCCTTTGCTGGGCTCAGTAATCTGGTGGATATTGACTTGACAGGCAATGACTTGAGTCAACTTGAATCAAACATTTTTTCAGCTCTTTCTTCTTGTGAATATCTAGACCTTACACACAACGAGATGACAAAAATCCAACCTGATGCATTGCAAGGTCTCACAAGTGTCAAGAAATTGGATTTGTGTTGTAATGACATCACATCCCTTCACACTGGCATCTTTTCTTCTCTCAAAGCTTGCACCAAACTGTACATGCAGTACAATTCTATATCTACCATGGAAATTGGTTCCTTCAATCAGCTATCAAAACTTGAAGTATTGTATTTGATGATCAACAGAATAACAGTACTGCATAAAAATATTTTTTCTCCACTCATATCTTGCACAAACATAAACTTGGAACGGAACAATATAAGATCCATTGAACCTGGGGCATTTAATGGTCTGTCCAAGCTGAGCAGGTTGGACATATCAAGGAATCAGCTCACAACTTTGGACTCATGTCTGTTTGATGGTTTCCAAGGGCGAGTGTCATTGACAATGAGCAGGTCGGGATACAGCAACAAGTGGCAATGTCGATCACTCTGCTCGTTGAAAAGGAATCCCAAAATTACTTTGTCCAAGCCAAGGTGTGCAGATGGAGTGAATTGGTACAATTTGCATTGCCCAGGTATATCAACTCATTTGATTGCAGTTTGCCTGACAATTGCTGGTAGATACCCAATGGAATTGAAGGGTTCAGAAATAAGAACTGTCACCATTTTGACAAACTGTTTTTCAGCCTTGTCTTGAATTTTGATTTGTTGGTCTCCAAATGGTGCGAACTGAAAAACACTGAAAAACTTGAGAAATACCTACAAAGAGTCAACTTTGGCACAAAACAATCATTGGAGTTCAAATCAAATTTCAGAGAAACTCTCTCAGTTTTTGCAAAAGAAACACAATCCAAACAATGTTTCAGAGAACAAAAAAATTGTTGGATTTCTGTCCTTTCAATCAGAAGACATTTCCCCATTTCCCCAAATGACTCAGACACTAATTATCTTTGAACCAATCTTTCCAACTGATCTGCTTGACTTGTTTTCATTTTCATTTCACAGGAGGTTCTTCACCAAAATGTGATGCCCATTCAGCTTCTCCTGTATATTCCACCATTGGCCCTGCATCAAGTAGCCTGAGTGAAGAGAGCCTGTCACAAATTCCACACATTTTATTATCCAGCAAAGTTTCATCAGAAACAAAGGAAGTTTACTTGAACAACTACAAAATCACTATCATTGAAGCAAATGTGTTCTCTGGGCTCACAGCCTGTGTGGAGATACATTTGCAAGAAAACAAAATTGCTATATTGCAGTCAGGTGCATTTGATGGGCTGGGAAATCTGGAGATCTTGTACCTATCAAAAAGCAGCATCACAAGACTTCAGACTGATTTATTCAAAACCCTCATAGCTTGCCAGGAATTGTACTTAGAAGAAAATCAAATTTCAAAGATTGACCCTGGAGCATTTAATGGGCTAGTAAAGCTGAAGGTTTTGATGTTGCACAATAACAAACTCAGGATTCTCTTCAGTGACTTGTTTTCACCTCTCCTATCTTGCACAAAGTTATCTCTGAAGGAAAACAAAATTTTCAGCATATCAACAGGTGGCTTCACGGGACTGAGTAGACTGCTGCATTTGGAATTACAAAAGAACAAACTCACATATCTCAAGCCTGACAGATTTGCACCTCTTACTTCTTGTCAACATCTCTATCTTTCAGACAATGACATAAGAGACATCCAAACCAATGCTTTTTCGGGTCTCACAAGTGTCAAAGAATTGCATATGTGTTATACTGACATAACAACTCTACAAACTAACATGTTTTCTTCTCTCAAAGCATGCATCAAGATGATCTTACAAAGGTTTTACATTTCAGTCATTCAGCCTGGTGCTTTCAACCAGCTGTCAAACTTGGAACACTTGGAAATATCTTACAATGAAATAACAACCCTACAAGAGAACATATTTTCTCCTCTGATATCATGTACACACCTTGACTTGGGAGCCAATGATATTTCAACAATAGAACCAGGAGCCTTCAAAGGCATGTCCAAGTTGAGGTTTTTGGCTTTGTTTTGGAATCGGCTCAGAACTTTGGATCCATTTGTCTTTGATGGGATCCATGAACCATTGGTATTGAAATTTAATGGTACAGATAATCGTAACAGTAACCACTGGCAATGTCGCTCACTCTGTTGGCTCAAATTGAAAGAAATAGAAGGCAAAATTGTCTGGACAAACAAGTATGGACCAGAATGTGCAGATGCAGCCAGTTGGCATGGTGTGGATTGCTCAGGTTTGTAGTTTTCTGATAATCAAAGACAATCACACTTTGAGTAGTAAACTAAACATGCATCTAAAATTCAATTCAAGAGTCTGGTGTCAATTTGAACTGTGACAGTGGGTCTTTTGGGATGTTGTTTCTTTTCCAGTTCATTGTATTTGGGTGGGGTCTCCTTTTATGTTATTCAGAAATAATGCAAGAAATGTGCATTAAAAATGTCCCAGTTTCCACAGTGGTCTTATCTCAGTCAGAGGTAGTCTGACCTTAAGTCAGTGGCAGCAGTCATTTGGAGCCTGGACATGACATTTTAAGGGTGAAGTAGTGTGATTGGGTGAGGCACAGCCAGGGTTCACCTTGAGAAACACAAATGCATCACACAGTCTCATTCAATGTTCCACTCCAATCTTTTCTCTTCAGGTTATTTGCACCCAACAACATCACCATCCATGGTATCTTTTGTGAAGACTCAAGGGAAACTAATTTTTTGTGTTCAACTGCACACTCATCATGTGGGGAGACTTTCTTACCTTTCAACTTGATCAAAATGACCAATCAAAGGGAATTCTGTCAGTCTGGTGTTTTGTTGCTGCACGGCCTGCTAAGATGCTGAAATTGCACTTCTTTCTCTGACAAAGGCACTTTTTGTCAGTGATGGTGCAATACCTATCACACAACAACCCAATTGTCTCCACAGTACCACCTTTCAACACAAAGTATTCCGCCACTTTGCAATCTCCACAAAACACTTGCTTGCACAAGAGAGACACATCAATGCACTCTGCTTCTGCTTTGGTATTGCAAGGACTGCAAGGATGGCAGTAGTTATACTTCAGCTGAGCAGCGTATGAATGAAAGTCTGTTCTGCCGATAACATATCCTGAAAGCGTTGACTGTGATATATTGTAGTACTTGGAAGTTGTATTCTTGGGTCATGCCTCGAACACACACTGCTACATTTTCAAGGATCAATTGTAAAGATCAGCTTGTACTTGAAATTTGTATTATCGGGTCACAATCAATCAGCTTTGCGAAAGCGTGTATGGAATGTGTATGACAGATAAAGACTAGTCTACAACAAT
>JAAUXT010038942.1_pt1 | contig 10466 bp, 9 predicted proteins | sample 7278171 | NCBI WGS metagenome assembly JAAUXT01 (sample SAMN14350112, study PRJNA611818) | marine sediment metagenome | isolation source: surface marine sediment (1.8m) | place: French Polynesia: Moorea | collected 2018-08 | reverse complement strand
GACAGGAGGGAGGGGTGGGGCCAGAGGGACAAGAGGGAGGAGTGGGCCAGAGGGACAGGAGGGAGGGGTGGAGCCAGAAGGACAGGAGGGAGGGTGGGCCCAGACGGACAGGAGAGAGGGTTGGAGCCAGAGGGACAGGAGGGAGGGTGGAGCCAGAGGGACAGGAGGGAGGGGTGGAGCCAGAGGGACAGGAGGGAGGGGTGGGGCCAGAGGGGTGCGGGGTCCTGAGGAGAGGTGCAGCCACTGAAGCCCCAAGGACCACCCTCTGGATCTGTGTCTCTTATGCCTTCGCCCATCCGGAGCAGCCCAACATCTGGCACTCTCTGCAGAACTGGGGCCTTATTGAGAGGGATGCAGCCAGAGACAACCCAAATGGCCAAATGGGACCAGAAGCAAAAGGAGCACGGCGCACGCTTGCGCTAAACTTGCTCGCGCAACACAGCGATACGTCTGACGCGTGACGTGAAACGTGTGACGTGTGACTGTGTGCCCGCCCTCCCTGCGACGCTGTCCCCAACGCCGTCCCGCGTGCCGCATGCGCAGTCACACCACCACGGCACGCCCGGTGCGTGACGTGTGACGCGTGACGCGTGATGCGCAACGTGTGACGCCAGCGCTGTACGCCCTCCTTGCGACCTGAGGCCGACGTCCTGTCGCACCGTCACCGTCCCACGTGACGCACGGCGGCTCTGGGCCCTCCCGACGCCACTACGCCACCGTCCTCGCCGCCACCCCACGTGACGCACCACGTGACGCACCATCGTTCCCGCCGTCCTCGGTCCCCACAGAAAAACAATCAGCCTGCGTGGCGTCGGCGGCGCCGCGCGGCTCCCGCTGCAGGAACGTCGTCATTAGAGAAACAATAGCCTCGGCGCGCGCTGTTGACTCAGCTCTCAGCGCAGCCAATAACACAGCAACATCTGTCTTGCGTCGCTTCCACAGGGGTGCACTGCAGGGGAGGATCCAGGGGCCAGGGACTCGCCCAGTTACGCACAGCCGTCTCCGGCTCCAGCTGTCAGGGAACGTACTGTAGGAGGGTGGATTTTGTGGGAGGTGGGGTGGGCGACTCTGGAGGGTCCAACCCCTGCTCCTCGGTGCCTAGATCCGCCCCTGGGATACTTCTGCGGGGACACACGCACTTCAGTGGTCTTGTTTCAGTTAGGTTCAGAGGACGAAGCACAAGCGTTGCGTTCCTTGACGCGTCACCTGACGCTGCATGGGACGCCACAGCGTCCGAGGTCAGCGCAGCGCGTTACGCGACCGGCGTGACACAGATCCGTTTGTGACACGCATGACGCGTGATGCGTGACGTGTGACGCTTGCCCTGAGTGTAGGCCGTCCAGCTGGCGGACGTGACTCTCAATGATTTCCGAAGGAACACAACGAACAAGGCACCCAACGTGAAGTAGACTGAAGTGTGTTGGACCTCACCAGCTTTCCAATGATTGGTGCAGGGATGTAGTGCGTGATGCATCCGGCGTGAACAAAGACGTGAGTCTGCAACATAGCTCGGACTGGGATTCTCATTGTCGTGTGTAGAGCGGTAAGGCACTGAGTGTCGACCTTGCATTCTCTTGTTTCAACGAGATCGGTGCAGCAAAGGCCAAGTCAATGCTCGTATCCAATGACGTGCACAAGGATGCAAGGCACAACGCATCCAGTGTGAACAAACCCTCACTCACCAAGAGGCCAATTGTCAAAACGCGCACGGTTTCCTGTTCCCGTTCTCCAATCAGAGGAACCGGGACAGGAGCATCTGTTATAGCGCGGTGCTCCGCATGTAGACCGGGGCGGGGCGCTCAGCATGTCGCGGCGGGGTCCCCGCAGCTGGCCGGGGAAGGTCAGCCGCTCCGCCCGGGGCCAACGCCGCGTCCGCCTGCAGGGCGGCGCCCGGGCGGTCAGGCGGGTGAGGAAAGGCAGGGCGGTGGCAGCAGGGTGCAGCCAGCAAGGCAGGGCACCTGGGGAACAGGGTGGGGGCACCAGGGCAGGGCAACAGGGCGGTGTCCAGGGCAGCGCCTGGGTCATGCAATGTTCTTCATATTGGGCGGGCTCAGGGCGGAAGGTTGGAAAGGCCAGTAGGGCGGGGGCAGGAGGGCGGGGGCAGGAGTGTGTGGGCAGCAGGGTGGGGGAATGCAGGGTGGGGAAGGCAAGGTGGATGGGGAAAGGCAAGGCGGGCGGGGGCAGGAGAGCGGGGGCAACAGAGTGTGGAACCAGCGTTGCCCGTGACATGAAGCTTAGATTTCACTGGACAGTACTCAGGGCAGTGGGACGTCGAATGCACCTTGCATGCACCTCATATAGATCCCAAACTGACTTGGGCGTGGTTCTGCGCTAAACTACCAAAAATACGGGTGTGGCTAGTGGACCGTGACCCTCTTGCACAACAGGGAGCTCTTTGCATGCACCACCCACCCTCACTGCACAGTGATGGGGACAAAGGGAGTCTTCTGCATGCACACCCTGTCCCATCAAGACTTCAGGAGGTGGTATTGGTGTTCCGTATCTCGACTGAGCAGTGGACCAGAGACAGGGTGTGGGAGCAGGGGGAGCACTCTGCATGCGCGTCCCATCCTATCCTGTCCCAGACTGCACAGAGAAGAGATGGGGGCTGGTGCAGACAATGAACTCTCTGCATCCAGACCCACCAAGCGAAGAATCGCCAGTGGCCCGAGCCGGAGCGGTGGACCAGCATGTGGGAGCGGGGGAGCACTCCACATGCACGTCCCATCCTAGACTGCTCAGAGGCAGGGGCAGTGGAGTACACTGAATACACCACCCACCCCTGACTGCACAGAGATTAAAGGTACCAGAGCAGAGGGAGCATTTTACATGCAGCTCACAAACCAGACTGCACAGAGAAGGTGTTGGAAAACACAGCACTGGCATCTCTCTGCATGCACACCCTGTCCCAATCAGTGACCTGTGGATTGACCAAGCGGTGGGCCCCGGGTTGGAGCAGGGGGAGGCTTCTGTATGCAGCTCCCATCCCGGACTCTTCAGAGAAGAGACGAGGTGGTAGGTAGAGCAGAGTGAGCATTCTGCACGCACACCGTACACACACGTGGAGCAATTGGCAGCTTCTGATCCCAACCTAGAGGCGTGGGCAAGACCATATCACATGGACACGAAAGACAATTGGACATTTTTTTATTCAGAAGAAAATATGGGTTTGTCGGTGACTTGAACACATCACCTGCTGGAAGACCTCTTTCTCGGGAAATGTAATGCGAAACGCCGGGTGTCGGTCGAGCCGACTCGTCCGATTCGTCTTCCCCTCGGGTCACGTGACCTGGCCTCGGAGCTGCACTTCCGCGCCGCGCCGGACACGCCCCACCCATCACTCCCCCTGGCGTCAGGTGGTCAACAACGAGTTCAGAATTGGGGCAGATAAGGGGTTTTCACATTGGCGATGCTGCGTCAAAAAAGACAAGAGGCGTCAAGTCCTTCTCACATTGGTAATGCTTCCTCAACATTTTGATGCAGCATCAAAACTACGCCTAAATTTCCAATGGACGTTTTGATGCTTGTGATAAAAATCAGTCTGGACCGCTAATTGCTGCCGCAGCGTCACCAATGTGAAAACCTTGTTTGTCACGAATTCGAACTGAAGGAAGTGATCGCAATTCGAACAAGGAGGGAACCATTGCATCCAAAATTCTGTCGGAAACTTTCTTTGGAAGTTCACTCCTACTCAAACGGGTTCAGTGGTGGGGACAAGTCTCCCTCACCAAGAACAGCCCCCTTTTTAAGCAAATCAGCGAGTCGGCCATCCAGAACTCTGTCCTGGATCCTCTGGTGCCAGAAACAAGGAAGAGTCAGATTTCACTGCCGACATGGGATTCAATAGACGTGCAGACAAAAAGCGCACTCAATTGACAGGTTCTACCGAAGTGCTCACACCGACGCGTCGTGCACACACCAACAAATCAAGCGTACATGCACACACACACACACACACACACACACACACACACACACAAGTGGCCTGACAGCCTGGAGCGTTGAGTGGGTTCTTTCCATGCACAATCAAAGATGGACACTCACACACACGCACACTCACACACACGCACCCACACACACACACACACACACACACACACACACACACACAATCCCGCCATCTCCCACCCTGCACCCATCAAGTGTTTCCCAATGCCTCCTGAATAGACCCCTCAAACCCTCATAGAAACCTCCACACGCACACCACAGCACAACAAAGCCGGACCTCGGCTCGCTTTCCTCCTCCCGGCTCAACTATTCTCTCGGACCGCGGCACCGAATGGCCGCTTCGCGTGCCAAGTGTCCACTTCTCACCGTCTATAATTAACCTGTCACGGTCCCGGGCCCTGCAGCCCGCCCATCCACAACACCCACCGCGCCAAACGGCGCGAAATACTCCACTGCCCTTTGTGCGAGTCCACCGGGTTTTCTTTCTCCTTCAGAACCATAAATTCCTGCGTTTCTCACTTTGGCGGCGGTAGAAACAGAGGGATCTGTCTCCAGGGGCGACGTCGGACGCCGCGTGTTTTTGTCAGCGTCGCGTGATGCGTCAAAACGTCAGTTCTGCGGGAGGAACTTTGTTGGACTCGTCAGTCAATGAAAACATCGAGGCCTGGTGTACGGCGGGTGCGTCACACGTGGCGTCCCCTTGTGTTTGGCAAATGGAGGTGCATTGGGGAGTTTTAGCAGTCAGCAAACCCTGGAAACGCAAACACAAACGTAACTTTCAGCATGATATGGGGGGGGGGTCTGTTGCTAAAACTCGCTGTTGTTGCTTGTTTCACCGCACACGAGCGTGCGCGTCAAGTACTCACGTGCAGCGTTCCTACGTCAGAGAAGATCACGTCGTCACGTCGGCAAAGGAACGCAGTACGCATTGACGTGCACAGGGCTGGAGACCGCGTGACATGTGTGAAGGGGTATTCACGTTGATGATGACGTCAGCTTTTTCTGGCGTCGACCGCAACTTTTCTTGACAACATCAAAGAATGGTCTGGATGGACCATTTTGGGCTACCAATTGCATGGGCGTTATGTTAAATTTTGACGTTGACATCAAAATTCTGCTGTCGACATCACAGTTTTGACGTCGACGGCTCCAATGTGAAAACGGCTTGACGCACGAGCAACGCACGACGTACCCATCGCGCAGCTGCCACAACAAACTTTTCCCTCGGAGGCCTGAGCGCCGAGTTTACTCGCACGGACAGGGATGAAACAGTGAGGGAATTGAAACAGAATTGAGGCAACAGCGGTGGAGTCAGATCCAGCGCTGGGGTGCTGGGGGCCAGCTCTTCAGGCCCGATCCAACACGGGTCAGGTGCAAGGGTCAGAAAGACACAAAGAACCAGGATTTCTCCTTTGTTTTCGTGCAGGCTAAAGGTTGTCAGGGGCACCGCGCACAAACCCACCGCTGGGCAGGTGCCCAGGCCCCCCGCACCCTGTCCCCCGTCCCCGCCTGCCCAACCCAACACGGACTTGCACGTTATTTTTCGTACAAGAGGTTGCAGGGACCCTGCGCCCAAACCAACACCTGGGCGGAACTCCCTCCCCCCGCCCCTCCCCCGCACCCTGTCCACGGCACCACGCCTGCCCAACCCAACACGGACTGAGACATCTTTGTGCAGATTCTCCCTTATCTATGTGAGAAGTGCGAGGCATCCTCACTCTCTCACACTGCAGTACAGGAGGACGAACCTCATATCATAAAGACTCACAGAATCTCATTTTCAATTTCGCCGAAGCCGAGGGATCAGAACTGCGCCAGAGTCTCATTGTGGGAGCGAAGCGCCATTCAAAGCCCCCGCTCCCAGTAAAGTTTGATGCAGACAATCCCCGGTTGTCAGGGTAACGGTTCCCACGGGGTCCCTTCATGAGCGCAAACATCCGTTCCCTTGGAGACGGGCAGCGCAACATGGCGCGCGTCGGGAAATTGGGGAAACACTGAAATTTATTTGGGGAATATTCAAAGTCAACAGACAGACAGAGCGCGCAGAAATTGAATTGGAAGTTTCAACACGTGTGTTGTGATCAGACTGGAGCATTTTTGCCCGAAACCACGTCTCACGAGGTCTGTGTGGCCCCTGGAACTACCGTATTCACGCGTGTTCTCAACCTGCGGCACCAAACTCCGTGCGTGAGTGGTCTTTTTATGGGGTGTGTCCTCAGCATTGTTCCAATGAGATATTGGTGCCAAAGCTTTGTTCAGGTCTAACCTTACCAAGCACCCTCTGAAAATGCACTTGGAACGTTCACAGGTGAAGTTTTCCTCAGCAAAAATACGTCAGAACTCGCGGCCCAACAGATGAGCCTCAGAGTGGAGCTAAAGCGCGGGAAATTTATAAAGCGCGGGAAATAAAGCGCGGGAAATTGCTGGGATTAACAGCTCAGAGTGTCAAACATAAATATTTATTTTTATCTCTCCCTGAATGGGGAACTCCCCCCACCGGAGTCCCCGTCTCACCGTCAGGGGGAGGGGCATCCCCGGGAAATTACCTCGCTAAGACCCGTCAGGGATTACATGGAGCTTTTTGCTTTTCAATTCTTTCCTCTAAATATCACACAATTTCCATTTCATGAAGAGAAGGGAGAACAGTGAAACTTCCTGCAGTGCTGCTTCAAATGGTCGGTCCAGGATTGGCGAAAAATGGGGGCTGACTGGACCAGACCCTCTGTCCAGAGAGGGTAAGGGCAGGACCCCAGCCACGTGTGGTGCTTTGAAACAAGTTTCCTTCCAAATGGCGCCAACACCTCACAATAAGGATCAAAAATTTGTGATCGGTCTGGACCGATAATTTGATGCTCTCCATTGGGCGTCATGTTGACTTTGATGCCCGCGCGTTAAAATTTTGATGCGCGAGTCAAAAATTCTGACGCCGCCCAGCCAATGTGAAAACCTTAAATGGGTGCGATCAGCGGCGAAGTGGCGCCACTTCGCCCCTGGGTTGGAGACAGGGCGAAGTGGGTGAAGTCAACCAGATTGCCCAACTCGGCCAGCCGCAACGCGTAAACCGGACCACACGGAATGTTTCCAGTGAAACATCAACGTTGATGTCTGCTCCCCCCCTACCCGACCCTGGCTTTGCCCCCTCCACGGAATGCCCGATCTCGTGTCGTGTCTGTGGTGGGAGGCGGTCACAGGTGCCTGCGCAGGGAAAAGCTCTCACTGACAACCTGAATCTTCAGGGCTTTACAGTCTGGTCCTGCGTGGTGGAGCTTCGAGTCACGTGGTTGAGCCGGGGTCACGTGATGGGTCAGATCGCCATGGTTACAGAATCACCCAGCGGACCCAGGGGACTCTTTGGGACGTGGAGCCCCCTGATTCCAAAACAATGCTTGTGCCACCCCACCCCCTTGGTTTGCCGCCCCCTGGAACAGGAGATGTTGGGCCTGGAGCCCCCTGGCCCCTGAAGAAAATTTGTGTCAGCCCCTGGCTCCCCCCGGAACGGGGCACTCTTGGGGCTTGAAACCCCATGACCCCTGAAGAAAATGTGTGCCCCCCTTGGTTTGGCCCCCCCCTCGGAACAGGACGGAATCCCTGATCCCGGGTGACCCCAGGGGGCTCTGGATGCCGGGGGCTCAACCCTGACCCTGAATGGACAATAAATGATTTTCCTCCGAATTCTGCGCCACAGGCACAATTTTTCAAGGCTGGCTCAAGTGTGGTCATCCCTCGGGGTTTGAGTCGGTCCTTCACCTCTCGCCTGAATTTCCTCCAAAGCACCGCTGGTTTGCGTGGTGTTGTGTGTGCAGTAAATCCCAGAGGCGAGGATCAACCTCCACCGGGTAAATTTTAAATCGAATTGCAGGAAATAACAGTGATTGAAATGGCGTGTTGGGGTTCACAGTTCTCGTGAGTTTTTGTCTTCGAAATTAACAGGGCCAGATGTACGAGATCTGTGCTTACAACACACGGGTTTCTCTCGACTCGTACGCAAAGCCACAACTTCAGTCAGTGTTGTCTTTCCTTCATCAATTCAATTGATTTTGTACCCGTTGCAACCATCAATTTTGCAGAAGAAACAATCGCCTCTTCGCTTCTGGCGTGGCGACGCGGTGCCCTTAGTGCACTGAGAAGTGTTGTTCATCCGAGTCCTGCGGGAGAACAAATGGATCAGATTGTGGCGCCGTTGTTTTGTGAGTCAACACTGCGACTGGTGTGACCTCTCTGCACCCAGAGCCTCTGGAGACGCACGGAATAGGGAGGTTTAGCTGCAGACCGCGCACAACCTCCGTCCGGACCTGTTGGGCTGGACCAAGTCCTGTGGGTGGCACATTGAGTCCCCACTGGCAATGGTCCGACCTGGAACCGCTGCAGGTGGATGTCGCGCGTAGGCGCGGGCAGAGAGAAAGGGGCAGACAGACAGACAGACAGACAGACACACACACACACACACACACACACACACGCACGAGAGAGAGATACAGAGATAGAGACAGAGTCAGACAGACAGAGGATAGAGAGACAGAGACACAGACAGACACACAGAGAAGAGAGAGCGAGAGAGAGAAAGAAGAGAACTGAGCGTGCGCGGTGAGCGTCTCTGATGGGTGGGGAGAGGCGCTGGTTTCTGAACCCCACTGAGCCGCGTCGGTCTCGCGAGACTCTTCGAGATTCGCGTCAGGCGCGGGCCCAGTCACAGGCCGCCATCACTCACGTGGTCTCCACACATACCTCCGAGCAACTCTCAAAACTGCGGAGCTGGAGAGAAATGCAGCTCAGGGTCTGGGTTTTACTGGATGTATCACGTACTGCGTCACTGTACAAATCACGTGTGTCTGCTGCACAGCACCAGTCTACGTGAATGCACTGCGTTACCATGACGACAACACAGGGTCATTTGCCCAAAAAGTGCAGGGACGCAATGCGTGACACACACTGAACGAACCAACGCTTCAAATCCAGGGCACAAAAGACAACAAACACACGTGGTTCTCGGCTTGCGTTTGTAAACTTCTCCGTGTGTTACCCGCGCCCCTTCTAGAGGAGTCAGGAACTGGGTTTGGGTTACCGGAAGTTCCGGTGATGCAGGGCGGTGCGCGGTTTGAGAGGGTTGCTCGCTCCTCTCTGTGAGCGGGGTGCGGACTCGCCCTGCAGACACTCCCTCCGCTTTATTAATTACCTCCGATGACACGAGCGTGCCGCGAACACCAAAACACCCGCGCGCAGCTGCTGCGGATCCAGGGGACCCAGGGGTGGAGCCAGGGGGACCAGGGGTGGAGCCAGGGGTGGAGCCAGGGGACCCAGGGATGGAGCCAGAGGGTCCAGGGGTGGATCTAGGGGACCCAGGGGTGGAGCCAGGGGGTCCAGGGGTGGAGCCAGGGGGTCCAGGGGTGGATCCAGCGGACCCAGGGGTGGATCCATCCAGAAGGCCAGGGCAGATTCACAGGTCCTTGCGGGAGGGGGCGCAGTTCCACCAGACCCAGGTGTGGACCCTCAGTGCTCTGGGTCTGGAGCTTCAAGTCTGTTGAAGCTGCTGCACAACACAGAGACCTGTCCATCCGGGTACATTATCCTGGCAAACCTCCACGTGGGCGGAGCAGAACACGTGACGTGTTTCAACATCAGTGCCACCCAGTGGTGAACCTCGTCGTGGCCTGGATGGAGGCGACACCTGTGAAGGAGATTCCACCGGAACCACGTGGTCAACGCTGCTTCCGGCACAGTGATGTTCAATGAGCAGGTCCCCATTGACTATGACACGCAGGAAGGCACGCATAACTCGCACACAGAATTTTCACCCCACAATCACCAAATCCTCACACGTGCAGACGTGTGGGTGCAATAGGGGTGTTTAGTTGCATGTCCCCGTGTCACGCGTGACGTGTCATTTCACCGTGGAACATCTGTGCCAAATTTTCTTCCCTGTTTGGTGGTGACTTATTCCAAATTCTGAATTCCTTTTTCTGAAGAAACAGACTGCAGAAGTTCCCCGGGTCCAATGTCTCAAATGTCTTGGTCAAACAACAAACTGGATCCGTCAGAACTGGACACTCCGAAACTGTCGTTTCGTCCTCCTTTTCGACCTGCTGAAAGCAAACTTCTGCAGATGCGATCAGGTTCATCATCACCTTAGGCAGAGTCGATTTCCTATCACACAAAATGATAGCTGTCGCCGTGTGTTGTTCCTTTTCAGCGGATTGATATTGGCCTTGGGACCCAAGCGAGAGGACCCCTGACAAGAAGTTCTCACGCAAAATGCCTGTGATGCAAAGTGTTTGTGGGGGGGGGAGGGCGGGGAGGGTGAGGTTAGGGCGGGGGAGAGGGAGAGGCAAAGATATTTTCAGACACGAGGGGACCCAGGTGGGGTCAGCCAACATTTAAAAATTGATGTCACCAAAGAGATAAATTTCATTTGATGTCAGATGACCCCGTCCAGGTCACTCGACATTTCTGCTGAAATCAAAGAAAATCTCTCTCTCTCTCTCTCTCTCTCTCTCTCTCTCTCTCTCTCTCTCTCTCTCTCT
>JAAUXT010098347.1_pt1 | contig 10467 bp, 9 predicted proteins | sample 7278171 | NCBI WGS metagenome assembly JAAUXT01 (sample SAMN14350112, study PRJNA611818) | marine sediment metagenome | isolation source: surface marine sediment (1.8m) | place: French Polynesia: Moorea | collected 2018-08 | reverse complement strand
TTATAATTTTTTTCTTATAATTTTATATCTCCTCATTTTTATTTATTTATTTATACTATCTTCTTTATTTTGTTGGGGGGCGCGCGGGCGGCGGCCGCCCCCCCCCCCAGACGGGAAGGTGTTGACCCAAGAGATGGTAGTGGAGTTTGGCTTCTCAAAACTTTGGCCTGTTTTGAAGTCAGAAAACGTTGATCAATGAATGTTGATGTTGGACAAAACGGACTTCAACGCGTTTCCCATTCACACGCTGCACCCACTGGGATGGCAACTGACTTGGGTTCGTTTCCATTTTGGCGCGTCAGAATGTTCTTTATGATCGCAGTGCGAATATTTTTGGTCAGTGTGCGCCCTCAGCTTTGCTGAGACGCTTCAAAAAGTCCGAAAATCTTCGAATGACGTCACGACGCAAGGTGTTTCTTCTGGGTACAGCGCTCCAAGAAAACCCCTCAGGTATTGTTCTCAGTTCTTTGGGTACTTTTCCACTTGATTTCTCTTCTTGTTTTCTCCCTCAAGTTTTCTTTTCTCGCACCGCTTATTCCTATGAAAGATAAAAGTAAACAGGCTTTGAATTAATGTACTTAGTATGCTCATTTCCATGGAAACGCGTGGCGTCCTGGCGACAGTGGGTCGTTTCTCATGGATACATAAATGTCACGCTTCAGCTGCGTACTCTGCGTCTTTTGCGTCCTTCCATTGTCTGCACATCTGTCGCCTTTCCCTCCAAAAACTGTTAGTTTTTCTTGAAAATTATGAGAGAAAAAAGGGGGCAAAAGTTTGCAAACAATATCAACAGTTGCGTGGTTGCTAAGATACAGAATCAGACGCATGTTGAGGAATTTACATTGTCAAGCAAATCCAGAAAACAATGGAGTGAAATTATTTCTGAAAGTGCGACACGCTTTTCACTTTTCCTTCGAGGCAACAAGGTGGACTCGGATGAGTGGTTTCTTGAGACCTGTCAGTCGGTTGGCACCATTGTTGGGCCATCTGCACGATATTGAACTCTGTCCCCCTCCTCCCTCCGTCCGTCAGACCTTCTGCCACCCTGGAAATCAACCATCGAGGCCCACGCTGCACAACTCCAGGGGGAGAATCCAGGATTCGGTCAAGGGGGCGACTCCAAGCTCCAGGGGGCGATTTTGAATTTTATTTTATTATTTTTCGGGAGACGGAAAACATTTTGCACCTGAGTGCCAAAAATTGAGGTAACTTTACTTTCTGAGAATCACGAGATGTCCACAATGGGTGAATACGACACAAATTAGTTGGAACATGCAGCGCAAAAATTGAGGTTGGAAACTTTACTGAGTGCCTGGGAATCAGGCCCTTTGGGCCCCCGAATATTTTCTTATTTTTGGAGGGGGAGAGGGAATTGACCAAGGCCCCCTGGATCCACCACCCCTGCCTCCCCAACCACAGACATATCACGTGTCCCAATAATTACACTCATCCACTGATTGCAGTCCAATGCACCAGCTCTCCATCTCATTATCGAGTTGAACTGAAAGGATTTTTAATGGACTGGGGCAGTTGTAAAACAATTGCTTGAAGGGAGCAAAGCGAATCTTCCCTCAGGCCCGTTTCTGAAGGAGACAGAGAGGAACAGCGATCTGCCTTGACTTGTCGCGTCACCCCAGCGGGTGACCCCCCTGAGTTCCTCCACTCTCCCTATTTCATGCACATTTGTTGGGAATCACCCCCGAGAGGCAATTTTACTTTACCCCTGTGGTTTTCAACAAAAACTGACCATGGATATTCTGAGAAACGCCACACTCAACAAGACACTAATTGTGAAGCCATTTGACAAATTGTTGCTCATCTTCGTGTTTTTACGTGAATCGCTCACCTCCGGGGGGGGGGTTCATCTGTGGGGTTTGAGGTGAATACAACGGGGCTCAGTACTCGCCACGGGGAGGGAGCCGTCTGCCACGGCCCCCTGCTCTGACTCTTGACTTGCCTCACTCAGAATAGCCGTTGTCACTTCTTGTCAATTTGTGTCTAAAAGTTGTGTACACAGATGTGCGTCTGAATTTGGGTTCCTGCTGTGTTGTAGTTTTGGTGGAAGGGAAAGCTTGCCATTTTTGATCAAATGTTGAAAAGAAGAACAAAACAAAATCCATCATTTGTGAACAAAACGCGTCAGTTGTTTGGGTTCAGCGAAGATAATTTTAAGGTCTGCAGAAAAAATCTTCTAATTCTGCCTTCTATGTCCAAAAAGAGAAACATTTCTTGCCTTTTGCACCCCAATGTAAATTGTCTCAATGTCCACTGGGGTAAATGTTCTCAAATCCGTTCTCTTCCTGTTTGCATAAGAAACCAATTGAGTCTCATTCCTCGACACTTCAAAGAGTTCAGCAGTTTAATCCCATGTTGGTGTAAATACCCTCCATTTTCACCCCTACAGTTCTCTAACAGCCTCCATCACCCCCCTGAGACAAGGAAACTATCCACGGGGGGACACACCTCAGGTTAAACACCCTGAACTCTGATTCAGAAAGAGAATGAAATTCTCCCTGTGTTTAGAGAAAATCCTACAGCTTGAAGACAAAGCCGCCATTGTTCTCCGAGCGAAACGCAAACCTCGGTATCACCTGTAGAAATTCGCACCTGTGATTCGGAAGCCTTTGAAGTTTGCGCCAATAAAGGTGAGATGAGCTCCTGAGAGACTATGCAGCACCTCACCGCCGCAAATCTGTGAGAGAGAGGCTTCTGAGTTGGGATCTTCGAAAATACTCGCACCAAAATTGTGAAATTTCTGACGAGAAACAACAGCACGATCCTTGGGCAAATTTTCTTTCAAATGCGTGCAGCGAATTTCCCATTTCTACCCCACCTGCTCCTCTGAAACACAGTCGCAAAATTCTGTTGACATCAAGACCACAGCAAGTTACAACCACCCAAATCCCAGACCTTTGAGCAAAAAGTTTTGGGCAATACCAGAAACAACAACAATTCTGCGGGACTTGTCCCTCTCTACCTCTTGAGCACAACTGTAAAACTGCAGACTTTGATTGTAAATCTCCCATTCTGTCCTTAGCCTCATGTCCCTTTTATCCGCGACTTTTATTGCCCAATTCTGTGGGTATCAGCTCTTCATATATCACAACCCGAGCCCAGTGCGAAGTACCAAACGTGCATCTGATTACCACATCACAGGACAATAGCCAGGTGCTTGAGGAGTTTCCTTACTCAATGACACCGTACCCGCACTGTACCCGTGGTGTACCCAGGTAGATTGAGTTACAATGAGAGATTCTCGTTGGGTATTGGTCGGGGTTTAATCGGGTGTAACAGTGTCCACCATCAAACTCATCCGGCTGGAAGGGGAGACGGGGAATACCCAGGAAAGGGAGAGTGGTACCCAGCGGATCCAGGGGGTCCTGGGGCCCCCGGACACCCGTCCGTACCCTGCTGGTGCAAAAGTGTCCCCAGCAGTGGAGAGGGGGCACTGGGACCCTCTGCCTTGGAGCCCCCCAAAAATCTTCACCCAACTTCAGCACCATGGGTGCAAAACAGTCAAAATGTTTTTCAGTTGGGAGTGGGACCCCATCGCAAGGGTCGGACCTCAGTCAGAATCGGGACACAGATTGAGCTCTGCAATCTGGCGCCCAGGGAGGAGTTGGGATCGGATTCTTTGTGTTGCATAATGAAGGTCTGTTGCTCAAATTGTTCACAATTTTCAGAGAAAAGTTCAAACCCCAAGTACTTTTGTTCTGGTTCACAGAACGCTTCATTCTTCCAGAAATTTCAGTTTCGTCGTGGTTTTGCAGGGAAGCAGCTCGTGAAAACAGAATTTAATTTCACTGGAGAGAGAAAAGCGCTTTCCTAAAGTTCTTGACGGCCTTTTTGTAAATTTTTCAAAATTGAAACTTTTTTTGCGCAAAATGGAACAGGAAACACTTGACTGACGTAATTTTCATATTCAAAAGAAGAGATACTGTGTCAAATATTCTGGATTCAAGTTTCCTGCACTTCTCCCAATGATTGACGAGCTTCTTCCTGCATGCAGCAAGAAAACTTTTCCAAAGCCAATTAAAAAAAGGTAATTTCCTTGGGACCATTGTCTCCCGTCATGCATCACGTCCAAATCTCGCGTCTCGAGACTTGGAGGAGATCTTCAGACAGACGGGCCGGGGTTCAAGTTGAATACGGAACGTGACGGGATGAACGGGAGGCACAAGGCCCCACTTTGTCTTCGGGGTCGAGTCAATGGAGGATGTTCTTCCCCCTCATACAACAATCGTGACGCAATTTTTTTTGTGTAATTTGATTGAAGTCAGGCCGTTTTTCCCACATGCTGTATCCGAATGGATGTCTCGCATGGCTGCATCATGGATGGGTTTGTGGGGGGGGGGCGCATCCAGGAGTTTGGGGATGGGGAAGAAGGGACCCCCTTGAGGGGGGTTCAATTTCTAAAGGGGGATGACCCCTCGGAGGTGGAGGATTTCAACTTCAGAATTGAACATGGAAACTTTGAATCAAATTTTCCAAGGGAGTCCCAAACCCCAGAGGGGGGATTTGAAATCTTTGAGGTTTGCAGAATGGGGAAAGGATAAATCTTGGACCTACTACCACCCCTCCCCCCCAAAATTGAGGGTCCTGGGGCCCCGGACCCAAGGGTTCTCAAGATCCGCTTCTGAAGGTGTGCACTACGAGCGCCTATAGATGTGGGAGCATTGAGCATTGAGTAAAGAATTCATTCACTCTTTCTCACCCCACTGGGGGAGTTCTGATGCTCCCAGTCCGTGCCTTACAATTGCATCCATCCAGTGTCACCATTCACTTTTTATGTCACCGCCACTTTACATCAATTACCACCTCCCGTGACATCCATTAGAGAAAAAAGTTACGCAAAAGGCCTGATATGGAATACATTATCTTGGTACCTTCCGCCGCACAAACCATTGATATCTGCTCAACGTGATGCTCCAAAAGAAAATAACTTTGCGCGTTGTGTAATAAATTAGTGAAGTCCCGTCAAGTTATTGGGTTTCCTTTCTCTTACAATCAGCCATTTGTTCTTTTTGAATTTTTTTTCGGAAATTTCAATTTTCAATGGAGCATATGCTGATCATAACCTTTGTTTTTTCAAAGAGCATGAGAAAATTGGATTTTTTGTTGGATGGTTGTGACTGGAAATGGTTGACACATGAAAGAAAAGGAAGTGTTTTGAAATGCCAGAAAGACAAACAAGTCAAAACAAGACACTCTGAGCCAAATTTGGAATTGAAAATGACATCGTAGAACCAAAGGACGCCTGTTGAGCGACATGTAGTGGACAAAAGGAACAAAGCTTCCAATTCTGACAACCGCTGTTCCACCCCAATTGCAGGTTCAAGGTCTCAACTTGGCTTCTGATGCGTTGTCCACACAGACGACGAGGTCTCAGATTTTTGGAATGAACCCATGGGCTCTGTGTGTGTCTGAGAGATTCTGATCCTTGTGCGCATAACTTCTTCCCACCTGCAGAACAACGTCCGTTCATTGACTCCACGATCACGTGAACCGTCCATGTTCTGGATGCGACTTGCCGTTCCTGTTCAGAGGAGATCCGCACGGAACTGGCAGGACCAAAGTGATAACAGCCGTCACCAAGGAAACCACCACGTTCACTTGACCAGTCACAACTCAAGCCTTTCTGGACACAGATCATATGCCACTGAAACCCAAGATTTTCAGCTTAATAAAACACACATAACTGTGTACTGCGACCACACATCATATCACATTGTTGTACTTGACACACGCCCCTTCGAGTACCCCCACCCATTACCCGTGTCAACAGAAATGAATATTCTGAAAAACCAGGGTCAACACTCGTGTATGTCTTCCGTCTACAATGGCTTGTATCAAATATTGGGAAGCGCAGTGACATGTTGACAATGCCTGATGAGCACACAGACCCGGTGTTGGTTCAGATGCCCCTACAGGGAAGCGATGTGTCTTCCTGGCAGACCAATTAAAACCACAAGCTGAGGAAAACGATCATTTTCTGGGTGGCTCATCAGGAAATGTCTTTGAGCGATAATTGGGTCGCGGAGGAAAAACAATTTTTGTGACACGACCCTGAAAGACGCAACAGAAATTGCGAGATGGACACGATTGCAAACATTCCTGTTTGGGGTTGACTGCCAGGAAACTTCCTTCAGCCTTCATTAGAAGGGGGCAAAACAACAGTCAGAAGACAAGGAAACTCAGGCACCAGTCTTCAGCTCCTGAACCAGGCAAGCAGGACAGATAGGTGCACCCAGGATCAATTTCCAAAACGGTGGAACAGACACGCTTGCCCTGGACTCTGTGGGTCTTTCTCAATCCCAATACACAACCACGACTCTGGCACTGTGAGGTCCCAGGCGCGTTCCAGGGGTGGATCAGGAAGTGGTTCAGGGGGCAACACCTCAGGGAAGGATCCTTGTTGTGACTGTCAAAAGCAACAAATCAGGAGGGGCAAAAACATTTTTTCAGGCGCTCAGGACCTCATCCCCACTTCACCAACACCCTGGGGAAACGATCCTTGTTGCAGTTGTCAAAGGCATTTTTCGCAACAAATAAGCAGAGGCAAAATATTTTTCTCATGGGCTCAGGGACCCCCCTCCCACTTCACCTACACCTGGCTCCTGTTCCCTGGATCCACAACTCACAAGTTAATGACTCAGCAACAATAGAAAGTCTATCAGAGCGAGGGAAGACAATACCCCACGCACGCGACACCAAAACCAGACGATGAACAAAACTCCTCCTCACCCCACTGATGGCAAAAATCTTGAATCTCGTGTCTTTCTATGGGCGGGCTGCCCCTACTCCACAGACCCCTGCTGCGACAGGGCTCCTATTCAATATACTCCATCACAGCCCAGCCCAGGGGGCACCGCTCAGGGTCCGGCCTCCAATATTCAGACGACGAGTACTAATGCCCCCTTCACAAATTACTTAAATTGCAGCCCATTGTGGGCGTTTTGCAGGATATTCACGCGACACGGAAAGGACCTTTGGACGCGTGCGGGGCGTTTGTGTTGGAAGTGAAGTTATTGCACGATTGGGGAAATAGAGTTGAAATGTACGAGTACTTCTCAGGTTGACGCAACCAAAATGTGACGCATTTTGAGAACACGGTTGGTTTGCGTAACACCATGCAATGCAAAGGGCTATTGGACAAGTTTACTTTCAGGAACTCGCAGAAATCTGTCTTTCTTCTCTTGCCAAAACTATTTTTGGCGAGATTTGTCTTTCACTCGGGCCGGCCCAAAATACGCACGAGTGAGTATGTATGAAGAAACGTTTACACACGCAGAAGTGCACGGAGCAAAACAGGGAAACTGTGGCTGCTCTCTCTGATCTGAACACAAGCTCTTCCCTGTTGTATCAATCTTCAAAATACAAATTTTGAATGTCGCTAAAATAAGAACTTTTCATCATTTTTGTCAGGAGCGCGAAGTTTCTGTCATCCATCATCAGAGTCAAGTTCTGTGGCTTTTTCTGACGCGCCGATTTGGATTTGATTTGTGCGGCTCACGTCGAGTTAAGGGTTCTCACCACTGTGTAGAAGTTGTCTCTCCCTCCTCAGAAGTATTTGTCTCTGTCATTTCAGTTGGCAATAGAACAAATGAAATTTCGCACTATTGTTCTGTCTGTGAGTACATTTGGAGACAAACTAAAATGTCACAGATTGGAAAAGTAAATTACTGTCAACAAAACTATTTTTCCAATTAAAGCACATCATTTTCGCCACTGGGCGTCATTTCCACTCATGACTTCCTTATTTGGAAGAAAGTCCATTTGCGGGAGTACCCTTAAGACGCTGTCAGGGGAAGCAAGACAGACGGCAGGTGTTGGCACGCGGCCAGGGCACGCGACCACCAGCGCCGCCGCCATCTTGCCAAAAAAAGTACTCTCTGGAACCTCTCCAATCGAGTACCATTCTGCACAAGCACTCTTTTCTTATCAAAAATAAATACTTTTGAGCTCAGAAAATCCTTTCTTTCTATGACCATCTCTCCATTCGTTATGTTCGGTACTTGATCCTGTCACGAACTTTTGAGTAATTTTTGAAAAGTCCTCTCGTTGGGTTCAATTCGAGGTGACGTTCTATGAGACTATGAAAGGTCTGTCAAAACCCAAACCAAAGAAAAAGTTGCGTCCCAACTAAATTTTCAGACACTTGTCAGGAAGATAGGGCAGGTACGAGCGGCAATAGGCGCAGTGCAGAACTTTGTCACTTCTGTGCACAGTGGAAAGGATTCCAGCTGAGGAAAAACGTCAACGTTTTGAAACTTTCTTTTGTTGTCGCATGAAATGTTTCTTTCTGACGGTGCGAGTATCTGGACACGAAAACGAACAAAACAATCGCGTTGCGACGCACGACGCGTTCAACAAGTTTTCTGTCACAATTTTGTACTGTGTTTTGTTTATCTTTTTGGCAGATGTTGGTCAATCTAAAATTGGTAGAAAGGCCATTCAGAGATTAGATCTTGTCTCCTCGTGAATCTGCGTGGAAATATGGAGCGACGCGCCACAAGTCGCAAAAACCCAACAACAGTTCTTCTTGCTCCAACTTGTGTTCAATTCCAAGACCCTTTGTGAGGTGCCTGGGATTTTGGGAGAATAGGCCAACAAAAGATCACAAAATTAATACACCCACCCACGCCGGGCACGAATCATAAACGAAGGCACTTGTTGCATAAAGTCAACACGCTGTTTGTGCACCTGATATGGAAAAAGTGGTTTATCAATGGAGGCTCTGTCGTTTGTGCCGCAACCCAAGTAGCCGAGGATTGTCGGGCTCAGGGCTGGGTTCACAGGGGGTGTGTTATGTGCGTTACATCCCTGTACAAGTCAATGGGTATTGTATCCCTGTACAAGTCAATGGGTACTGCATCCCTGTACAAGTCAATGGGTGCTGCATCCCTGTACAAGTCAATGGGTGCTGTATCCCTGTACAAGTGAATGGCTGCTGCATCCATGCACAAGTCAATGGGACCTGCATCCTTGCACAAGTCAATAGGTGTTGCATCCCTGCACAAGTCAATGGGTGCTGCATCCCTGTACAAGTCAATGGGAGCTGCATCCTGGCACAAGTCAATGGGTGCTGAATCCCTGTACAAGTCAATGGGTGCTCCCTGTGCAAGTAAATTCACGAGCCCTGTGCCTCTGCACAAGGCAATGCGTACTGTCTCCCTGTACAAACGGGTGTTGCAGCTGTGTTCCTGAGTGCCACGCATGGCAACGTCAACGGATCAATGGCGGACCATGAACAAGTCAAGGGGACCTGCATCCCTGTACGAGTCAACGGGCATCATGGAACAAGTCAAAGGACACTGGACCCAGGGCTGTCCAAGGCAATGCGTACTGCATGTCTGCAGGTGCTATCAAAGGTCGCTCAGTCAACGCAGCGCTCGTTGACCTGTGCGGGGACGCAACGCGTGACGCACCCACTATGACCCAAACCCTGCCCACTTGCCTCGCGCGACAAACAGAGACGGTCAACATGGCGCACGCTTCGGTCGCACCTGATTCTCATCGCAAATCTCAGGCCACAAATCTCCATTAACTTTGAAAGAAATGACAAAACGTCTTCTCTGAGGTTCTCCAAGAAACAAATTGTGGGTTCAGGAGCAACCATCGTGAAATCAAATCCAAGGCAGACCCTAAAGTGTTTTCCTCCCTTTTCTACCTCGCACCCCCCTCCCCCCAACAAGAATAATTTTGTTGCTTGTTTTTGTGACATTTTTTCTTTTTATCTCAAATCAATTTTTCAGCAGAACCCAGTGTGTAGGAACGCCGCGCCGCGCACGCGTCACCCTGCGGTACTCAAAACGCAACAGATGGCCGGTGGGTGCGCACCCATTTCACAGCAAAACAATCGGCCCTGGCGCCCGACCCTTCATACGGGGCGGCCCTTCAAACCCTTCCCTTTCATCCGAGCCACAAGACTGGAAACACCCTGCGCATGGGAGCAAAAGTAGAAAGTGGTCAGAGACTGAGACATCAAGGCAGAGGTGGAGTCAACAACTGGGACGGAGACCGCTGGGAGACGGAGGATCAGTCCGTCAGATGAGCCGAACTCAAAATGTCACAAAGTGGTGGAGAACTAACCCACCAGAGGATCGTTTCCGAGAAAAGAACCCTGCCACAAACAGAAACTTCACAAAAAGACAAACTTCAATTTGAGATAATTTGAATTAAAATTTCAATAAAATACTTGAAAGAAACTTTCAGCCGTTGGATGCTTTGAAAATATCAATTTCAAGAAAACAAAGCACGTCAAGCAACTTTTCTGCGCGACGCGAGACGCGCGACGCTCAGATCGGAGTCACGTGACGTTTTCCAGGCGTGCCCAGAAATGGTAATCGGATCTGCTGCATATTCATGACGAGTACACCGCTCACGAGTACTTCTCTTTTGTTCTCTTCACTTTGTTCAACAAAATTTCCCACAAAATATCAGTTTCCTCCCTCCGCTGTCTTGTTG
>JAAUXT010097108.1_pt1 | contig 10467 bp, 20 predicted proteins | sample 7278171 | NCBI WGS metagenome assembly JAAUXT01 (sample SAMN14350112, study PRJNA611818) | marine sediment metagenome | isolation source: surface marine sediment (1.8m) | place: French Polynesia: Moorea | collected 2018-08 | reverse complement strand
CTCAAATTGGTTGATGCATGAATGTTATAGAATATTCCGGATTGATATAGAATAATACGGATGTATAAAGATGGTTCGAGAATATGATGGAATTTTACCGAATATACTACACGCGTGTCACGCGAATCCTTTGGAATCAAATCACTGGAGGTTGTGTTGTGCCCTCACGGACTGAGGTGTGGTCTCTTCAAAATTCAATGTGCGACTTTTGCGAGAATATCTCTGACTCCGTCTTTCTGAAAGTCGCTTCGGCGCCAAGTGTGCGTGACCGTTTTGTGCTTCCCATGCGCACATTGTGCTTCCTGCCTCGTGATGCGCACGTGAACACAAGTACTTGACGAACTACTATTCAAATGCACTCCAATGGCAACAAATGGAAGTGGATCTATCAAAGCAATGATCTGAAGAGGTACAAAAAACAGTCCAAACGGGACGGACTGTTCAGATCCATCTCCTCCAACCTTAACACAGGCTTGTACCAGGACAGAACTGTGCACTGCAACAAAAATATCACGGTTTCATAAATAATTTTCTGGTCAGAAAGTCCACGTCATGCTGAAGTTGCCACAATGTTTGACAGCAGTCCTGTGAACTCGAGGCATGCCCAGTTAGTCTCTGGGTTATTGTTTTTCCTTTGTCAAAAAGGACAACTCTGGTGTTTTGGGAGCCAAGAACACAAGCAGCTCATGCACGCAGGCACCATTTGCTTTTGTGTCAATGGACAAACCTCAACTCAAGAGTGATCAACTTGCTGATCAGCATTTCGTCCCCACAAAAGCTCTGAAATTTGTGGGTGGGGCCCAATTCAAAAGATGTGAGACGTGAGACTCACCTCTCTCTCTCTCTCTCTCTCTCTCTCTCTCTCTCTCTCTCTCTTCAAGTGATATCACACACACACACACACAACACACACAAGAATGCAAGCAGCACTCACTGTGCAAAGGGTGTAAGCAGATGTGTGAAGGTCAAGCACTTGGACTGGATGCCATGTTGCAGTGCTCAGATCTGTTCACCCCATTCAACCCACACGGGTGTCAGGTCGGCCGGTGTGAACTCGGGGCAAGGGCCCAGACACACCGAGTCGTTTTCGAGCCCGAAACAGTTTCGCACTTGAGAACGATCGAATGATGGTACATTCGCGATGCATTGAAATGAATGATTCGCGTCACACTGAATCATTTTTTGCAGCCTGATGCTCTGTGTGGAGCATAATTGAATCGTTCAGAGAATGATTCAGTCTGCAAAAGTAAACAAATGCTTGTGGTACATATTTGACCTGTCGCCAAACTTTCGAACTTTGTTTGTGATAGGAGATATCTTGTTCTTCAATGGGATACACTGACAATGTTTTGTAGATTGTTTTTTTCAAATTTGTTTTCAATGGAATGTACACACAGTGGTCTTCTTTTGTCTTGGGATGAGCAAAGAAAGTATGCAAAAAGGAAGTACAGCTTTGCATAATGTCAGGCTCAAGAGAATGGTTCAGTGTGGGCATCATTCTCTCAACCTTGAATGTACCAGCCCGATCGGGCTTCGAGAGAACGACGCGTCAGAACAAAACGATTCAGTGTGTCTGGGCCCTATGTTTGCGATTCAATCATTGCGGGCGGAAAGATTTCCACACAATCACACCAAGTCATCCAGAACTGCGACCATAAGACCATCAGAATCGCACAACACAAATGACTTGCACAACAGCACAAACTTGGAATTTTTCTTACAAACTGCAGACATCTCGAAAATCTGTTGCAACGTTTTGTACTTGCCTGGTCTGGTGTCATGCTTGGCGAACAAAGCCGGAAATTCTGTCAGCGCTGAAAACACGTAAAGCGCCGACTTCATGCACTGTAGGGAACTTTGGGACTGTGTTCGTGGACCAGTCGTACTGGCAGAGCAGCGTGGCGGCCAAGCCGCGCCAGGGTATCTGGGGCTTCCTGTCGGGCGGACTCGTCTGGTTCGCGGTGCCCTTCACGTTCGCCACGACGATGGGGCTCTCGTACATCGCGCTGTCCGCCCGGGAGGGGCAGCACCTCCTCACCAGCGGCGATGTCAACGCAGGTGAACAAAGTGACAGAACCTTTCTCGCCGATATCTTTGAGGACGCGAAGCATTGTGGGCTTGCGATGTCTTGATGTTTGCGCCGCCTCGACGAGCAGGTCTGGTGGCGCCGCTCGTGTCGCAGCGCCTCATGGGAACCGCGGGCGAGATCGTCATGATCATCCTGCTGCTCATGGCCGTCACGTCGACCGGCTCGGCCGAGATCATCGCCGTCACGTCCATCCTCGTCTACGACATCTACCAACTCTATCTGCGGGTGAACGTCGTTCCCGCCACTGACATGATGCGAATTTGGGGTTTGGGTGTCAACGGAAATACGAGAAGTAGAATCAGGGGTCGACTCGTTGGTTGGCTGATTCCCAGGGAGTGAGGTTTTTGTGACTTTTTTCTTTCTTTTACAGCCATATCGTGAGCTGCAAGACGATACCCAGTGCATCATGTGTGGTAACACAAAGGCTCACTTTGCTGAGGCGGGCAAGACGATATGCGATTGTGTGAGCATGACTTTCTGCAACATGTGTGAAGACGATGACAGGTGGGTCCACTTGCCAGTCTTTGACTTCCACCATGTTTTGATTCAGAACAAAGGGATTCAATAAGAACGTGAACTGTAAACACACAGGCGGAGAGAAAAGTGCAAAGAGGCGCTGAAGCCGCACTACCAGTGCCTGACGCACGGACGCTACCGCGCCTACAACGATTACCTGGGCGGCCTGCGCGACTGGTGCATCGTGTGGGTCTCCATCGCCATCATCCCACTCACACTCATCCTCGACGCTCTCACCGTGAGTTTATGTTTGTTCACTGTGGCAGACTCTCGGTATCTGAGAGGCAGACCTCTTTGCTCTCCATCGGAAGGCAAAACGAAAAAAACCTTTCACATTGGCCGTCAGAGGAGCAGTGAAACTTTGATGTGAGGAACAGTCGGCTGGCGTTGTTTCCAGATCAGCTTGGGTTGGGTGTACTTGTTCATGGGCGTAGTGATCGGATCCGCCGTGATCCCGATCTCGCTCTGCATCTTCTGGGGCCGCCTGACCGGCAACGCCATGATCGGCGGCGCGTGCGTCGGGACGGTGCTCGGGCTCATCACGTGGCTCATCACCGCCTCCACCTACGACGGCGGTCTGAGCAACTTCATCGACAACACAGGTGCCGTCAACTCGCTTGACTCTGACAATCAAAAACGAAACAAAAAAGAGCAGTTCCGTGAAGTAAATAGCATTTCACAGGTCGAGAAGAGAGTATGTTGGTTGGAAACTTGGTTTCCATCTTCGTTGGTGGGATCGTCTGCATTTTTTGGAGCCTGTTCACCAACTGGAAGCTCACCGCAGGTACTGTCCTTGGCATTGTTGGTATATTTGTGAGCGTGGTGTACCTCCTGACTTACACTGAAAGAAAGGAAAAGAAAGCTGTTGAACATTCCAGAGGATTCCAGAAAGATTTGGGAAAAGACGAGAGACGTTGACAACCCATTGAGTCCTTGGACGGAAAAATACGCAGCTGACATGAAAATTACGGACCCCAATAAACTGAGCAGCAGACCCTCGTTCGAAGAGGTGGACAGCCACTACAGGGTAGCCAAGAGAATCGCAATCATCGGAGCGGTCATCCTCACGCTCTTCCTCATTGTCGTGTGGCCTTGCATCACCATTGCTTTCAAATCCTTCTCCCTGCAGGAATTCAAACATTGGGTGAGTTTGCATTTTGTTCCTTCTGCGTGGTTCACTTCTAGATGTGAGAGCTTGTGGTTCACCAATGTGTGCATTGGTTCTGAATCATCCCCGTGCACCAGTGCATGAATCGTCAACAATTTTTGGTCTTTTTCCTTGCCCAAACAAACCACAAGTGAAACTTGATGGCAAACAACTTGCCGATACAAGTAAGATCTTGGTCTCCGTTGAAATACCTTTCTGGTGTACTGGTCACGAAGAGCGCCCATTTGAATAAAACTTCTTTCTGGCGGCAGCGAAAACATTAATTTCTCCACGTTATCAGTTGTAACTTGTGTGTGGAAGGTCTGATGGGTCAGGAGTCAGGTAGGCGGCTTGGGGACGCTTCAGTTCAACTTCAAAAATCACTCTGGAAAGTCGTAATCTGCTCTTCATGGACCAAGCAATCCATCAACTTCGGAACTGACATAAAAACATGGTTGAACTGTGTTTGCCAAGAAATCTCAATTTTTGGTCACGCACATGTACTGATTCTTGGACACTTTGCAACAGGAGTCCACAGAATGCGCATTCACAAGTGGCTCCTATGCATACGTCGTTATTAAAATCCCAGAAGCGTGACCCAATCTTCAGTGGATCCAAGACGTTTCTGGGACTCGGTGTTGCATTGAATCTTGGTCAAAATTTCATGGGCAGAAATCCGTTGAATATTGCCCTTGTTATGATTGAGTGCTTTCCTGCTGCTGAATCTTTGCATCAATCTGTATTTCGTTCGGTGACAAGCATTGAATTCTGCCTTTGACAATGTATTCATGTCGACAAAGTCTCAAAAGTGCTCTCTTTTTCATTTGTGTTGAGCCGTTGTTCTTGAGCCTCGCTGTTGCAGAACAACACAAATTTGGGGCTCTGACTCAAACTAAACTTGAAAAGCAGACACGTCAGAGTGTTTCTTGCAGAAAAATAGCAAAAGCTTCAGTTCTGTCATGAGCGGCCATTTGGAACTTGGCTGACTCGGTTTCCCGGCTAATCAGAACAAATGCTGAAAAGACACAAACATCGGGAACCACACGAAATGCATGGCAAGGCTGGGACGTTTCGAGTTTTTTCTCTCCTGTTCTGTGCAGGTGAACGTGTCCCAGGCGTGGGGCATCCTCGCCGCCATCTTCATCATCATCATGCCGCTCGTGTACGAGGGTCTCGACATCTGGCGCGCCGTCCGCAGCCGGCGCCGCGCGCCCGCCGCAAGTGACGCCGCCGCCGCCGCGCAGGCGCCGCAGGAAATGACCCTCGGCTCCAGCGAGGCGCTCAACGGATCGCCGGTGACCCACGTCAAACTGGAGGGGAAAGAAGACGTCGTGTACGTCTTATAACATGACGCGGAGAAACTTCGGGTATGACGGAGGTAGTTTCAAAGAATTCTGGGACTGTGTATGATTACTGAAGCGAGCGAAATGCTTGTGCTCGATCGACAACTGGTCATGTTGAGTCCCAGAATTCTTTGACAGCACCTCGTATTGGGTATGGCATTTCAAGTTGGGTGCAATTTTGCAGCCAATGCTCCTGACAAGACTAATACGTGAGAAAAATGAGATTTTAACACCAAACGCCATTTGGTGGAATACATGCGTGTGTAATTATGGATCTTATTGAAAGCTGTTGACAGCCAGAGGATGAATAACGAATTTTCTATTAGTTTGCTCTTTGCCACATTTTGGGTTGGATGGACGTAACTTCCCTTGAAAGCAACCAGTGCATCTCTTCTTTTTTCTGTACAGCTGTAATCTCCTCAAATTGTGTTCGTGGAGATGGAAAAAATGTTCTTCATGCCACTTGTATGGTTCTCTGTGTTTAGCAAACCACTTCAAGTGGTAAGTACACATTGTAGTTTGGAATTACCTTGACGCAAAATCTCAGGAGTTTGAGGTTCGTGACCTATTGGAGAAGAATGATGAGGATCTCGAAGGAATCTCATTCTGTGGTTATGAAACAGGGACATGAAAAGTCGAAGGAGGCCAAACTTCACGCGATTTAAATATTGCTCTTCGTCAGTCTCAGCAGGAATTGTCGAAATTCGGCAAAATTAATAAACACTGCCAACAAGGTTCTTCCAATGTTTTGAGCTTTTGTTCACAGAATGATAGTTTGTCTAATTAAAATTGTTTTTCACCTGCAAATGTGAAAACATAGTTTCGTTGTTTCTGTCCCATGCAAAAGGAGGTGAAAACAAAAGAGTTTCGCAGAACTTTGCTGGCTGTGAAAACGAAACTGCGCAAATTCGTCGTCTGTTTGGTGGTGGTCTGGTGTTTTTCTTGAAAAAAAGAAAACAAGTTCTAAAGATGACACTCTTTTCACAATGAAGCTTGTGTGTCTTGCTTTCTATCACCATTTGTGTTGAAGTTTTGAGTCCTTGCAATTCTTCGAACGGAAGATGCTTTGCGTTTTCCATTGTTGCAGATGTTCAAGACCAGGTTTATACGAGCGTATTCATGGTGTTTCAGTTGTTTTGCACGTCTAACTTGAATTGTTATGAGGTGACCAAAAGTTTCCGCTGTCAATTAAAAACCCAGGTTGGAAGGCAGACAGGGTTGTCCACGACAAACCAAGCATCCTTCTAAAACAGGTGTGAGTGACGGTACACCCAACGCACATTGGTTGAGGGGAGGGCCCAATCCCAAATTCAAGACGGAGACTCACAGGGATTGCACCAAAGACAGTTCGTTCGTGTCTGTCAACATCTTCATTTGGTCCTATTATGAGAAGAAAATGTGCACAAACTGTTGTGGAAATCACTCTGTGAGACGTCCTCCCGGAAGTCCTCTCGTGTTATGTTGTGGCTGAGCCACTGTTCACATGTCAAACTGCACGATGTAAACAATACAAATTCACTTTTTCTCTTCTTATTTCTCTTCTTGTCTGAGGTGGAAAAATGTCCCAGACCTGCAACTGCGCTGCTGGAACAAAGCTTGCTGCGCCCCAGTCGGCAGGTTGCGTCTTTCGAAAATTTATCTGCATGCAATTTGCGAAGTCGGAAAGCTCTGTAAAACAAGTTTCCTTCGGGCACGGGTAGGAGAAGGCCATTCTGGCGGTGAAGTTGATCTGGCTTGACCAAAGTTTGGCTTGGGATCGTTTTGTTGGCGATAGCGAGTGTCGGGGAGCAACGAACCTCTTTGCTTCGTGGAAACATGTTGATCAAAAAGTACATTTATTGTGTTCATAATACTCATCAACACCTGTTTCTACATGGACAATTGTTTCGCATTGAAATTGATTTTCAATATATGTATATCCAAAACGGCAGTGATAGAAACATGTGCCTTCACATCCAGAAGAGTATCTGTACAAGTACATCTTTTTGCACCTTGAACACATTTGTGCTCAAACCAGCCGTTGGTCAGAAAGAAACAACTCTCATCAATTTTCCCATCTTGAACAGTTTCAACATGTAGAACTTGGGAGGTTTTTCCTGAAACAATTTGTCCGGGTCAGCAACGTTACAATTGTTTTTTCGCAACTGACTGGATCAGGAAGAAAAATGTCAGAGGAACTTGTCTTATTTGAATTGAACATTGAACATTTTGAACTGAATTTTTTGATTGTCTTCTTTGTCTCATCGTGAAAAAAACACACGAAAGTGTGGCAGTTTTCTGTTTGGCACACTCGAACATAACCAAAACGCTGGTTGCTGAAGACCAGTGCGATTGTCTCTGTTGTTGAAATTCAACAAAGAACTTCGTGAGAAATACATTTTCTACGTATTTACAAATCCTATTAAAAAAATAGGTCCACATGAAACAAACGACAATCTGTGTGATCACAAGCGAACATCCTCGAACAGCAGAAGCACCGACGGTTGGAACGACATTCAGAACTGATTTTCGCACTGAACAAACTGAAACTTGCAGCAAGAGCGCACGCACACACACAAACATACAGCGTTCATAACGTGCACACGCACGCACACACATACGAGGGAGTTCCGCAAAGTCTGGTTCGTCGCCAATTTTGAGTATGTTCCTCAGGTTTTAACTCCTATTTGCCCACACTATCAAAAAGAAAAGGTACCAAAGATCATTTCAATCATTTGTTGAAATGAAATGGTCTCTGAATACTCAGCAATTAAGCATTTAAAATTAGTATGAATTGTCCTTTCAGCTATTGAATTTGCCTTGTCTTCTCTGCACTGAGGTTAATTGCTGTACAAAATCAATAGCCAATTGTAGAATACAAAGACTTTTTAGACTACAAATTTGATGATTTAAATTTTTATTTGATCAAGATGTTCATTCAAAGTATAAAGATCATGAGGCAAAGTACTTACAGACTTATTTTTGTTCAATTTTGCTGACCTGTTTTGAAATGACGAAGGGACAAACCGGACTTTGTGGATCTCCCTCGTACACACACGCGCGCGCAAAACAGGCTGTAAAATTATGAGGTTTTGCACCCGAGGAACGACGAAATGTGACCAAGTTGATTGCAAAATTGTTTGTCTGTGCAAAGCAAATTAAAGGCAATCACTCAGAAATACGAAAATTGTGTGTGTTTTTGAAAGGCATAAACATTGAAACAAAGGAAAAGAAAGCGGCATGCACGAAGATCCTAGCTGCTTTCCATGCAAGAGCGAGTTTCCCTATCTTTTCTTCCCATCAGTGTCGGTCTTTATGTTTTTCTCCTCTTTCCACTTGTTGATCCAGGCTGTGATGTCCGCCTCGTTCCTCGCGATCCAGTCGATGCGCATGCGAATCTTCTCGAGCGCCTGAGCGACGGCGCGCGTCGCCCCGGAGACCGGATGAGTCTTGAAAAACTCACTCACCTGCAACAACAGGAACCACTGCGTATCTTCAACCACTGTTAATTTGCTGTATGATTGCTACGTTCCGAGGCCAAGGAAAATCGGGGGATGAAAACCTTCAAGACCGAACACTCACAAAAACCGTGAGGACGAGTTCTCTCGGAATGCAGCAACACTGCTGTTATTTCCCCACGCAATGGTAAAAAGGCGAAACAAACCTCTTCGTAATCATAGGGTGTGGTCAGACCAGCTGGCACTTTGTTAATCAGGCTCGGCATTTTGAAAGAACTCCCTTGGAACCTGAAGAATGAATACCACGCAGTTGTCGAATCTTTCCAAGCAATTGAAAAAGAATTGTTGCAAAGATACTGCTCACAAACTGCAGAATTTTTCTGTGATCCTTTTGGGTTTGAGCCTCCATCAAGAAGTTCAATCGACTGGAAGCTGTTCACTGTGGGGGACACCAGTTAATTTTACCACTTACATGTCAACGATTTTGTCCCAATTCCTCTTGACGAAGGACCAGGCGAGGGTTTTCCCTGCACTGGACGACATGGCCACGGCTCCGATGACAGACACAACGTCCTGACTGCGGATCTTGCCTCCGTCCAGGGACATGTACAGATACCTGCAACACAAGGGCCAAAAGTTGCAAAACACTTCAGGTAGAGGACGACACGAGTTCAAACTTTTGCCGAAAGAGTAACTGCTTGCCTGTTCAGTTGAGTGGCGTCGTTCGTCAGGGCCAAGGTGTAGAGAAGATGACTCTTCTCCGAGGGAACGTTTGTGTTTTTGAACTGGTCCCAGCAGAAGTTCCACTCCTTCTCCCCGCCGTATTGTATTCCAGCCCGATAAATGGCCTGCTTCACCTTCGGATCCACTCTAGAAAAAGACGTGTCAAATTCTTTGAGAACTTTCTAGGAATTCAAACCTTGTCAGAAACAGGCAACGAAACATGCAGAACTTGCCTGGTACCATTGACCATCCAAGCGTCAAACTTGCTCTTGGCATTTCGCACGGTTTTTGGATGACCGTACACGACAGCTTTGGTCAAGACGTCCACCCGCAGCTGCCTGGAAGCCATGGGTGACAAAACATTTGAAAATTGTCAAGTTCAACTGAATTCGGTGACAAGTTTATCAACGTGGAGCTCCGTTCTCTCCGTTGTTCAGTTGGTTTATCATCGATGCTGTGCTTCAGTCTCTGTGTGGATCTGTTTGTACATGCCTGTCCAAGAAAGAGCCGCTGTCTTCCCAGCCAAGTCTGTGGAGGATATTTTCGAGCAATGCGTGGAAGAATATTTTGAAGTCTGTGAAGACGGGCAGGTCCTGCAAGCAACAGACAAAAGATCTCACGCGAACGTCGAAAACTGGTGGTGTGCAAGGCAGGCCTGTGCTGTTTGCTTGCTCCGGACCAACGATCCACCAACCTGGATGTGCACCAAAACGAACTGCAGCTGAGAAAGCGCGACTTTCCAAGGGAGGTAATCCTTTTCGTTCTCCAGGTAAGTGATGAGATCCAAAGCTTTGGAAGCTTTCATGTGACCAGCTCTGCAAACACACGTACATGGTGTGACTGCACCAAGCTCGCGGCAACAGCCGGACCGCGGGCTTAAAAACGCGTGACGCTTCTCATGGGTTTCTTGTCTTGACAAAAATAGTTTGTCAGTTGCAAACTGACGCCAACGAAAATTGGTGTCACGTGAGAACTTACGCAGCAAGTGAGAAGGCATCGTCGATGAGTCCTGCTCTGTCGGCTGCTGTCAGAACCTGGAATCAGTCACGCAGAACACGTGATCCCATTGATGGACCGCTCGTCAGCGGAAATCAAGTGCTCAGACAGGGTTAGCGAACTGTGAGCGACGATTCGGAGCAGTTATCAGAACTCTCGAGATCATCATGGTCACAAGAGCTTTTAGGTTGACATCTGAATTTTTGAGACTTTAGT
>JAAUXT010074693.1_pt1 | contig 10467 bp, 16 predicted proteins | sample 7278171 | NCBI WGS metagenome assembly JAAUXT01 (sample SAMN14350112, study PRJNA611818) | marine sediment metagenome | isolation source: surface marine sediment (1.8m) | place: French Polynesia: Moorea | collected 2018-08 | reverse complement strand
CTTTGACGCTCAGCATCAGAACTTGGACAGAAGTACGCCACTCAAAATTATCCTAGTCAAGGCACCCCAATTTGCAGGTTATACACGGCCCCAGCAGAAAACCTTCGCACCCAACACCTGATGTATCCATGGTGAAGAGACGCGCCAATCACAGGTGCGCGATGACGTCATGCGTGACCCGCGTGTGATGGGAGAAACGTCTGCGCACGTGGTGGCAGAATGATTCACTGGATCTCAGAGGCAGGGGATCCTGGAGGGAAGTGTTCTCAAAATGCACGGGAAGGACGTCACGCATTTGTGCGAGGAGAAACATTCCCAGGTTCGTTGTAACCACAGAAGCCTCAGGACCGGGTTCTCACACTGTACAGAAATGGTTCCTGTGAAATCATACGACGACTCTTCGAGACCTTCAGATCCAGTCGAGAAAAGAGTTGTGTGATTGAACAGGAACCCTTGTTGAGGCGAGAACCCATTTCGACCATGATGGGAGCGCACATACGAGAGGTTTCAGAGTTGTAGAAGTCCTGTTCCCGTTATTTCCTGCGTCAAAAAGTTGGCGCAGTGACCGCAGTTCTGAGCGAACTTTGTCGCAATGCACGACGCTTTCAGTGCGAAGGAAGCCTGAGAAAGAGAGAACGCTGCACGAGCAGAATCGTTTTTTGTGCAAATCAGTCAAGCGATCAGTTCGATGTTACGGGTGGACGTGGTTCCTCTGCGACCATCTGGCCCGATGTGGGGTCAAACTCCTCAGTGCGCGCAGGGGCCAAGGTTCGGGCCACCCGACACACACACACCACACACACCCGACACACACACACCACACACACTCGACACACACACACACAACCAACACACACACACCCGACACACACACACCCGACACACACACACCCAACACACACACACCCACACATGTACACACAGACACAACAGACACAAGTGCACACACACATGTGTACACATACCTACACACGCACATGACACACACACCCAACACACACATGCACACACCTGACACACACCCCCAACACACACCCCCAAACATACATCTGACACATCTCACCTGACACACACACCTGACATACATACACCCAACACACACACACACACACACCCAACACACACACACCTGACACCACACACACACCTGACACGCACACACACACCTGACACGCACACACACACAAACACACACACACCCAACACATCTGACACACATACACCCGACACACACACACACACACACACACACACACACACACACACACACACACACACACACACGGAACCGGGTCGGGGTCCGCTGAGCCGGGACCAGGGTGTGTGAGAGAAAACCCAGCCGTTCAAGAGGCTTTTACATTGGCTCAGATTGGGTGACGCGCGGTCGTTCTTTCCGCTGACGTCAAAACTTCCATCACTGGGAGTTTGACGCCGACGTCAAAAACTGAGCGCGTGTCACCAACAGGTCAGTCCCGACAAACCCAATGTTTCTCTGGTGAACTTCGTGTGGTAACGTTTGAAGTCCCATCAAAAGCGAGTTTTAGCAAACAACCCGAAACCTGAAAACGCAAACGTACCTTGTGACTATCACAACACACCTAAAGTTACGTTTGCGTTTGCGTTTCTAGGGTTGCGGGCTGTTTGCTAAAACTTCCCGTTGTCGTGGAGGCTGTGACGCACGGTCTATGTTCTTCAGCTCTCCCAACTCCCGGATCCTTTGATTACGCAACACATTTCGCAACATATGCGGCGGATCCGTAGATCATCGTGCTCATGTTCCGGGTATAGGGGCAGCTGCAACAGCGCAAGGTCAACACACCTTCACACACGTTTCACACAGGGCAGGAGCGGCAGGTTTGATGGCTGTGCGGGCTGGACACTTAGACACAGAGAGTGAGGTCCACACAGTGAGGTGTACCGCCCCCCGTCTCTGTGCATCGCCAGTTCAAACAGCCAGCTGAGCCCACACGCACAGGGCGCTTTGTCCACAACATCACACACACCTCAATATTTATGATGCAAGGTGTCAATGGGTGAAGTGTTGGAGGTGGAGACTGGGGGTGGAGCCTGGGGCGGGGGGGGGGGGTTCAGGCCCATCACACCCTGCCTCCCTGAAGTTGTCTACCAGCAGGACACGGTGTTTCATGCAGTTAGCGCACTGACATTCTTTGTACAAACTAGGTCCGTGTGTGTGTGTGTGTCTGTCTGTCTGTCTGTCTGTGTGTGTCAACTGATTTTCCGTCTGCACACGTGCTGTTTCAGCTCCAACTAGATGTGTCTCCGTCACCCATAGTCAACAGTGTGAATATTCTGCCCTCGGTCCCCTGTCATCTGGATCCGCCCCTTTCCCCGTGTGATCCCGGACCAAGTTTGCTTGTAGTTTTTATGAAAGTGACGGACGACGGTGCGGCGCGTCGGGGGGAGCGGCTCGCGGGAGGAGCGTCGCGGTGCGCGGCGGGCGCTGAGGCCGGGGCCGCCGGGGCGCCGGCTGCGACGCGCCGCAGCTGGACACACAGCGCGGACAGCCTGCCGGGGCCGTCGGGGGATTCACACCGGAGCCACGGACACGAACCCGAGGTAAGAAAACTCGGGAAATCCGAAAAGCATGACAGATCCACAGGAAGGTGGTTCTCTGATGTTTTGATGTTTGGAGTTTTCGTTGGGGTTTGTTTTGATTTGAGTCTCAACAGTTTTTGTGTTTCAGGTCATTCAAGGTTTGGATCCAATGTTGGGACCAGCATCCAACTCACGACGGATGAACGGAAGGCAGGCACGTGTGGACGCGTCTCGTGGCTGTCGGTACTTGGGCGTGAGTCTCCTGTCATGTCCCTGTTGCTACACACCGGGAGGGAGACACACAAAACCTGGCGCTCTGCACCGTGGGGCCTCCCCTCAGTAACGATGAACTTTCTGGACCGGGCCACAGCGTGGCGCCTCCAACATGGCGCAGCCCGCACCACGTGACGCGTCTCTCGGCCAATCAGAACCTCCCGATCTCCAGCGTCCTCGCTATCACATAATTACACACTCCGGTCACCGGGATCAGTCATTAAGTTTCAAAGCAAGCATTCCAAACACTTGGAGGTTTGGCTCTGGCGCTGGCCAACGTTCCTGGCAAACCTTTCTCCCTTGGTTTCTGACTGTTTTTTGGACTTTGGGATTCAGTGGAGTCTGCTCGCACTGGATGGACATTTGACTGAGTCTTCAGCAGGACCCTGAGTTACCTCGCAACTGCAGGATCTCGGACTACAGGCCCAACCCTCCGCTCACTGCACCGGGAGCTGCGCACCAACACACGTACGATGCGGGTGAGGTCGGCTCTGCCGCTGCTGCTGCTGTCGCTGGCTCTGCGCACCGCGACGGGAGTCGAGTCACTGCAGGAACTCAAGGGAAAAGTGGAAGGTGAGCAGCAAAACCTGTGTCAATGCCGGTGGGTGTGGGTGGGCGGGGCAGGCCTCAAGGGTGAGAAATTGTGGTTTTCGTGCACCGTTTTGTTGCCAGGCCTACAAGGAGATTGTGAGCGTTTGGATAAGGTGAGAGAATGCTCAATCAAGAAGGGAGAAGGAACCAAGGGGCGAGATGGCCTTCGTCTCTGATGCAGTGGTGTTGGGATGCTCCAAGACCCGTCAAGTGTGGACGTGAACGTTTGTTTCATTTCAAACAAAGGGGTTTTCACATGTGTTTGTGTGTGTGTGTGTGCGTGTATGTGTGTGCTCAGTATTCTCGGCGTGTTTGGGATGCGACAATCTTTTCTTTGCACTGAGTTCAGCGTTCCCACGCGAAACGGTTCGTCTCACGTGCAAAAACGTTCCTGTGCTGTGACGTCAGGGTGACGTCATTTTCCTCACGTCACGTGTTTCAGACGCTGCTGAGTGACACTCAAACCCGTGACGTCACTTAACGTCGCGCGTTTCGTATTTTTCAGACGCCGTCGGGAGCAAGGTGCTCACGTGCTACGTGTGCACGAGTTACCTGCCGCAGTGCAACGGGACGGTGGATAACAGTCAGCAGTGGGTCCCGCACATGAACTGCCGCGGCAAGTGCTTCGTGCGCGTCGGCGAGGAGAAGGAGACAGGTGCGTAGAGCTGCCGCCTAGCGGCTCCGGTGTCGGGCTGTCCCAGCGCCCTCTGGTGGGGCCCAGGCCTTACGTCGCGTCATCTGACAGCATCTGGGGCTCCGCCCAGGCTGTTGTGGATTCAGGGACCAAGCCTCATAGCTCCCCCCCCCCCCACCAGGGAACCTGCAGGCCCGTCTTTCTTCCCAACGCATAATCCTTCAGGCGAGCCAGGCCCTGCCCACCCTGATCGTCTCCGATCAAAGTGGGTCAGAACAGACAGGTGAGACAACTAGGTCAGAAAATTAGGTCAAATCAACCAGGTCAGAAAATGAGGTCAGATCAACCAGGTCAAACCATCAGGTCAAAAAACAGGGTCAGATGAGCAGGTCACATAATCCCCTCAGGTCACCCAGGTCGATGACATGACCCACCCTCCCTGACACTCCTGATTTGTGCACAGGCACCAAATGAACGTCGCGCCAATGTCAAAAAGAGCACACAAATTGGTGACTTTGTGCACTGTTTCCACGGCAGTGGCCAATCACCATACACCACCCGACGTTGGCATTGACGCGGCGTTCAGCAAAGCGTAATCCTGCTGTTTTGTTGCACATCGTCTAAAATCAACCTGCACCACAGGAAAATCCCCGTTCTGCTCCCCACAATGAAGCTTTCCACCAAATTAATGATTTTGGCAAATGTGTCAGGGAGACGGGTCACCACTTGACATGCACCACCTGAACTCAACTCGAGTACATGTTCGCACCAGGTGCGCGTCCCTGCGTCCTCGCTGCGTCCGTGACGCGTCTCGGGGGACGCGGCGCATGTCGCGCCCGGTGCGACGCTCGGTCCTGGCCTCGCTCCACTGTTCTCCACATGTTGGACCTGACCTCGTGTGATGATGATAAGGAGATTGCGGTGCGCGCGGCCAGAGGAATGCGCGCACGGAGAATTAGCGGCCGGCGCGTCACAGCTGGCGTTCTCATGCATTCCTCCGCGCGACGCATGCGCCGCGGGGCGGGACGCGATAGAGCATCAATTTCAACAAAACTTTACCTGCAAAATTTTCATCAAACTTTGCATGGTCTTCAGTCGCTTTCAAGAAACACGATTTTTCCCTTTTTTGTGGTTTGGTGACGGGTTCTTCACTTTTCTGACCCTCTGTGCGAACCAATCGTTTGATGCGGCAAGACTGGCTGTGTCGTGTCAAAGGGAGATTCCAATGTCAGCTTGGCGTGGGAGACTCGATGGTTTTTCCTTTGTGTAGCTCTGTGTGTGTGTGTGTGTGTGTGTGTGTGTTTGTGTGTGTGTGTGTGTGTGTGTGTGTGTGTGTAAGTGGGTGCGTCTTCGGTTAAAACGCCATTTGCCTCAAGATTGTTTCACTGGAAAAACTGAAAGTAATCTGGAATATGTGTGTGTGCGTGTGTGTACATGTGTGTGCGTGAGTGTGTGTGCCTTCGGTAAAAACGCCCTTCACCTCACTGGAAAACTGGAAGTAAGAATTCTAGAATCGTTTGTGTGTGAGCGTGTGTGTCTGTGTCTGTGTGTGCGTGTATGTATGCGTGTTTGTACGTATGTGTGTACGTGCCTGTGTGTGTACCAGCGCCTGTTCTCGTGGCGACGTCGCGGCGCTGTTGTTGTCATGGTGATTGATGAGCGGGTGTTGCTCAGCACCTGTGAGTGAGTGATGAGGGCGGCGCGTCGTTGCAGCGCTGTACCGGGGCTGCACGGACGGCTGGGACAAGGTGGAGGAGCTGGACCTGTCGTACACAGGGTGTCGGAACCACACGTGGAACGGAGTGTCGCGCACGTGGTGCCTCTGCGATACTGACCGCTGCAACGGGGAGTCGCTGCTGACGCTGGGCGCCAGGTGCGTGTTGGGTGCGGGGAGGGGGTGGGGAGGGGAGGGAAGGGGAGGGGAGGGTGGGGGAGGGGCGGGAAGGGGTGGGGAGGGATGGATGGCAGGGGGACGGGAGGGGAGGGAGGGCAGGAGAGGAAAGGGTGGGGAAGGAGTGACAGAGGGAGAGGGGGGAAGGAAGGCAGTGGGGGGCCGGGCGAGGGTGGGACAGAGGGAGAGCAGGGGAGGGGAGGGAAGAGCAGGGAGCGAGCGAGGGAGGGAGAGAGGGAGGGACAGGAAGGGGAGCCCGGGAAGGCGCGAGCGTGCAGAGCTTTCTGGGAAGGGGCTCCAAATCGAACGCGCAGTGAACGTGAGGGAAAGCTCGCGATGGCCACACACACACGCACACACACAACACACACACACACACAACACACACACACACACACACACACACACACACACACATTGACGCGTCTGTTCACACTTCTTCAGCACCCCGCGACAGAAGCAATCGAACGCGCCCTCCCACAAAGACACCGCGAGAGCAGAACTAGGCACATCGAACGGAGCCCAGTACGCCGAACCTGCCGATCGCTTCAAGGCCGACTTCGGACAACTCACGTACGATGACGAAACGAACGCAGCCGACTCCTCGTACAGCGAGAAGGCGCAGAACTACGACGAGAGCGTTTACGACGACGTCAGCTATCTCGACGTCCTCAAGTTCGGCATGGAGAACGAGGCCGCAAAGCGGCGCGAAGACGCGAAGGCTGATGTCGCAAAACCGAGGCTGAAGAAGAGGAAGAATGTCGCAAAACCTGCAGAGGAGGAAGAGGTGGATTATGGGAAACTAAGGAGGGTGGATCTGGAGCAGATTAAGCTGGTCTACCCGAGTCCGCACGTGAACTCAGGCGCCGCGTCCATCCAGGAGGACAAGCAGGAGTACGTGAAGCCGAGGGCGCCCTCTAGGGACCGGAAGTCGAGGAAACCGAAGCGGAAGTACGCGAGGCCGGGGATCTACGCGACGGACGACCCCGACCGGCACCACACAGTCGAGGAGTACAGACCCAAGAAGAAGAAGGTGCCGTCAGTGAGGTACGTGAGACATGAAGGTCAGGTATGTCAGACGTGAAGGTCAGGTACCTGAGACATGAAGGTCAGATATGTCAGACGTGAAGGTCAGGTACCTGAGACATGAAGGTCAGATATGTCAGACGTGAAGGTCAGGTACCTGAGACATGAAGGTCAAGTACGCGAGACGTGAAGGTCATGTACGTGAGACGTGAAGGTCAAGTACGCGAGACGTGAAGGTCATGTACGTGAGACGTGAAGGTCAAGTACGCGAGACGTGGAGGTCATGTACGTGAGACGTGAAGGTCATGTACGAGAGACGTGGAGGTCATGTACGTGAGACGTGAAGGTCATGAAGGTCAGATGGTCACATTCGTGACTTGAGCTTTCTGGTTTGTCGGAAAACACGAAACAAATCTTGCGAGGGAGTTCTTCAGTTCGGACCCTGTCATTCTGTCAACACCTTCAGCGCGCTGTTTGGCTCTCAAATATAGTTCTGAGGTCAGCGCAGTTAAAATCACTGCACGATGTGACTACTGTGATCGAGGCAGGACCCAGCACAGGCGACAGTCTGGCCGACTCTCCAGCGTCCGTCTCTCTGAGCTCCCCGTGTGCGACACATGGTGCGCGCATGCGTCACTGTGACCTGCTTCTCAAGGATCCAAAGCCACGTGTTTACTCAGGGATATGTCAAGAGAATACGCAGGTTTTGTTGGAGCGCAGGTGTGGCATGATCGGAATTCCTTGAGGCTCGAGTGAATGGGGAACCGCACGAGTAAACCATGTGTCCTGGGCTGAATTCGTGTCTGCATGCTCCCGCGAAATTTGATATCAATTTATCAGTGTCAGATCAAGCGGGCACTTCAGCTGGAGCAGTTCTCGCTTGAGCAGAGTGCGCCTCCGTCACACACCACGATGTTGCCCCTCTTCACCTCGGAGGAGGCTGGGGTAGTGACAAAGTTTGGGGTGAGAATGGGCGGCTGCTCAAACCCCTGTGGAGCAACAGACTGCTCCCCTCCGCTTCTTGACAAGAAATTTGGAAATTTTCTCGCAAATTTCGGGTATTTCTGAAGCAGGGGTATCCTGCCATGTCAGTGTCCGTGGGGAACTCTTGGCTGTGCTGGGTGTCACGTCACACTGGGTCACGTCACGCTTCACGTTCATGCTGTTCATACACGTTCGTTCACACTGGTGACGTCATGACGCATATTCACCCTGGTCACGTCACGCTGGGTCACGTCACGCCTCATTCTCACGCCGGTGACGTCATGATGCACGTTCACGCAGGTGACGTCACGATGCACGTTCACGCACGTCACTTCACGTTGCAGGTCGCAGCGCACCGAGACGCGCACGGAGCGTCACGACGGACGGCACGTCCGCGGAGACACGTACACGTTCCGCGGCGCCGCCCCGCCCCCCGCCGCCGCCGCTACCGCTGCCCAGGGCCACGACTACCCGCTCTACACGGACGACAAGAACTTTCCCGACGTGAGTCCTTTTCTCAACACGTTTGGACAGTCACTGCTGGAGAGCACAGTCTGCAACGGTCGTCCTTCAGCCATGGTTGCGCGCACGTGTGCCTTGGTCCAACGTGACCTGTAGAATTCACAAGAGTGATTCGCCGTCGCAGTGGACCCTGGTCCCATGCGTCATCCATTGCATTATTGTTCAAGACAATGGGCGCTTCAACCGCCCAGGGCGTGGCGCCTTTGAACAGCGCGCATCGTTTCTCCTCCGGTTCCCCACAGGCTGACTACGCCGGGACGAAGCAGACGTACTCCCGCCCGGGGGTGTCTGGCTCCGCCGGGAGGAAGGACGGGTCCGCCGCGGGCCCCCGCAGCCCCTCCCCGGAGAAGCCCTACGTGCTGCCCGAGGCGCCCAAACCCTTCTGGGAGCCGCTGTACCCGGACAACTTCGTCCCCGACACCTACTACCCGTACGGTGAGTTCGTCACGAACGTCGCACGTCACACAGAATCCTGATTCTCCTTCAACTGATGAGACATAGATCTAGATTTGTAGATTTGATCTCGGGCGTGTTCGATTTTCGCAATGGCTGCGAATAGCGCTGCTGTGCGTTCGCCTGAGGCTCGGCGCATACAGCGCGTTTTTCCGACGCTGGTTTGACCCTGAATGACGTGCCATTAGGATTGTTATCAAAGCATTGTTTGAACAAAGGTTTTTTTCCCAGCCCTTACAAAGCAAAAAGCAGAAAACTTCAAAGAAAAGTTCTCTTCAATTTGTATTTCTCCGTGTGACACATTTGCTTTGTGGTTTCCATTAAGAGTCCCAAACGACACGTCATTCAGGGTCAAAATCTTCGCGTTGACGTTCCGTCCCACTGTTGTCGTCTCCGTGTCGTCACTCATACATACAACAGCGCTGTTTGTTACGTGACGTTCAGGTCATGAAATTCCAGTCTTCGCAGAGGAGGACTCCGCCCCGCCCCCCGCCAATCAGGAGGACGAGCCTCGCTACCGCCCGGCGGCGCCGCCCACGCGTCCCGCCCCGCCCGCCCCCTCCACCCGCCGCCCCGGCCCCGCCCACGCCGCCCCCGGCCCCGCCACCACCACACAGCCCTTCAACCCCACCACCGACTACCTGAAAGGGTCGACCAACACGGACCACCCGATGCCCGGTGAGTGACCTACGTTTCCGTGCTGCGTCACTACGCATGCGTGGTGAGAGTAGGGACCTTTAGTTGAAACACGTGCGACGCCCCCGTGCCACGTGCGACTTGGCATTTCACCCTGGAAATCAGTTTCACTCTTTTGGATATTTTTGAAAATGATATTCTCTTTCACAGATACTTTCTTCCTGTCACAAATGGTATCTCTTTCATGCAACAAAGCTGTCCCGACAGAAAATCTGAGTGGAAATAAAGACAAGCAACTACTGCAGAGAATAGAAAATCTAGCACAGATTTTTCAGAGAGAAATGCACGTGGCACAGAGGCATCACACGTGTTTTTCCAAAAGGTCCCCAGTGTTTTGTTTGCAAGTGAAGTTCGTGCCAACACAGCGTCCCAACTCACATCTTGCGAATTGAGATGTGAACACCTCTCCTTGCTGTAACGCATTCTTGTTTTTCTCTCTGCGCGCGCGCCCTCTCGCGGCAGGAGAGAAGGTGTTCTGCTCGGAGACGGGGTACTTCCAGCACCCGACCGACTGCTCGGCCTTCATCGCCTGTATCATCGACGACCACGTCGTCAAGCCCGTCATGAACCACATGCGCTGCCCCAAGGGTGCGTACACACACGCACACACGCACACACACATGCACACACACACACTCAGGCACGTACACGCACACACATACACACTCAGAAAACACATGCGTATGCAAGCATGCACACATGAACACGCACAGATGAACACACACACACATGCACACACACACACATGCACACACACATACACACACACACACACACACACACACACACACACACACAACAGTACACCCGACATGGCGAGCAACATTGGTTCAGATTTGCT
>JAAUXT010069728.1_pt1 | contig 10468 bp, 12 predicted proteins | sample 7278171 | NCBI WGS metagenome assembly JAAUXT01 (sample SAMN14350112, study PRJNA611818) | marine sediment metagenome | isolation source: surface marine sediment (1.8m) | place: French Polynesia: Moorea | collected 2018-08 | reverse complement strand
TTTTGGAAGAGGCTGCCTATAGGTGATTTGATTTCGCTCACTCCGATTTCGCTCGCTTTTTCCAAAAGCTCACAAATCGGACCAAGCTCCTCAAATCACCTAAAAATTGGGCTGAGGCCCCTACCCCCTGGTGGGGGAGGAGTGTGGTGTGACACACCAGCTGTGAATTTGAACCACCATCTCATAGATAGCAGCACTGTGTACATAATAAATACAGAGGTTCCCGCCCTCGGGGACAGTCTCACGTGAGATACCAACCAACGTGTTCGTGATATCACTACAAAATGTACAGTGGTCTTCATTCAAGAGGCATGTGCTTTTGAAAGACGCTCCTGTGTTCATTACGCAGCATGCTTTTTTAGGTTGAGGCTTCCACCGTGGCTGAAGAGGGAGATTCCGAAAGGAAAAAACTACAGTGAATTGAAGGAAACGTTGAGAGGCCTCAATCTCCACACGGTGAGTCACATGTGGAGCTTCTTTCACAAACTCGTTGCTTGATATGTTTTGAGTGTTGCAAATGGCTTCGTTCTTTCGTCAGGTCTGTGAAGAAGCCCGGTGTCCGAACATTGGTGAATGTTGGGGTGGCGGAGAAAATGAGACGGCCACGGCAACGATTATGGTGGGTTGCTCCCTTGCGAGTCCATTCGACAGCATGAAATTAATTTCACTGTGTTCCGTGCAGTCTCCCATATCATGTTCACCAGTGTGAGGAAAACAATGTGTGTGTGTGCGCGTGTGCGTGCTGCATACTCTCTTCCTGGATGGATATATTATGCAGAGCATGCTTGTGTTGCAGCTGCTGGGAGACACGTGCACGCGCGGCTGCAGGTTCTGTTCAGTCAAGACGTCGCGGGCGCCGCCGCCACCGGACCCAAGCGAGCCGGTGAACACGGCCGCCGCCGTCACCGCCTGGGGACTTGACTACGTTGTCCTCACCTCAGTTGATCGCGATGGTACCTGAGATCATCTTCTCCACACCTGTGCTTAGTGCATTGAAACAGCCAATTTTCGGACTCTGATGTGCGTACAGTATGATGACTGTGTTGTTGACAGATATGAATGATGGTGGTGCATCGCACTTCGCTCAAACAGTGGTAGAAATCAAGAAAAGGTACCAATTTTTACTCTCACTCTGTGTGTGTGTGTGTGTGTGTGTGTGTGCATCCTTACAGTTTCCTCAGTTGGAAGAATCCACCCTGCGCAACTCAGTGTGTTCATCGCCTCCTTTGTGTTTTCAGAAAACCATCCATGATGGTGGAGTGTTTGACACCGGATTTTCGTGGCGACCTAAAATGTGTGGAAACGATCGTCTCATCAGGTCTTGATGTTTACGCCCACAACGTGGAGACAGTTTCAGAACTTCAAAAGTGAGGCATTTGCTCAATCTGAACCTCAGTTGTGCGGAGGGGAGCAGAAAAAGAGCCAGCATTGTTTCATGTAGGTTTTGGATTTCAGGTTTGTTCGTGATCACAGAGCCAACTATCAACAGTCGCTCCGAGTGCTGGAACATGTGAAGAAAGTCGATCCTTCCAAAGTGACGAAAACGTCCATAATGCTGGGATTTGGCGAAACCGATGATGAAATACGATCTGTTATGGAAGGTGCGTTGAACCGAAGTGACTGTTTCAGGTCCAAGAAGCAGTCTGTGCTTGTTGCCGTTTCCAAAACCGAGTTTGTGTACACTCTACATTCTCACTTTGCAGATCTTCGTAAGATCGATGTGGATTGCCTGACTTTGGGGCAGTACATGCAGCCAACAAAGAGGCATCTAAAGGTAAAAGAGTGGAGCAGAGATCTGTCTTGTACCGACACCAGTTTTGATGTTTGCAACGTGTTCCTTACTGTCGTTATCCGTCGGTGTGATAGCTGAAAGCTGTTCATGTTTTGGTTTCAGGTGAAAGAGTACGTGACTCCGGAGAAGTTTCGATACTGGGAACAAGTAGGCAACGAAATGGGGTTTTCCTACACAGCCAGTGGACCGCTGGTCAGATCTTCTTACAAAGCAGGCAAGTTGCATAAACATTCACCCGCCTGGATCGATGATACTGAAGACCGGTTACCGAATCTGCTTCCTCCCGTTCACTTCACTTTCATTGTTTTCAGGTGAATACTTCATCAAAAGGATCGCTGAAAGACGCAAAGTAGCGGCTGTTTCCTGAAGTTTATGCTGACACGATTGCAGACAGCACTGTTGAGTTTGATGTCAAAATGAACCGAAATAACATGAGCACGATTTCACAAAAATTTATTTTTGGTTTTGATCAACACAAAACGTTGTTTTGAAAGTGTTTGCAACACTACAAAGATTCTGAAAAAACGTTCGTAGAAAATAAGTTCGTCGCACCCTCGTTTAGATCCTTCTATCCCAGCGTGTCAACAGTTTATACGACTCCGATGAAGGCCACGCCACCACCTTCAGTATCAAACGTTAACAATCATGCAATGTTGTGGAACGGTCCATTCACACAAAGGTCTGCGTCGAGTCAAACGTGACATGATCCCAGTCGTCCGATCGGACAAGTTCGATGTCCAAGAAAGTAAACTCTCAACAAAAATCGTGGTTTGCCTTGGTGTGAAAATGAAACAAAACAAGAAAGAAGTTTCAAGCCCCGGGAAGGCTGCAGATTTTGTGTGGGCAGTTATGCAAACACTTGATACAAGTGCAGGGTTACCATTCAACTTTCAAAACCCACTTATCGTGTGTGTTTGCACACTGAGGTGTGTCTACAGTTTTCCACCATGGGGGCGCACGTCTGTTGCTGGACGCCAAAGTCTGATGCGCGTTGATGTTGCAGTCGGCGTGCAAAAGGAACGTCGATTCGTCACTCAAAACATCAGACCTGTTTTACGCGTTCGAAGCATTCAAACAAACAGGAGTACACAACGAGTATTGGAAAGTTTCGCGCATGTGGGACGTTTCATTGTGCGAAATGAAATGAGCATGTGATGATATAATGAACTCAAACATTGCTCTCAACTCACGTGTGGAAGCAAGCTACTCACTTGCTCAATGACATTGGGGCAGGAACAACACAGCAGGGATGACTTAGAAAAGTTACAATGCCCATTCATTTCATTCAGTAGAATTTTGTCGACTCACAACTTTCGAGAAAACAGACGAAGATGAGTGAGCAACGTTTGCTTTTCTCATCCTGCTGAACGTTTCTCTTACATCTGGCAACATGAAATTGGTTCGACCTACCTACAAGAGAACAGATGCAACTACTTGCACTGTCAACAGAAAATATAGCAATATGGCACATTTCAGATGATTGCTGAATTTTGAAAGAATTTCCTGGTTCGATAACAACAGAAAATGTCTACGATCACGGTCCACTCGCACTTTCTTCCACAATCGCCGAGATTTTGTTCGTGTCCAGATGCTACCCTGACAGAATGAGTATTGTCGCCAGAACCTATCATGGTCAATGCCCTTGAAATGGAATTGGACTGCGTCATCCTCCAGCAGTTCTGTTCAGTGCTAAAACTTCTCCACGAAGCTGGCCGGGAAGAGTCCAGTCTTCCCCGTCCTTTGCAGGGTTCCTTTGTACCACCCGTCTTCCCTTTTCTTGTGCACGTAAACGATGTCACCCAATTTCAGTTCAACTTCGATGTCACTCTGTGGAGGGTATGGCACGATGCAACGGAATCTGCAATGCGAAAAGGCGATCAAGCAAACGTTCCGGTGTGTCCACGCGCAGCAAACTAGCGGGAAGAAATCACTTTCACTTGAACTTTGTTGCACGCCCAGGAGCGCAATTTGCTCACCGTTCTCGCAAGAATGGCTTGGTCCTCGGCTGCTTGGCGGAGGCGTCGAGTGAAGCAGTCTTCCTGTGCGGCAGCGACGGCGCCTTGGCTGCCGCAACCGCTGCTCCCACCGACGCGTCATCAGCAGAAGGCAAGGAATTCGTCCTACAAACATGCAAATACCAGCACACTAAACATCCGTCTCTTTCCGCTGATATGATGTTTCGAAAGGCAAATCGTCACTTGTGGTCACGTGTACCTGTGGTGGCCTGAGGACGACGCCTCCGACGTGCTGCCCTCGGGCGGCGGAGATTTGGACTTTTTGCTTTTTGTCAGGCGTTTCACAATACTGAGGCGGTCTTTGTCTTTCTTCTCCTTCTGCAAAGCAAAGCCAAGAATGGCAAACTTTAGACTTCTTGCGCCTTGCTTCGTTTGTCGGCTGCGTAAGACTTACCCGGTACGCACACCTCCCGATGACATGTAACTGCACGGTGCTTGAAAGCTGTCTTCGAAAATTTTGTTACACTTCTTGAGAGAATCCTGTTAAACTTTGTGGCGGTCACTTACTCTTTCCTTTTCGCGGCGTTCTGGATCCTTCGCCTCCCTGTGCGACGATGGCTGAGAGGTAGCACCAAGGGGCAGCAAACCGTCAACGGCAGCGCCCACTACTTTGTTGGGTGGCGTCACGGACGCCGTCGTTGTAAGCATGGAATGTGCGGAGGGCTTTTGCGCGCCGGATGAAGAGGTTTGCTGCTGTGTGGAACTGCTTCCAGCGCGCGCCGAAACAGGCGGCCCGTCCACCGCCGCTGCGGAGTCACGGGAGCTCGTAAGGCCCGATATGGCAGCGGCGTGTTTGGCCACGCGCTCGGCCGCGGACCTGCGAGTGTTCCTGGGGGAGTGAGTGTGTGGGCTACGGCGCCCAGCGGATGACTTTTCCTGCGTTTGTCCAGCAGCGCTTTTGGCTGCCTGCGATGAGTGACTAGCACCAGATGAAGACTTGTGGGTGGCTGAGGAGGACGACGACGATGAGGTACTGTTTGCGAAGCGTCCGTGCGGCACTGTAACGTTGGGGGCGCGGGTCGTCACTCCCTGACTCCCGGCGCGCACGGCGTAGTCACTAGACATGGCGAGCGGCGAAGTTTTGGGAAAGCTGTGTGCGCGACTCACGCTGACGTGGTGGTGATGGGACTTGAGCAGGCTGGGTGCTGAAAACGGACTCGATGAGGAGGCGGAGGAGACGGCGGCGGTGTCCGCGGATCCCGCCGCGGCCGCCGCCTGTTGCTGCTGCTGCTGAAGGAGCTGCTGGTGCAGGTGCTGCTGCCCACTCGTGCCCAACACGGTGCGGTTCCCAGTCTTGTTGGCAAGTCGGCTGAAAGAAATTCACACCGCGCGTCAAAAATAGATCACCAAACGTCGACGCGACTGTTCGAGGCTTTGGTTTTTACATCCGCAAGAAGTTCATGTTTGGGTCATCTGCTCCTTACTTCTTGCACGCGTGTCACGAGACACATTTCGGTGTTTCTGCTCCGCTCTTGTTGAAGTCTTGCGGTCACCGTTTTATTTCGCGAGTTTCACCAGCCACACGAAGCGCTCACCTGATGGCCTGCACGTAGTTGCCGGGGAAGACGCCGGTTGTCCCGGTTTTGAGGCAAGTCCCTTTGAACCAGCCGTCCTGGCACTTCTCCGCCACAATGTAGCAGTCGCCCTTCTTCAACTCCACTTCGTCCGTCTTTACCGGTTTGTAGTTGTACAGGGCGACGTATCTGCAGACAAAACGTTCAGTGGTGAGCGCTTGTTTCTCCACACAGCTTGTTTGGAAAACGACTGACAGGAATGTGTCAAACTCGGGATACGAAGCAGCATGACGTCAGAGGCAAGTTGTACTCACATAGCAGGTGCTCCAGAGGCGGTGTTCAGTGGTGACTCTGGCGTCCTTTCGATCACGGACTGCGTCATCTGTGAGAGAAGTGCCGTCGTCACAACAATTCTCAGTCCTTTTTCTCTCGGTATCGAATTTGACCAGGCATTTTCCTACACAGCCACAGACACGTTGAGTTTTTGCAACATCATGTCGCACAACCATCGCCATCTCCTGGACGGTTCTCATTCGCATCCCACCCCGAACAACAACAAACACGAGCTTTCTTACCAGAGTGGGCGCGATGGTCGTGGAGGACACGAGCGCCTGTGTTGCTGCTGGAGTCACAGTGCTGCTACACGTGCTGACAGGCGAGATCGTCGTGGTCAGACCCGTTGTGCCTGCAAAGAACAATCTCTGAATTTGACCAGATCGGACGAGAAATATCGTCGAGAAAGAAATGGTCAGTTTGAGTTCAACATCAACGTCCACCACAAGACGTATGATAACCTCAAAGGTCAGAACGCTCTTCGCCGCCGCTCCATCTGCACCAAGTGAAGTACATACCTGAGAGCTCGACGGAGTGTCGATGCTGCTGCTGCACTGCCAGCGACAATTTCTGCCCGATTGACGTCAGTGAGTGGCGCTTCTGACCAAGGTACTTGGTGGCGAGAAGGCTAGCGTTGACCAGTGGGTTGAGGCCGCTCGTCGTCGGGGTCGGCGCTGCGTCCGTGGGCGACGCCGCCGTCGTGCTCGGCGTGCTTCCGGTCGGCGACAACGTAACGGGCGTTGTGCCGCTGCTGCTGCTGTTGTTGTCGTTGCCTGGACTGGTGTTACTCTTCGCTTGACTCGTCTTGTTGTTGCTGTTCCTGCTTGAATGAACGAATGCAGTTCAATTCACAGGCCATGGAAAGCTCCAAGCTTGATTCGTATTGTCAAATTCATTGGTTCGTGCTTGACAGAGCACTGCGTACAAACCTGGCTTGGTTTGCTTGAGTATTTATCAGCAGTTTCGCGGAATCGTTCATCTGAAAGAAAACAATTAAGGCTGTGTACCGGTATTCCCTCGCACCCAGCAATGCATAGAAAAGACTGTCATTCTGGGCCATATTTTTCAAAACAGTTGCACCGGTTTGATCCAACAATCTGTCTGGGGATACAGACGTTTTACGTTTTCACACGTGCACGTCTTTATCGTCCACAAGTCACTGTGTATTGTTGTTACCTCCACGAAGGAGACGGGGAAGATTCCGATGCGGTCGCCCAGCTTTCCCTCCGCCCAATTGCTGTCGATCCTCCTGATCACTGTCACCATCTCGTCCTGCAAGACAAAAGGGTCACTTCTTGAGATATTCCTCCACATCACTGAAGCGGTCTGGGGGAGGCACACACAGTTCTTCATTTGCAGCCTGCGACAAACAACGCTGGGAACAAAGCAACAGAAACTGACATGAAGGAATGGGCGACAGACATCTCAGCAGACACAACAGACGCTCGAGACAGGGACAACATGTCCTGTGGAACGATGCGAACGTGCCGTGAGGAATTGGCGCGTAATGTGCGCATTTATCATCCACTATTGCCTCGCAACAACGGGAAACGAACACTGAGAGCTGGATTACGCAACAAAGGCAAAGTGCGACAATATTCAGCTGTAAAAAGGGAAACAAAACACAGCTGTGCACTACTCTGCGTCACAACATCGTTGTTGGATGCAACGTTCTGCTCTTCACTGCGCAACAGCACAAGCTGCCTTGCACAAAGTTTTTCTCACCTTTGAAAAATATGCCACAGGGCAAGGAGTCGATGAGCGTGAAATTCTACACTTCAGCCATTGTGCTCTCAACAATGTTGAGCTTCGAATCGAAGCAAACGAGAACTTGCAGCACCACATTTCGGACAAATGGCCTCCCTGAACCCAGGCTTCATCATCTGTTCTTGCATGGCCAGTATGTTTGAGCAAACACCTGAAATTCTCCTGTTGGTTTCTCGACTGTAAGTCGCATTGTCCTGCATAAACTTCTGTCCTGCGCGATGTCACATCCACTGGACCAAAACTGCTTCGTGTCCGCCTTTCTGCCCGTATCGAAACAGCGGACACCAAGTTGGTCAAACAAACCAAAGCAATTCTCATTTTATCAGCTCATTCTCCGTGTCCGTGCATTTGGTCTCAACCAGCTTCAAAAAGTACAGTTGGTTTGCCTTGTCAGAACAACTTTTCTGTGAACAGATTCATTCAACACAGGCTTTGCAAACGTTTCATTACATTGCAAAGCGGTGGCGAGACTCTTGGTTCGAACCTCAGAATCGGGCGTGCAGGATTCTCGATCCACTGCTCGAATTCGTTTGCACCAAAAACAAAAGTGTGCTCAAACTTGAAGACATTGCAAACGAATCCTCAGACCAGGCAAAACTTTCTGTTTGCCAACTGAGTTTTGCTGTTGGACAGTTTCTGTGACATGACAGTAATGACTTGTTGAACAGCCAAAATCTATCAACTGCCTTTCAACTGAGCGAATCTTGCTCCTTGAACGTTCCCTCGAAATCTTCCAGAGCAGGACCCGACAACCTGAAGGCACAATTTCTGAAACCAAGCAAGGCAGACAAAGCAGAAAATTTGAAGCAAGCATTTGGTGCAACACCCCTGCATGTTGAGAACGCACACACTTGAAGGCAAATGACACCAATGCGCCGAGGACTGCACGTTCAAAGCGCAAACACGCAGAACTTGAAAACAGATGCGTCGTCACTGCCACAGTGACTGCCATTCAGTCTTGGTGGCCATCCCTGCTTACTGTAGAGTGTCCACAAGTTGGGGTGTAACCACAAATGGGTGGTGGTCATCCTTGATTGCTGTGAAGGAGTGACTTCTTGGCAGTGGGCACTCTCATCAGGGGTGACCACTCGCCAGGGGAACCCCCCCCCCCCCCAGTGGTGATAAAGCTTGTCAATGCCCCAAGAGAGGCTCGCTCAAACGAACGCGCTTGTGTAAAAGCTTTGCTTCCTTTCCCGTAGTTTCGCACAAATGGAAACACTCGCAGAGGGATTACCACATAATCTCTGTTGTTTGGAGCAACACAGTTCCATTTTGGAGGAAGAACCGAGACGTCTGCCAGTCATTTCGATCGAGCGGGACACATCTGGACCCTCCCACTGCTTTACAATCTCTGGTGACCAGATGCAACATTCAAGACGCCTTTGTTGTTCACTTTTGTTCTTTCAGCCGTTTGAGTTGGTCTTTTTTTTCTTGTTCAGGGTTACCGGAGTCCCAACCCTTTCCTTGTGCAGGTCGCTCGAGTTTACACACACCAATCAAGCTGCGCCTCTCGCACAACAACGTCAGATGATCAACACTGATCACGTTTCCCTCGGGTCGACTTTCCTCTTGTCAGGGAGGTAGCATCGCGCTCCGTGAAAACCCGGAAACTTGAACCACTGAACTGTCAAACACGAAGGAATTTCGTTGTTTGTGAAAGACTTCTTGCTGTGTTTACCTTTTGAAATGTAAGGCAATCCTTCTCGTTCTTGTCAGTGATGACAAAGTCGTAGAGTGCCTTGCATGTGGGTATTTCCTGGGGAAGAGGAGTGACAACCTGGAAATATGAACATGAGCATTAGGAGCTGAAATCTTGAGGACAAACACGTGTTGAACAGTTGTACAAACAAAAGACAAAGCACTCCGAAATCCAATTGCCATTCATTATTTCCCTTTGCATTCTGGAAAGACACAAAAAAGCAAGTCTGTGAGACGAAAAGGAAGGCTAAATTTGTGTCAGACAGGTTTTCTATTTTGAGGGTTATTTTTGAGGTGTTGTTTCAAAGGAATTCCAGGCTGGCAACCTGCTGGAAAAACAGCAAGGCTTGTACTTGGTTGGAACAACGTCAAACAGCTTGAACTCAATTTCCCTGGTGGGAAGATAATGTCTGGTGTTTGGTGTACTTTGAGACGTTGTATCACGTACTTCTGCAGGTAAAAAATATTTGGTGTGCAAAAAAAACCAAACGAGCCCTGAATTTCTTGAAGTGTTTTTCGTATGAAATGACGACGTATGAAATGGTAAGTGTGAGAACTGGAGAACCGGAGAACTGGAAAGAGAAAACAGGCTTCATCTAAAACAACGAATTCCTACCTGAACGTAGGTGGCGGGGAAGAAACCGTGTTTGCTGCCCATCTCGCCGTGATACCAGTTTTCGTCCACCTGTTTCCGCAGCAGGATTGTATCGCCTTTCTTGAAGCTCAGGTCCCTGAAGGCAGAACACGAACGAACAATCCACGTGAAAAAACACACAACACGGGAACAGACACCAACAGTCGGTCCAACACCAAACCTGCAACTTGTTGTTTTTTTCCAGACTGGTTCTTTTTTCTGACTTTCCTGCCTCGGCCGAGATACCAGAAATGAACACAAGTACCCCCTCCCGTAGAATTGGCATGCTGCCACCCTCCTTTCGCGTCCAAGCAAGATCTGCCCCCGACTTCCATTCTGGATCCGCTGATGAATATTTCCTCACTGGCACAGTGACAATGTGAAAATATCAAACTATTCTTCAGTGAAATTTGGCAACAGGAGACCAACCGCGATCAATATTTTCCTTTCAACGCAAAACTTGGTGACAGACTGAAACGCAGCGATACGAAAAATCTGACACTGATTCGCCAAATGTAAATTGGCACGCCAAGGTAGCTACAAAAGATCTGACGCCACAGACATCTCAAGAATAAAGACAAGCAAGGTTGCGCTGGCATCAAGATTTCCAATCAGCATGTCGCGGGGGCCCGGGGGGCGGGGGGGGCGGGGGGGGGGGGGCGGCCGGGGGGGGGGGGGGGGGGGGGGGGGGGGGGGGCCGGCGGGGGGGCGGCGG
>JAAUXT010050203.1_pt1 | contig 10468 bp, 14 predicted proteins | sample 7278171 | NCBI WGS metagenome assembly JAAUXT01 (sample SAMN14350112, study PRJNA611818) | marine sediment metagenome | isolation source: surface marine sediment (1.8m) | place: French Polynesia: Moorea | collected 2018-08 | reverse complement strand
CCAATTAAACAGATCTCTGACTGCCATATACACATACCGATGGTGATTACACGGAGCTCAAAATTTAAGATTTTGCGTTTCCCCCCCCCCCCCCCAAATATTCAATCGGACCGTTTCTCAGACTTCCGTCTGCATGCAGTGAAAAGCGTCCTTGCTGCTTGGCCACAATTCGACACTTCCATACACCCAATTCCCAATAATCCACCAACGAGCGACGCAGAGCTCTAAGAACTCGGTCAAGTGCCGAACCACGAAGGACCATCAGCACCTGGTCAGCCTGCAGCCATTCTACCAGTCAGAACTTTCTTATCGTTGCAATTTCTGCAACTGTCAATTGTTTTGAACCACAGAGCGCGGCCCCAAGGTAACTTGTAAACATTGTAAATGTTGCCAATCTCGTCATGTTTCCAGTTGTTATTAATCGAGAGAAGCTTGTTCCGAGAAACAATACCAATCTCCCGCTGAGCCAGCAATACCCAGTCAATCACGAAGTGCTAAAACTCAGGATAACACCGCATAATTATCTCCCAAATGCCAACAACAACGGTTGCACGGAGCATCTGCCGGAATGTTTCCGACCTTGGCCGAGACTCTCGCCACTGTGGAGATTGGTGAGTTTGAAGCGTGTCGGGGCCACATCACCACACGTCACGTCACCACCCAAATCAGAACCGATTCCTTCTGTTTGTCGTTGGCATGAAAAGTTGACCACATGCACCTCCATCTGCTCCCGGAAGCAAGTGTGCAGTGCTGGAATTGTCCAAGACTGTACCCTCGGTCGAGAAGGCCAGTGACTTCCACCGGACAAAATAAGTTGATCATTTCAGAGTTCACGTCCATATTTCCAGACTTGGCAATAGCAACTGCTGCTGGTGTAGTCTCGCCGGTGAATCCACAAGTGTGTGTGTGTGTTTTTTTTTCTTTTTTGTGCCGTCTGCTGTGGTTCATTTAAAACCCACTCAAAATCAGAGAACTCTCGCACGAGGCGCCTCCAAACAACCTGTGTGCCCGTTGTCTCCACAGCGTCCCATGAAGCCACTCTCGCGTGAAGACAGCTTCCTATCACATGACAATATCAATCCTTGAATTCTCTCGTGGTTTTCCTGTCTAGACAGCGAAGAGAGCAAGACAGGAAAAGAACACATTGCATCTACGTTCCACGAGGTTCGTTGCCAGCGCAATCTGGATCAAATCCATCAATTCTACTATTTTTTCAGGGAATGGCCAAGATAAAACGTCAAGCAGTCAACCTTCAGAGTCCCTTTTTTGTATCTGTCCTCTGCTGGTAACAAGTGACGACCTCATTTGAATCACCTAGACGTGAGGCAGGCCAGCAGATTTATTTCGAAGGGGCTGTCATGATTTGCTGCACAAATGGTCTTTCTCATCGAAGCAACAATGTCAAAATTCAAACTCTGCGTGTCGCAAAGGCTTGAGAAATCGAACGCCGATCAGTGGACATCACCTTTTCTTTTCTCCTCGAAAATCATGAGAGCGCGTGGACTTTACCATCAAGGTCGCGCATCTGCAACAATTGTAACTTCCGGCAACTGCAGGCCAGGCTTCTCGAGTACAATCAGCTGATAGCACTCATACATCCAGCTACTGGACGAGAAAAGGTTGCCACTGATCATCTGTTGTTCAGCTGGCTCAACTTTTCCTTCCGTTCTAAATATAATCGACCCTGCAGAGAAAACTGCTCAATATCAACGATCAGAGTGAGCGAACCCAAGTGTGATATGAAGAAACCCAACTTCAAAATGTTTTGGGAATTGTGAAAGTGCAACAGAAAGTTCCCGTTGTCACTGACACAGCCTTGGCAAAATGGGTTCGAAAAACGTGACGTGGTTGATTTGAAACATTCGAGAACATATTGACTGAAAATTCTGCATGGGCAACACTTTGGAATCTAAAGTTTTTGCCTCATAGATCTTCGTTCTTGTTTGGAGAAGACGAAATAATGGAAATAATGGACTCTGCTCTCGTGGAGGGCCGTGGCCTCGAACATGAAACTGCAAATATCTTGAGGTACATTGCTTCTGACATTCAGAGAGATTTCGCAGAATACCTGCGACGCTCCACCTCACAATCCGATCGGAAACGTCATGTTCAAGGATTCTAAACTTGATTGATGTTGACTGAAACTTTTCTTTCCAGCCAGTTTCCTCTCGCAGAATCTGAAGGTGAGAGAGATTCAGTTCACGCTGCACCGCCCCATGGCAGCGCACGAATGAAACGATCTCCAACTCCAATCCCCAGCGTTCAAAAGACACGACCACAAATCAGAACACAGGATTTCAGGGACATGAAGGAACTCACAAAGGAAGTCATGAAGTCTGAAGAAGCTCAGAGCAATGCTCTTGCTGCATTACATCACAGTACCTCACCACACTGAGGGTGCAATCTCAGCGTTTTTACACCTGTTACCCATTGCTTACTCCGTCCTTGAGCCCATGAAATATGCCAGGCATTCTGCAGCGATACGAAATCCAAGCCTTTGATGAAAAGGAAGAAAGTACGAATGAAATGACTTTCTATCGTTTTGCAGTTTTTTGCTCTCGCACAGGTCACGACGGACCAAGAAGCACGCAGACAGAATGCCGAAGAAGCAGCGTTCAGTGCACATAGCCGTCCACTGACGAGACTCTCAATGCCATCTCACTGTGGAACTCTGCGCAAGCTGCATGAATTGCCATGAGGCTCTTCTCCATTCGTTCTATTCAAAGAAGCCAAAACTTCAGACCACTCCCCTCTTCCCACCTCATCACAAGTGTGAGGCGAACAGGTTAATTCACCTTCACTTTTCCCATCAAGTTCACATAAAATATTTTTGAACTTCGCTGACACACAATAACAAACCCAGACAGCAGCAGAACGTTCTGAAGATAAACTGCCTCTTCCAAAGCAAGAGCAGAAATTGTGTTCACTGAGGGTTGTCAAAGCAACCGTACACACCCGTCAAGAAGATGTGTTCGGGTAACTGAGGGCTAAACCCTTGGAACCAGATATCGAAGTGGCGCGAAAATGCCGTTCAACGAACAGCCAGGGCCCTGGATGGATGAGCTCTTCACATGGGCTCAGGCAACTGATACGTGAACCAAATTAAAGAGAGCTCTCACAACCCCATGCAAAAACAGTTGGTGGTGGCAACACATCCAAGGGTGGAGTGTGAGAACAAAAACAATTTCAATGAAACCCACATGCGAAGCAAAATCTTTCTGTGTCACAACACTGTTTTTCCTTTTTTCAACTGACTGATTCCAGCTCTACGTGCACGGGCTTTGACTTTTTTCAGACGCAAAGTCCCTTGCTGAAATGCGGAAGCGTGCACGAACCTTGGAGTCGGTTCCGATGGGGGTCTTGCAGTCCTCGCACGTGTTGGCGAAGAGGTTTTCGTAGCACTTGATACAGAACGGGTGTTCTTCGCGCAGGATGTAGCGGTGGCCCGTCAGCGACATGTTGCAGTTCCAGCACGCGAAGTGCCCTGTGTGGAAGTCCTGATCCATGGCTTTCGTGTATTCTCCCGAGAAGATCAACTGCAAGTACAAAACCAAGAACGTTTTTGGCAGAATCGGCATTTCGGTCAATAACGAAGCTGCTCAAACGGGGATGTTTCGATGCCCGCCACAAGTAACTTCAGTCCAGACGAGCAATGTTCCTTGGGGACCAACAGACCACGAGGATTTCTGCATGACATGGTGATCACATGTGCACGTCCGAACCGAGGCAAAATCTATGATGCTAAGCCAGCACAGGTGTGACCCACAGCCACATCTGTCCAGACGACGTGCTTACAACACAACGTGCAGCGTGTTTGCACACACCACAAAACCTGTGTTATTTTTATCCCCCTCCCCTCAAAACAAAAAATATCGCCCGCAGAATGCATCTGTGAGTCCAACATGCCTTTTTCTCCTGCACGTGTCGGTGTCTGAGTGTCACACCTGGCGGCCGTACTCTTGGGCGTGGAATTGACACACGCGCAGCCCTGCAGACTGAATCCGGCGTTTTTGTTGCGCTGCCTCTCTGACCTTTGACCAATCTTATTACAGACTATGCCAGTCGGCGTGAACGTAAAAGAGCTCATTTGGACTCATTTGGAGTATCAGCACTTGACTGATAAGCACATGTAACAATACGCGCACAAACGTCGCGGGACTTTTGACAAATGTTTGCGATTCTGCGTGGTCCACGCGGCTGAATCAAAGATCTCAGCAGGTGCAGGACTGTTGAGATCAACCCAGTCGTCAAAAAAAAAAGAGGAACCAGTTGACAATGAAGCCTTCAGAGACCGATCTTCTGCCCCAACAAGAATACTTGTCGGTGAAGACCACCAAGGAAAATAAGTTCTCAGAACTCCATGGTAAAGACACACACAGCTTTCCTTGTCTGTACAAGAGAAGAGGGCTTTTATTGTTTGGCATTTTGTAATCATAAACTGACCAAAATTTCCCGCATGGCAGGAGGATCCAGTTTTACAAACTTTTGGACGCGAAATTATTCGTGCCACCAATCTCCCGGGGGTCCCTGTCCACAGACGGATGAACTGTGGACACATGCACGAAGAAGGAAGATACACTCTTGACAACTGGCTGGCAGTGCCGGAACTTGGAACTGCACAGAATACCTGCACGATAAAGACACCCAGCCTATGAAACCAGTCCCAGCAGTTCTGAACACCCTTTTCGTAACATGCCACACAGCCAATTGTTGCGACGTCCAGAATCAGAATCTTCTCTATTGTGCGTGGACCATTTGGTGCTTTTTGAAAAGGGCTCTTAATTCACAATATTTACCTGCTTTTCTTCTTCAGCTTTTCCCATCACCTCTTCAACACATTTGCTTTCTGTGAGTTGACTCGGTGACGTGTCCGACATTGTGGTGATCGCTTGTTCCACAAAATACAATTTTCCGACTGAATACAGAACACCCTGGGATGTCTTCTTTATCCAACAAATGGTGTCATCCGACTGTCACTTTTTCACAGTTTCACTCTGGTGTGTTTCGCTGGTTTGACTGCTGCGCGGAAACAAGTGTCTCTCTGTCATATGTTGTGGTCACATGTTCACATCAAGTGTTCACGTCACCCTGAATTACACTCAGACTCTCACGTTTGAGGAATTCCACCTACATTTGGATGAAAGTAAATACACGCAATGCTGTTTCTCTCATTGTTGCTGTGGAATTGAACCAGTCCTCTATCCATGGCAAGCAGAGCTGCACTCTGTTTTTTTTTTTCCACAACTGCACAAATTGTGCGCGAGGCAAACAAGAACATTGCGTGTGTCAACACGCGCCGAGCCGGTAGAATGGAAGTTCATGTTCACAAAAAGGCGAGAAACAGTCGGACATCCAAGCAATCATTGCAATGACAGCAAATTGTTTCCGGACGGGTGGGGTCGGCAAGCACCTTGGAACCAGAAGGCTACACCTGGAAAGCGCGCGGTGTTTCATTCCACGCATTGAGTTTCCGTGGACAAAAGGGTAATTCGACAAAAAGTCCAACAGGGAACAAGGCTTCGCCTGGACAGCGCGTGGTTCTCTGCAGCCCACCAGTGCAGACAACATTGGAGCTACTTTGTCTGGGGTCCGGTCGAAGCTACTGTCCAACCCTGGGATCTGACCTGTTGCTGCCCCCCCCTCCCCCCATCGTGGACAGGACTGGAGCTGCCTTGGGACCTAACCTGCCTGTGGGGGGTTTCCAGGAGGAACTGTCAGTGGCTCTGTCCATCCTGGGACCTGACCTGCAGCTACTGTGAGAACCCCCCCCCCTTGGCAGCAGCGCACAGACAGCCACACACAAGCGCGCGGAACTGACCAAAAAAAGGGACAGGAATCTGACTAACTTTTGAAAAGTTGGTCACAACAGTGAGGTGCAACCAACAACCTTTTCCCAAATGCTGCAATCAATCCACCAACAGAATCAAATGGATACATTCAGTGCAAACAGCCAAGACGACAGCACGAGACACCTCGGAGCAAAATCTGTGTTCAATACACAGCCTGACTGCGAACGGTTTCCTTTCTGATCTGAGAGCCATGTCCTTCCCCAATAGGATGTTGGTGGTCTGTTTTTGTTTGTCCAACCTTTCAGCATAAATATCCCAGTGATCTTGTATTTCACAGCAAACAATGATTCATGTCATTCCAAAGCGACCCGGCTTTGTTCAACTGAAAGTATCGTTGCTTTTCTGAGGAGTCTTTTCCGGTAATCCCTGCAAACCTACATTTTACGCACCACAACACAACCGAACGCCTTGTTTCGACTGTGTAGATTTTTGTGGGAGTATTTTTTGTTTTCCGCGTACACCCCAAAAACTCAAAACAAAGGTCATGGATTTGCACAAAAACAACACAGAAGACAGACACGTGGACTGAAGTTCAAAGAAGAGGGAGGTTATGCTCAATTCCAGCTTTCCAATGTCAGCCTGGAGTTCAATCCAGGTGCTGACAAGTTGGTACAGACAGACAGACAGACAGACAGACAGACAGACAGACAGACACACACACACACACACACACACACACACACACACCTCAGACCACTTCCCGACCAGCGTCCTGGACAAGCCTCAGTCATTGTGACCGAGTAGTGACTGTTTCGAACACGAGAAAATTTGGCTGTCGTTTGTGATTCTTTTCTGAAACATGCACCGACACGTACACACGCACACACAAACAATTCCTCCACACCTAGATAGCTAAACACCATCACGACGCATGCAATAGAAACTCGTGTTAGAGCACTTCCTTCGTGAGGACAAAGTGCTTGCAGAAGACACTTTCCAGTTGGCGACAAAATTTGAAACTGGCACACACCTGACTGTGCCACATTTTTACAAAAGTCTTACAAAAGCACGAAAAGAACACTTTGAACAAGGTTCGCGAATCGAGGTCTAAATTACCTACGTTGTCACAAGGAGGGAAACAAATGTTTCTGAAGTCCAAGAAAAGACACACGTGAGCACGCGAGATCATCAAGACGGGGTGAGCAGAGAAGTTAGTGGCTCACTGGATCAATTGGGCAAGACACAGGATCTTGTGCTGGAGTAAAATCCTGATGACACAGACGAACACATGCCATAGAGCAATTCTTCTTACCGGATAGGTGGTCTGCTGAGTGGACTTTGCTATGCCAAATACGCCTGTGTAATGAAAATAAAACTACACTAGAATATACCCACGAGAACAAAGTTACAAAAAGAAAATTATCGTTCAATTTCTGCGCAACTAGCGACATCAACATCAACGTTCTAAATTGAACTAATTCGCAATGCCTGTCAAAATATTGTTTCAACCCAAAAGGCTCTGTACAAGTCCGAGCGTACATTCGATTGACATGCAAATAAACTTTGCAAAAGGGACAAAAGGCAGGTCTGATATTTGCAGGGCAAAAGGTTTAGTTCTTGGTCGAGAGACAATTCGAGTGTGGACAGTTCGAGAAAACAGTTTCTGCAATGAGCCGCTTTCTTGAAGATACTCCACACCAAGCTCAATCGCAGCCATGTCCGCCCAAGATGAAGAGGCGCGATCTTCTTCCGACATCCAACAGTAGTCGAGCAATGCTCCTCTGTACACCGGGACTCTCCACTCGTACAAATTCCAATCCATCATTACTCAGCTCCTTCCACCCAACGTGTGGAAACACAACCAACAGGCCCGTGCACTGGAAGAACATCTCTGACTCGAGTCCTTCCCATCTCGGCACACAAGCAAGCCGGAGGAACTCGGGAATTTTTCTCGTTTCAGGACACAGCCAGGTCAAATTCTCGATGATGGTCTCTTCTCCGGTTCAGTTGGGAGCAGCGCGCAGCTCCCGAGTCTTTTCTTCTGCCAGGACGGAAGCCCGACCCATCAAACTCCCTGACTGCACCAAGGCTCATTGTGTCAGTTGGTGCCTGATCTCTCATCGAAGTTGACGGTTTCCTCAAAGGAACACCAAAGTCGATTGAAATCTGAAGCCTCGTATGGCTGTTTGAGTTGTCAGATTAAAATCTAGGCAGAGGAACGTTGACACCGCAACAACAATCGAGATTCTCAACAATGTTCTCCGCTCAGGGTGTGGCACCACGAACAAGGTGGTATTTTTGATTTCAATGTTCTACACGACAGGAAAGCTGATGAGTTCACCTTGAATCTTTCACACCAACAGGAATGTGTGCTTGCATCAACAATTTTGGGTGCCAAATAGATTCAACTCCACCGATAGCAGCCAGAACCAACTGGCTCACATCCTGCTCGTAACGTATGCTGGACCTCAGGTGCGTAACACCTACTTTTGTCTGAAGGGTGCAAACAATCTCAGACAAGCAGCATTGGGAATTGTGAGCCAAACAGCCGATGCGTGGCCTTGGTGCATCACACAACGGATAACTTCCGATCCAATCGCAAACATTCACACCAGGACCTGGTACTTTCAACACGCCTCACGTCGTCTGCATCAACTCATTTTGTCCCAAGGAAATTGAAATTTATTGACTCAGGACGAATTCTGTCCCACCAACACCACAATGCCCTGAGCCATTGCCGTTGCACTGTGTTTGTCCAGCAATGAACCGCGAGAAAGGAGCCGGCTGCAAATAATTTTGCCATTTCATGCGTCTCTCCAGAATTCACAGAACCAAACAGCAAACTGATCGTGAAGAAGCAATTGCAGGCCTCCAGAGCAACTGAAATCATCGCCGTTCCACAGATGAGCCCCACACCTCTCTGTGTACACACGGAACTACACACACGTGGACCCAGAACGATAAAGCAAATCATTGGTTTCGACGAGACCAATTGATAATCCACAACACCCCGAGTTCGATCTTCCACACGGAGCTAAAAGTGTTGATCACGAAGCTGCAGAGGCAATGTACTCTCGGTATGATAAAAGCAGGACTTGCAGAAGTGTCTGTGGAATGCTCACATGATAAAGGTGTGCACTCGCTCCTTCCACAGACTTTCCACCAACAGCTGTCGGTATTAATCACGATCCCAGCAACAGTAATATTAGAAACTTGTTTGGATGTTCTGCTGATCCCAGCATCACAGACGGAAACATCGTCTGGACGCGGCCGAAGCTCGTGCTGGCTGCGCACGACTCTCTCAGTCTGGAGTGGAGAGAGAGAGTTCCGGAAAACAAAGTGAAGTCTTGAAACAATGTCTGGGATTGGTGGTGAGAATTTCAAAAGGAGCCTTTCCCGTGGGCCAAGGGGCTCGCAAAATGTCCATTTGTTTCACCTCGCCCACGCGGAAATATCACACGAAAGCGAGAGTAGACAGCGTGAAATGATGGAGCATGACGACGAGGTTGAAGGTTTCAAGGACACGTAATTTCTCTCCATTGCGGTTTTTCAGGGCCGATATGCATGAAAACAAACGGGAAGTTGCCTCTTGTCATCACTGACGCTTTTGAAACCTGGCGTTTTCCTCAAATGATGAACGGCAAAACAACACAACGAGCTGATCGGCCCAACATCGGTGGGTTGCAGTGGACCTGCAGCTTTACCGAGCAATGATCAACATCAAACTGCGAGCACAACAGAGCAAAACACCCAAGATCCTATCTTCAACATTTCCCTGTGTGATCCTGGTGGAAAATCCCAACGAAAATTTCACGTGTGAGAATGAAATACCTCCTGTTCAGAACAACAGGGTTCACAGCTTTCGTGTTCAATCCCACACAACCAACCTGGTCAGTGAGAAGATCGCATGGGCTCATGAACTGTGAATGTGCATTCACTGCATTCCACCGAACTTCGGGTTGGCGAAGAGGGGCGACGGCCGCTTCGGCCAACGATAGACCAGTGGAAGGACTGTGAGGGAGGGCCTCAGTTTCACTTCAAATGATCACAACTAAAAAATTGTGCCTCTGGTGCCAAATGTTTTGAGGCTGAATTGGTTTTGTCTAGATTTGTGACACTTCGCGTTTCATTTCAAAGCTTCACGCAAAATGTCACCGTGAATGAGTTTGAAAGTCCGATCAGCAGAACTTCCGCACTGCAAAAGCTTGTTTCTTGTTTACAAAACACGAAAATGTCAGAATATTATTCTCTTTGCCAACCACGGCCAATCAAGAGGAAAATATCTCCAGTGTTCAGTCTCCACTGCCAAGAACACCCATGTCATCCTCAACCTTCACATTTACATGCAAACTCAAAACTCCTGCGTTTCTGTCCTTGCTGACCATCATTGATCAGTGAGGCGAGCACGATCGAACATCAATGTGTGCAAGAACACTTTCAGGTCAAACATTTCAAACCACGAAAGCTGTCAAAATGTACGAGAAGAAGAAATCGTCTCAGTATTTCCTCGACAACTGAATGTTGTGATACTCACCTTGACCACAACGATGGAAAGAAAGAGTCCGCTAATACGAGGCAGAAAATTTAAGTGACCGATTGGCTATCGTATTTCAAGAATGACAAATTTGAGTTGCTCAGATCTTTGTGTGATGGAAGACCAATAGCAACACAACATTCTT